>Ga0209373_10000283_pt1 | contig 99606 bp, 69 predicted proteins | sample Higcelweek5metaG_FD_187173 | JGI IMG/M metagenome (GOLD analysis project Ga0209373, IMG submission 187173) | Freshwater pond sediment microbial communities from the University of Edinburgh, under environmental carbon perturbations - High... | ecosystem: Environmental > Aquatic > Freshwater >...
GTATTGAGCGTCCTGTCGAGTTCGAGGGAGAGTTTTTCCAGCGTATCGTCCAGTTCTTTCCGGCGGAACGGCCTGCCCATGTAGCTCTGGCTGGCGTGGGCCCTGTTTTTGTGTTCCTCCAGATAAGTGAATCCGGTTTCCGGCGACCAGAACATCGTTTCGAAAATCCGGAATTCGGGATGGGAACACCCCGCGAAACGGCTTTTCAGAAGGGCTTCCTCCCACTCGGCGGCGGGATCGGAATACCAGGTGATTCCGCCGCCGATCCCCAGTTCCGTTTTCTCCTTCGTGCACAGAAGGGTGCGGATCGCCACATTCAGACAGAACGAATCGTTTCCATTGAAACATCCGATCGTTCCTGTATAGACGCCGCGCGGACTCATTTCCACTTTCCGCAGGAGGTTCACCGCGCTGATTTTCGGGGCGCCGGTGATCGAGGCCGGAGGAAACGTCGCGGCCAGAATATCAAAGAGGTTTGCTTCTTTGTCGAGTTGTCCGTGAACCGTGCTGATCATCTGATGGAGCGTCCGGTAGGTATCCACATGAAACATCGGATCGACGCGGATGGAGCCGGGACGGCAGATCCGCCCGAAATCGTTCCGCACCATATCGGTGATCATCAGGTTTTCCGCCCGGTTCTTGGGGTCGTTCGACAGGGCTTGCGCGATTTCCCGGTCGCGTTCCCCGAGCGGATCGCGCTTTGCCGTGCCCTTCATCAGGGAACACTCCAGACTGTCGCCCGTACGTTCCAGAAACAGTTCCGGCGAGAACGATAGAATTTTGAATTCGGGCGCGAGGTTCAGGAAGGCCGCATACGGCACGGGATGACGGCTGAAGAGGTTCAGAAAAAGCCGTTCCGGTTCTTCCTCTGCTTTTGCGTGACAGCGGAAGGTGAAGTTCGCCTGATAGAGATTCCCCTGCGCGAGGTTCTCCCGGATGGTGTCTAGCCGCTCGATATATTCGTCGCGGGTGAGTTCCGGAACGAAATCAGGGACGTCGAAGTCATCGGCCAGATACGGAATGTCCATCAGTTCCGGAGGGGAGTCATAGAGCAGAAAAACCGCCTTCGGAAAACCGTCGGAAGGGAAAACTTCCATTTCCGGTTCGAAGGCGGCGGATGCTTCGTAGGAGAGCATCCCGACCGCCCATTTCCCGCGGGAAAGGTGTTCTTCCAGCTTCGCCAGAGCCGGACGCATTTCATTACATACGCCTACCCGGATGATTTCAGCAGGCGTGGTATATAGTCCCCATTTTCCGGAGCCCGGCTGACGGCACAGCGCCGTTCCGTTCCGCTTCAAACATTCCATCCGATCCGGCGTAATCATTCCGCAGTCCTTCCCGTTTCAAAGCACGATTTTCCGAAACGGTACTATACCGCGAATCCGGGAGAAATGCAACATCTCAGGGGATGAACTCGATCCCGGTGATGGCACAATATTCGCGGATTGCGTCCAGATGGTCACCGAACGCAAGAATGTAATGCTGTCCCATCACGTTTTTCAGGAATCCATCGGAATCTTTTCCGAAGAAAACTTCCAGACTCGGAAGTTGTGGAGCGGGCGGCGCCCATCCGGCTTCTTCCCATGTCTCGGGTATTTTGGCCTCGCCTTTGACCGCGTGGAGGACCAGTTTGCCGTCCGTCTGGGCCAGACGCGCGATGGTCACGGTTCCCGTCTTGAGTTTGGAAACGTTCAGGAGTCCCTCGCCGAAGGAGCCGAACGCGTTCGGCATCACGGTGATTTTGCCGTCCACGATCGAAGCGGGGACATAATCCGGCACGCCCATCAGCGCGGAGTCTTTTGTAAATTCGTAGAATTCCAGATAAGCCGGGGATTGGCCCGAAAGATTTTTCAGGATCAATTCCGTGACCGCTCCGTAGGAATCGTTTTCCGGGACGCTCGGGATGTCTGCTACGTCGTGGAGCAGGGTGAGCGCGCCCGCCGGAGCAAACTTCAGGAGCTTTTTCACGCCGTCCACATCGCAGAAGGAAAAGGCGTCATACGAGCGTTCTTCGATCTTGCGCCGGAAGGCCAGCATCAGGCGGACGGAATTTTCCACGGTCCCTTCCTTCGGGGCGCGGATGAACTTCCAGTCTTTCCGGATTTTCTTTGCGAGGACCGCGATTTCCTTTTCCGGGATCGTTTCCATGATCTGCTGGATTTCCAGCAGGTCGAAATGTTCGATTTCCGCGCCCACGGTCTTCTTCAGAAGATTGCCGTCGTAAAGAGTCCCGAAAAGGCGCATGTCGCGGTAGCCGCTCATGCCGATGAGGGCGTAACGCATCCGGGCGTCGGCGGAAGCCGCGTTGAGGAAGGCGACCGCCTCGTCGAAGCGCGGCGCGGAATCCTTCTTGTTCACGAGATACTTGAAACGGAAGCCCATTTCCTTCATGGGGGCACGCAAGGCGGTCGAGCCGGCCTGATCGGCGGTCGTGACGAAATGGCCGCGTTCGCGCCAGCCGCTGAGTCCCCAGAGAAGGATCGGCTTGTGCTTGAACGGTTCGATCGTTTTGATCACCGCCCATGTCGGAATCCAGCCCGCGACGCACACGATGAGCGCGTCGAAATCGCCTTTGGACAGTTCTTCGGCGGCCCTCTGCGCCTGTTTCCCTTCGGGATCGTCGCTGACCGGGGCGGTCACGGTGAGTTCGACTCCGCGTTTCTTCAATTCCTTCACGACCGCCGAGCAGCGGGTGTCGATGAATTCGCGGGGAGTGTTGACTTCGCCGAACCCGACGAATCCGGCACGGATTTTTCCTTCTTTGCGGATCATGATTTTCCTCCAAAAGTCGGCATCAGAAGCCGGTTGAGATTTTTATAGTTCTGAAAATATTTTCTGTATTCCTCTGCATGGTCTCCTGGCTCGATCCGGGCGGAAGTCCGGACCATTTTTTCCGCGGCGTCCGCGGCGGAGGGAAAGTCACCGGCGCCGACGGCTCCAAGGATGGCCGCCCCGAGCGCGGTGGCTTCTTCGCACTCCGTGAGTATGAATGGACGGTTCAGAACATCCGCCTTGATCTGAACCCACAGGCGGCTTTTGGAGGCGCCGCCGAGGGAACGCAGTTCTCCGATCTTCACGCCCAGAGCCTCCAGCGTTTCCACGTTGTCGCGCAGGAGAAACGCGATGGATTCCATGATCGCCCGCGCCCAGTGTCCGCGTTTGTGCGCCAGCGTGATTCCGTAGGCGACGCCCCGCGCATCCGGGTTGCATACCGGCGACACCGCGCCCGCGCAATGAGGCAGAAGCAGGAGTCCTTCGCTTCCGGGCGGGACGGCTTCGGCGGCGCGGTCGAACTCCGCGTAACTCATGCCGCGGCAGAACTCGTCGCGGAAATGCTTCAGGAGCATCCCGGCGGTCGGCGCCCACGGAAGGAGCGCGAACGAACCGGGCGTAAAGCCGTGGTAGGTGCTGATTCTCCGTTCTTCGTCATACAGCAGACGGTCGGACGGCGCGCAGAGCGCGAGGGTGCATCCGGTGGTCTCCGAGATGATTCCGGGCCGGACGCAGACGGTCCCGAGAGAACCACAGATATGATCCAGCGGTGCGCCCGCGATCGGAGTTCCCGGGCAGAGCGGGGAATCGTTTGCGATGCATTCGCCCATGAGTTCGCCGGGCTCATGCAGGGGAGGAAGCTGGGACGGATCAAGGCAGAGGAAATCCAGCATGGAGCTGTCATATTTGCCGGTGCGCATGTCGTAATAGAGGGCGGACGGCAGGAGTCCGCGGCAGGTCGCGAATTTCCCGGTCAGCTTGTGGAAAATGAAGTCTTCGACCATCAGGAATTGTGCGGTTTTTCGGAAGGTTTCCGGGTCGTTTTTGCGGAGCCAGAGAATCTTTGCGGCCGGCCAGCAGGGGAGCATTTCAGTTTGTCCGGAGAGATGGAAAAGCTCCCGCGCGCCAAAACGTTTTTCGATTTCCTTCGCCTCGGTTTTCGCCCGGTTGTCCAGCCATACGATAGCCTTGCGCAGAGGCTTTCCGGACTTGTCGACAAAAAGCAGTGTCTCCACCTGCCCGGTAATGGCGAGCGAACGGATCGAAGAGGGGGAAATGTCCGCCTTCTTCAGAGCTTGTGCAAGGGCTTCCTTGACGGAAATCCAGTATTGCTCCGCGTCCAGCTCCACGATGTCGGGGGCGGGCGTTTCGAGCGTATATTCCGCCAGACCGGTTCCGAGCGGACGCCCGGTTCCGTCGAAAAGGACCGCCTTGACGGCGGTTGTACCGATGTCGAGTCCGAGGTAAGTTTGTTTGATCATAGGGAACTGGTCCAGAAATTGTTACGGGATTTTGCGGGCGGGCTGACCGTGGTTTCTGCATGTTGCGCGTGGTAAAGCATGGTCAATTCGTCGAATGCTTTTTCACAGAGTTCATCGGGTTTTCCATCGTTCATTTTGAGTCTGGCATCGAGCAGAGCCCGGAGAAATACGATTCTCCAACGCCAGGAATTCCGGCCCCACTCCGGCAGGTGAGCATCCATTTTCTGCAACAGTGCGAAAGCCTCCTCCGCTCCGGGGTCTTTCTGTGGTGGTTCGACCGGCATTATGGACGGTTTTCCAGTCAGAAGTTCGGAAAGGCCGTTCCATGTACGGATATGGTGATTGTCCTCCAAGGTCGAAAGCGCCTTCATTACGGGCACGGGATCATTCAACCCGAATTCATAAACGATGTATTTCTTCATGGTTTCGGAGGCAGATGAATCCCAGCAGTAGAACTGGCTGTAAATCACTTTGGAAAGGTCTTCGAAAATTCCTTCCGAATATGGAAAGCCGCCCTGAAGAAACTCCTTTTGACTGTCCCAGTGTTGCTGCTGATATCTCGCCAGCACGGAAGCGCCGAAGCCTCCCCATGGATACATTCCCTTCATGCTGATTTCCGGAAATCCGAGGAAGGGTTGGGCGACAGGTTTCTGCAGAAATTCCTCCAGAAGATATTCGCAGAATTCCGGGTTGTTTTTCCAATAATCCAGCAATGTATTCCATTCGGATTCACTGAACATCCATGCGGAAACGATGGTCCGGCAACCCGGCAGAATGGATTTCAGAATTTTTTCGAGTTCGACACAGAGCTCCGGATAGGTTTTTGTCGCCCACGGAGCGCATGCCCCACATCCGCATCCGCCCTGATCATACGGCCAGAAACAGAGATAATCCAATTGCAGTTCCGCATAGAAGTTCCGGCAAAGATTTTCGAACTGCTTCCGAAGGTATTCTTTTCCTGCCGGCAGGGAGGGACAGATCTGTGAATCATACCAACCGCCCCGGATGCCGTTTTCCTTCTGCGCACGAACTGCTTCCGGAGAGTCGGCGAAGGCTTCGTTGACGGCATGAAGACAGGTCCGTTTCATGCCCATTGAGCGTGCTGTTTCCGCAAAAAGTGTAAGGCGCTTCCGGAAGGCGGCAGATTCCGGATCGTCAAAGTCGCGGAAATGATGAAGGTCATACCAGAAGACAAAGACGTTGAAACCCCAGAGCGCAAGGTCCGTAATGTATTCGCAAACCTCCTCCACGGGCGCACTATGATAGAAGTTCTTGAAGTGAACCGCAAAATAGATGCCGCGGAAAGGTTTTTCAAGAGAGAACATCCCTTCTCCATTCCAAGGGATCATGCCGTCTTTTTCGTAAACGGATTCATGGAGAAAACGTCCCGTCCCGCAGACCAGTTCCGAAAGACTTGCCGCCGAAATCATCGAACGAGAAGAGGTCCTTTCAACTGAAAAAACATCCTTGGGCATGGCTGGATCGAGTTTTGTTTCGAGTGTGAAGTCCGGAGCGTCTTCGGAGACGCGGACCCACCGTGCCGAAAAGCGTTTTTTCAGCACGTCGGCAAGCGTTTTTTCGCCTGAAACGATCCGGAGGCTTCGCACCTTCATTCGATCGTCTCCTCAAAAGAGCGCGTTGATGGTGTCCACCGTGACATCGGCAAGCAGATACCCGCCGTCGGAGCCAACCTGTCCGTTGATGATGAGTCCGCCGTATCCACCGAACTTTTCGGCGTCGGGACTGGGCAGGTAGCCCGCCGGATGATCCGCGCCCGCCGCGAGCTGGACAAGGAAAGTCTGCGAGGCTTTGCTGCGGGCCTTGATGATCTGTCCGAAGTAAAGATAAAGCTCGAAGGGGTTGTCTGCGATTGCGACATCCCCGAGACGGACGACGTTCATATCGAAAGAGAGTTCCGGATGTTTTATCTGATCCTCGTAGCGAGTGATGACCATTTGCGCGTTTTTGATGAGCACAAAATGGTGCAGTTTGCTGTCATACGGCCCGTGTCCGTCGATTTTTTCGTTGGCATGGGTTTCCGCGCAGAATGCTTCGAAAGCCTCTTTTTCTGGCTGAATGGCGACAAGGCGTTCCAGTTCGGCTTTGGCCGCGACATAATCCTGATAGGAGGCACGGCGGCGGGGCAGGACAACCCGTTTGAACGTATGTTTGAAGACCGGGGCAAAATCGGGTTTTTCCAGTTCGGCGGAAAGGACCGCTGTCAAGAGACGTTCCGCCATGACCTTGACGCCGTCCTCGTGCCAGAAATCCGGCTCGGTGGCATAGTGGCGGACCAGGTCGCGCGGGGACTGGCATCCGGCGGGGCTGATCTGGTAGATCATATGGAAGTTTTTGCCGAACTCCTTTTTCAGCAGTTCGCGGGTGGCTCCGGCGAAGTCGGAGGAAACCTTGTAGGTGGATTCCATGATCTGCGACGGACAGGCCACATTGAGGAACATGCCGGTGGGTTTCCCCGCTTTATCGACCGTGAAGAGCATGTCGACGCCGGAATCTTCTCCGGCCTCCATGCCGATGAAGTCGCGGCGGGTGGTGTCGCCGTACATTTCTGCCTTGCCGGTGGAGTAGACCGCGCGGCGGCAGTGTCCGACGCGGGCGTTGCCGAAGCCGCGCATGATGCCGCCGGGCTTGCGGTTCCGCCATGCCTGCACGATGTTGTCCGCAATCAAGGGAATGACATAATCGACATACTCATCCGCGGAAAGTGTGCCGCTTGCCTTTTTTCGCCAGCTGTTGCTGAGTCCGAGTTTGGAGGCGGACAGACCATTGTGAGTATGAATTGCATTCAGAAATATCTTCTCCGGCCGGATTTCCGGTTCCCGCTTTGCCACTTCGGCGCGGACCTTCTGATGAAAGTCCTCCTGGAAATTGACGAGGTCGAGAGCGGCGGTGAGGAACTGTTCTTTTCCGTCCGAGAACGCGGCGGCGACGCATTTCAGGCGGGAGTGGATTCCCGTTGCTGTACGGGCGTAATACTGTCCGTAGAGTTCGATTTTTTTGTTCGTGACGGGGGTGATGTCCGTTTCGGACCAGCCGATGAGAAGCTTTCTGTTCATGGTGACGTTATCCTTCTTTTGGAGTCATTTGTTTGTTGGCATATTTATTTGCATACAGCATAATGGGAATCAGAAGAAGGAAGAGTACGCCGGAGGTGAGGAACACCGCATTGATTCCGGCCAGGAAGATCACCCCGCCTCCGAGAAGGGCGGCGATCAGGATGCCGACCATCCGCAGACTGGAAGCCATCCCGAACAGGGTGCCGCGCTTTTCCGGCGGCGAAATGCGCGAAAGAAGCGTCTGGAACGCGGGCTCCAGCCCGCCCGCCGCGAAGAAATGGAAGAAACGCGCCGATCCGAGCATGGTGATGTTGACGGCATACGCCTGAAAGACCATCGTGCAGGCCGCGAGGATGGTTGCGGGCAGGGCGATTTTCGTGGGGGAATAACGGTCGCAGAGCTTGCCGATCAGGATGCCGGAGAAGAAGCCGCCCAGCGCCGCGATTGCACAAATCCAGCCCGTATATTTGATGGCGTTTGCGGTTCCGCCCACTTTTTCGACCAGGATCGCCAGATACGGTTCATCCAACCGGCGTGCCATTCCCATGACAAGAAATAGAATCAGAAGAATCCAGATGGAAATGGAATATCCTTTCCACATGGAGAAAAAGCCCGGTTTCTGTTCTTTTTCCTTGACCGGCAGGGGACGCGTAAAGTCTTCCTTTACGAAGAATTGCACCAGAATGCCTCCCGCCAGATAAGAGACTCCGCAGATCACGAATGCCCAGAAGTAACCGAACGAATTCACAATGACGGCTCCAATCAGAAACCCGAGCATGTTGCCGCTCCAGAGGGCGGTGCTGAGCGTTCCGAGGGCGAAACCCTGCTTGTTCTCCGGCGTATTGGTGACGACCAGCGTCTGAGCCGCGGTGACGGTGCCGGAGAAAGCCGACACCGCAAAACGGATGACGATGAACCAGATTACGTTCGGGGCGAAATAGAGCAGGGGAAACAGGATGGCCGTTACGTAATAGGAACGCAGAAGCATGAGCTTGCGCCCGTATTTGTCGGCAAGGATTCCCCAGAGCGGGGCGGAAAGACAGAAGCTGAAAAAGCCGAAAAACGTCAGGGCCGAAATCCACAGACCGCATTCCTGTTCGTTGACGAGATGATACCGGTCCCGGAAGAACAGCGGAATGAACGGCGTGATTCCGGCGAAACCCGCCATGGCGAGAATCTGGGAAATCCAGATGAAAGTCAGGTTCCGTTTCCAGTCGATACCGGAACAATGTCTTTTTACAACTGAATCCATTTTCCACTCTCCGCCGATTCTTTGACATGGTCAAGAAGGATCTGAATGCGGATGCCCTGTTCGATGGACGGGCCCTGTGCTTTTCCTTTGTGAACGGAGTCCAGAAAGGTGTAAAGACAGTGCATGTGTCCGCGCAGCCAGCCCATAGGAGCCTTCGGCGTAGGGAATCCGGCGGGCTTGTCGTAACGCTGCCCGCAGTCGATGGCAGTCCAGCCGCGAACGCCGCCGATGGGGGAGCTTTTTGCGGCGGCATCATAATAGTAAAGATGGTGCAGGTCCATGGGAACCATTTTCAAGGCTCCCTTGCTTCCGTAGATTTCGAATCCGATTTCGTCCTCCGAACCGGTGGCGATCTTTGAAGCGGAGATGATGCCGCAGGCGCCGTTGGGAAGGCGGACCGTCACAATCATGTTGTCTTCGGCGTTCACCTTGACCATTCTGGACGGATCTTCGGCGGAAGGCCGTTCCGGATAGGCGATATGCGTGACGGCGGAAAGCGCGGCGAAGTCGCCGAGCAGGTGGTTCATCAGATCGAGGATGTGACTGCCGAGATCGGCGACGACTCCGCCTCCGGCTTCCGCGGAGAGCTTCCATTTCAGGGGGGCTTTCGGATCGGCGCTGCCGGAATGGAGATAGAAGCCGCGGAATTCGAGAATGTCGCCGAGCAACCCTTCTTCGATCATCTGTTTTGCCCGGAGCGTGACCGGGAAGAAACGGTTCTGAAGGGTCATCTGCGAGATGCCTTTGTAGCCTTTGAGCGCTTCGCGGATTTTCAGGGCTTCGTCCACGGTGGCCGTAAGCGGCTTGTCGCAGTATATGTGCTTGTTGTGCCTGATTGCGGACATCAGGGCGTCGAAGTGGAGATGGTTCGGGGTGCAGATGTCCACGATGTCGATTTCAGGATTTTCCGTGATTTCGCGATAGTCGGTGACCGCGTGCTCCGCGCCGACCTGGGCCGCTCCCTTTTCTGCGGTTTCCATTCGCGAAGTGCACACGTGGGTGATTCTGCTTTTGAATTCCCGCTGGTCATAAAACAGAGGGATGTTCAGGTGTCCATAGGCGTGAACCTTGCCGATGAACCCGAAGCCGACCATTCCGACATTATAGAGTTTCATGAGATCTTTCCATTGATGCTGTTGGGTTTTCCGAAACGGCAGCATGCCGTTTCCGTATCAGGGGAATATACAGCGGAAACCCCGTATTTCCAATTCGGAGAGTCTTTTTGCCAATGGATGCCGACGCGGTCGAAACGCATGCGTTCCGTATTTTCCAGATAAAAGGCTGACGGCTCGTATTCCACGGGAATATACTTTTTGCGGTCTTCCCCGGCATTGAGATAATCGCCGTCGCCGGAGCAGACGAATTCGACGTCGGTGAGCGTCACGTCGCAGACCGGATTGCCTTGATTGCCGGTAATATAGGACCCGCGCGTGACGTTGCCGCGAAGATGATTGAAGCTGATCCGGCGGATGGGTTTCCCGAGCGGTTTTTCCTGCGGTCCGAGGTTGTGCGTCTTGATCACGACGGCACGTTCCGCCTCGATCATCAGATTGCTCATGGAGATGTCTTCGATTCCGACTCCCCGGCTGTTTTCGGAATACTGCGATACGAAACAGATCGCGGTCCGCGAATGATGAATGATGATGTTGCTGATGGTGCAGAACCGGACCAGCCCGTCGCCCACGCCGATGCGGAAGGCGTTGCAGCGGGTATGGAGCAGACAGTTCGTGATGGTGACGTATTCGCAGGGTTTCGGATTCTTGAGAGGCTCGGAATAGCCCCGGAGCGTGATGCAGTCGTCGCCGGAATCGATGATGCAGTCGCTGACCGTGACATAGCGGCAGCAGTCGATGTCGATGCCGTCGCCGTTGTGGGTGCGCTGATCGTTGTAAATGCGGATACCCCGGATGTTGACCTGTTCGCATCCGTGCAGAAAACAGGTCCAGTAGGGCGTATTGTAAAGCTCCACATCGGAGAGCGTCACGTTTTCACATTCACACAGGAAGATCATCTGTCCGGGCCGCCATTCGGGCCATTGGAAGACGTTCTCATATTGCGGATGCGGTTCATTCATGAACGCTTCACGATTGCCGTCGATCCGTCCGCCGCCGCGGATCACGATATTGTGCTGTTCTACGGCGGTGATGAAGTGCGCGCCGCTGACTTTTTCCACAGAAAAGACGCGATTCTGCGGACAGAAGTCATCGGAGTTGTAGTCCGCCTTGTCCGGGCTGGCTTTGAGGACTGCGCCGGGTGCGAGTTCGAGTCCGCCGTTGGACTTCAGATACAGTGTGCCGCTGATGTAGACGCCTGGCGGAAAGAAAACCATTCCGCCCGCGTCGAGTGCCTTCTGAATGGCGGCGGTGTCTTTTGCGACGCCGTCGCCGACCGCTCCGAAATCCCTGACGTTGTTCATCCCAGAAGCTCCTTTTCTGTTTCCGCGATGGCTTCCTCGATGAAGTCCATCCCGCGCAATGCTACTTCGTTCGGCATGACGATCGGAGGACTCATCCGCAGGATGTGTCCGGCCGGAATCCACGCGAGCCCTTTGCGGAACGCCTTCTGGTAAACCATCTTCCCGGCGGCGTCGAAGGGTTCTTTTGTCTTCTTGTCCTTGACCAGTTCCACGCCCATCAGGCACCCTTTACAGCGGGTGTCGCCGACAATCTTGTATTTCGTCGTCCAGTCGGCCATGCGTTTCTTGAAGAGGACTTCCAGTTCCTGCGCATGTTCGAGAAGGCCTTCCTCCTCGATGACTTCAATGCTGGCGAGGGCCGCGGCGCAGGCCATCGGATTTCCGCCGTAGCTGGTGGAGGCGCTGATCTTGTCGACCGCTTCCGCGTAGGGAGTCCGGACCGCCATCGCCGTAACCGGGAAGCCGTTGCCGAAGCCCTTTCCGAGCGTGACGACGTCGGGCAGGACGTTCCAGTGTTCCATGCACAGATACTTGCCGGTACGTCCCATGCTGGTCAGCACTTCGTCGGCAAACAGAAGAATGCTGCGTTCATCGAGGAACTTGCGGAGTTTCGGGAAGAAGTCGTCCGGCGGCATGATGGAACCGCCCCATCCTTGAATGGGTTCGAGAACGAAGGCGGCGACTTGTCCGGTGGTGGATTCACGAATGAAAGCGTCGTAGAATTCCAGATACTTTTCCGTATCGAGAGTGCCGTCTTCGCGAGTCCACCAGGGACGGTAGGTGTCGGGGCGCGGGACCATGTAGAATCCGGAGGCGCGCGTGGGACCGCTGAACTTGGTCATGCGGGCGCAGGAAATGGCGTGTCCGCTCTTTCCGTGGAAGTCCATGAAGCAGCTGATGAACTCATGCTTGCCGGTGGCGGCGCGGCAAGTCCGGAGCCCGGCCTCGACGGCGGCGGTTCCGCAATCGTAAAGCTGAAAACTCTTGAGGTCGCCGGGCAGGACGGCGGCCATCTTTTCGAGGAGACGCACCTTGATTTCCGTGGTGAAGTCGTGCGCATTCATGAGCTGTTTCGCATAGTGCGCGACGGCTTCTGAAATCTTCGGATGGCAATGTCCTAGCGTCGTCACATAGATGCCGCTGGAAAAATCGATGAACTGGTTTCCGTCCACGTCTTCGAGCATGCAACCCTGTCCGCGTTCGAAGGCGACCGGAAACAGGCGGACTTGTCCGGAGAGACCGCGGTAATATTTTTCGGCGCGGGCGTGGAGCGCATTGCTTTTGGGACCGGGAATCTTGTCGGTCACGAGGTTTGGATAGCGGTTGAGATCGAGCTGATACGGCGCGGGATTATACTTGCCCATGAAAAAGACCTCCTCTTGATTTGTTAAAAAATAACATGTTCAGGTTTCTTTTGATGGGAAAATATAATCATTTCTTCTTTATGTTGCAAATACGAATCAAGCAAAAAACCAAAAAACGGGAAAGTAAAATGTTTTTTTTTAACATCCGATGGATAAAAGGCTGATTCAGCCGTTTCAGCGTCAGTCGTGCCTGAAAAACTGTTTCCGGTAATTTTCGGAATCATTTTTCAGGGAGGAAAGAACGGAAGCGGAACCCTGTATCGAAGAGGATGTTTCTGTAAGGATTCTCTGCATCTCATTTCCCTCCGCTTCGGCCAGAAAATCATGATATGGGAAGTAGTTCTTCATCAGGAAACCGGCATAGCGGACCAGCCTGAGTTCACCCGTGAGTCGCGGGTAGGCTTCCTCGTGGGCTTCGACGGCGACGCAATGTTTCTTCCGGATGGCTGAAACAAGATGTTCCACACTGGCCGACGAAGCGAAAAGAATCGTGAAGTTCCAGCGGAAACACTGGCTGAGAGCGCTGGTTCCATGGGCGTCGCTGGAAGAGATGGGGGCGGGACGGCTGTCCGCGGGCATTTCGTGGTAAAGAAGTTCCTGCATGGAGTTTGCGAGCCAGCCGTCGTGACCGTGTCCGCTGAAGACTTCCATGGCATCGAATCCGTTCCTGCGGAGGAGTTCCCGGAGCAGTCCTTCATGGATTTTGTTTTTCTCCCGCCGCCAGAAGGGATGGGCGAAGACAGAGATGCCGCCCGCCTCCCGGATTTTCCGGAAGACCCAGTCAGCCCGGACCAGCGGCGCGGGATCGAATGGAATGTCGGAATTTCGGTATTCTTCGCGGATGGCGTCCAGTTCATTTTCAAACGGGACGGGATGTTCTTCCGCCCAATGATGAATCCCGAAGGAAGCCCCGAGACTCAGGATATGGAGATATTCGTCGGCCAGCTGCACTTCCTCGCCGGGGAGGATCGTGACGGGTGGTGCGAAATCTTTCCAGAAACGGATCGCCTCCCGGGACGGATCGTAAAGTTGATGGTCCGTGATTGCCATGAAGTCATAACCGGCTTCCCGGCAGCGGGCGGGGAGGTATTCCGGAGCCTCTGTGCCGTCTGAACGGCAGGAGTGAAGATGCGGGTCCCCTTTGTATGGGAACAGGGAGAAAAGATCGGGCAGAAGACTGTATAATGAAAAGGAAAGAGTCCGCGCAACGCCGTTTTTCAGGAATTTCACAAGAAGCGTATGTTCCTGTTCTCCTGCGAAGAATCCCGTGATTTCGAGGGCGCCGTCGCTCAGGAGTTCGAAGCCGGACAGTGCGTTTCCGGGAGAAACATAGCCTTCCCGGTAAAGACCGTCCACAGGAATGAGCCCGACTTCGAGGGTGCCGTCGGATGGAAAAAACGCATGGGAAAAGCGAGGAGTCAGCCGCACTGTCGCACGTGTATCCGAATGGACAACGGAAGGTGAAAGCATGTAATCGCGCAGATGGGGAGAAAGCATGGTTATATCCTTTCATCCGGTTTGTTCATAAGATTGCGGGGCGAAGGCGGTTTTTCAAGCGGCAATCCCGTCATTCCGGCAGAAAAGTCAGGGAAAGTTGAAAAAAAACGGAAGCGGAACAGGTTCCGGCGGCGACCTTTCACTGTCGCCGCCGGAAGTTTCCGAAGGGAGGGGGCCCTTCGGAGGGGGGAGGGGGGGTTACTTCTCGAGTTTTAAATCTGTGAGCAGAAAACTTTGAATACGATCGCTTCCGCGGGTCCTCAGCATAATGCTTTTCACCGGACTGGATTTGATGGAATCCGTGAGTTTGACATAGAGGATGCCTTTGCCGCTCTTCATGGTCGGACGCTCCACGAGCGGAGTTCCTTTTTCCGGAGTGACGGTCAGGGTGAACGCCTGAATGAATCCGGGATTGATGAATTCAATTGCAAGATAATTATAATTTTTCCAGTCACGGACGGGTAGTTCCGTGATTTCGGCATACGGCCATTGGGCACTCGGTGCGGCATACTGGACTTCGCCGTTGTCCCTGCGGGTGACCGCCGCGGGGAAAAGGAAGGAGATCGCCTTGTCCGCGGCATTCCAGGATATCTGGGTTCCGGAGCCGTTTTTCCAGGACTTCACCATTTCCGGGGTATTGACGAGGTCAAGGGATTTCTCTTCGATATTTTTGGGCATGGGGCGTGTCATGACGATCTTGTCGCCGTATTTCTTATAATAGTCGAAGGCAAAGCCCTTGTCCGGAGTGAAATAGATGAATTTATACTTTTCCTTCCAGTCGTTTTCCGGCAGATCGGTTTCCGCGTTTTTCCAGAGTCGGCAATAATCGATCTGGAAAGCGCACGGGAAATCCTTTGGATCGGGAACGCCGAACCAGTCGAAATGGGGAATGCTGTCGAAATGGATGCGCATGGGCATGTCCCAGAGATTGTTTTTAACCTTGAATTCCCGGACAAGCGAGCCGTCTATGAAATAGCGGATTACCTTCGGGGTCCATTCGAGGCCGTAGACATGGAAATCATCGGAGAATTTGAAGTCGGACTTCCAGTTCCGGGCGTATACGAAATGCTTGTAGGGCTTGCGTGTGACGTTGTGGAGGGCCATGTTGTAGCTGTATGTGTGCGCGAAGGATTTTCCGGCAAGTTCGAAGATGTCGATTTCAGGACAGATCACCTCGCCGGTCTTCCTGTCTTCACCGACGCCGTAAAGCCAGAAGGCATTGTTGAAGCTGGTCGGCTGAATTTTGGCGCGGATTTCAAGATATCCGTAACGGAAGACATCCTTTGAGAAAATGCGTCCGACGCTGAAGGAATGGTATTCCGGCCCGCGCGGCTCGACCCGTCCGGAAGGCATGTTCGGGTCATATTTTGTAACGATCTGCGCCATGCCGTCCTTCACGACGATATTTTCCGGCAGGGCTCGGGCGGGAGCGTTTCCGATCGTGTAATGACGGGTGTCCATCCATTTGGTTTTGTCGAGGGCGGTTCCGTTGAATTCATCGGAAAATTCCTTGACGAGATGCCACTTGCCGCGGTCTGCCTGATCGGAAAGGGGCAGGGTGTCCGATATCCGTTTCGGGGGTTCCGGGAGCGGGCCGACTCGAACGTAGTCATCTTCGTCGATTTTCCATTTTTTGACCAGATAGGAACGGATGGCATCGGCTTCCTTCGCGGTGAAATCCTTGCGGTTGAAAATCAGGATCTCCCCGATGTCGCCGGTCACATATCCGCGGAGTCCGCCGTTCGAACCGATGAGCAGCGGGTGAATGAAATTTCCTTCCGAGGAAGTGTAGAGGATGCGGGGTTTTTCCTCGCCGCCGCCGGCGCCGCTGGTCAAGGTGTGCGTACCGGGCGCGGCGCGTGTGCCGTCATCCCAGTAGAGCTGATGCTGCCAGCCTTCCGATTTCTGGGAGTCTTCGCGGCGGAAGACGACGAACGCGGAAATTTCTTTCAGATTCAGAGGTTTCTGCGTGATGAACTCCTGATTCCCGGAAAAACGGGCCATGTGAAGATGGTTCAACCCGTCGGAAAGAAATGCTGCGCCGGAACCGCTCTTTTTTTCCTTTACATCGTTTCCCTGTCCGGAAACATCGCGCCATGAAACGATCCGTCCGTCCTCCACAACCAGCGAAGAGGGACGCGCCGCGTCGAAATGTGCGACCAGTCCTTCAGGAAGCTCACTTTTGAGGGCGTTGGAGTCGATCCCCTTGAAGCTGGCCCGGATGCTCTCGAAGACAGCGCTGTCTCCTTTGGCGATTCCGAAAGAGATTGCGCCCATGGAGAACGGTTTTCCGGGAACTTCTTTGAGGGTAATCTTTTTCGTATAGGAATGGGCGCCCGCCGTTGTCCTTATTTCGGCGGTGTCGTTTTTGGCCCATCCGCGCGGGGTGCTCTCGAAAACGCTCAGATAAACGAATGCCCGTTCCCTGCTGTTGATGACTGCTGTAATTTCAACGATGTCCCCTGGTTTCGCGGTGAACTTTGTTTTCTGCGTGACCATGACGGGGGTCTTCGGATTGGCCTCCAGCCGGAGCCCTTCCTTAGACGGGATGACATTGCCGGCCGGCTGGTAATATCCCGAGACCGCCTGCTGCCAGTCGCCTGGCCAGGAACCCGTTTCCTTGAAATTGCAATCCACGATCCGTTCCTGTGCGAAACCTCCCAGAGCGAGCACGCAGGAGATCGGAATCAGTAATTTTTTCATTTTGACAACTCCATTTGTTTAGATGGGGATTTCACCATTATGGGATGAGGATCGGGACATCCACATAACGGAAAACCCGCTTGAAGGTGACTTTTTCATAGTCTTCCGTGGAGTCGCGCTGATAAATCCGCTTGTTGATGAAATCCTCCATTCCGTTGGTGCCGGCGTGACCATCTACGAAAAGCATGTTGTTCCGGTTGGTGTGGGAGAGGAGCGGGGAGGCGAAGTTGGCGATGTTCTGGTCCGTCATGAGATAATATTCCTTGGCGTAGCCCTGCCTCCAGCCGTCTCCAAGGAGCAGCGTCATGGAAGTGTGGACCACCTTGTCGAGGCGCAGATAAGGCGTTTTCGTGCTGTTGCTGGCGCGGTAGGTGGCAGCGTAGGTGAAAAACCCCCAGTTCCAGTCGGTTGTCCCGAGATCCAGGGTGCAGCGTGAGGTCTTGTTCATGTTGGCATAGGAAAGGTTGTAGAAGTTGAAGAGAACGGTAGCCCATTTGTCGGCCGAGGCATCGCCGGAACGGAAAACGTTGTTGTGGTCGTTGGCGTAACTATGGATGTAAAGTCCCATCTGCCTCATGTTGGACGTGCACTGAATGGCTTTCGCCCGGAGCCTTGCCTGATTGAGCGCAGGGAGAAGCATTCCGGCCAGAAGCGCAATGATGGCAACCACAACGAGGAGTTCGATCAAAGTGAACTTTCTCACGAACATTGTTTTTTCAAGGTTCATGATTCTTCCTTTCCGTTATATTCTGATGATTGTTTATGATGATAAAACGCGGATGATTCCAATTCATTGGACACAGTTTTATTTTGTTTGTTCATGAATATTCCCGCTCCGTCTGGAAATACAATACCTTGTGAAGCATGTAGAGCGCCGGATAGAAAATGGCTTCCACGTTGCTTGATACACAGTAGTGGATCGGCTTTGGCGGAGTTCCCGCGGACGCCTCATAGAATTTCTGAATCAGGGACGGGTTGTAGCGCCGGTTGCTCATCAGGGCGATTGTGTCGAAACGTTCGAGACGTTCCACTTCCGCGAGAGTCAGGCCGAGCATGCGGTTGTAATCTTCGATCGTCCGCTCGGCAGCGTTGTCGCCGGAGAGAGCCCGGTGATGGACCAGATTGAACGACATGACGCGTGAATTGCAGGGAAGGGGCACAGGGGAATATCGGTTGTAGCGTTCCACCACGCCATCGTAGGAGAACTCCGTGTTGACGCAGCCGGTATGCCCGCAGGAACATTTTCTCCGGGAGGTGTCGTCGACGCAGAAATGGCGGATATGCTCCAGCGTTCCGGGTTTGAGCTGTCTGATTTCTCCGCCTGAAATGAGTGTAATGTAGAAGCAGGCTCCGCAGACGACCCCGAGCATGGTGTCCGTGATGCCGGACCTCTGGGCGAGGTGCCAGAAGAAAAGATCATCGTTGTAGTGAATTTCATATTGCAGATTCGGATAGCGTTTGGAAAATTCACGGGAGAGATGTCCCGGAAACGAATATTTCATATTGAAGGTGACGTCGTAGGCGATCCCCGCCGCGCCGAGAATGAACTGGGAATGCTCGCGGAGAACGGTGTCGAGCATCTGGAACACCCGGGCAGTGATTTCCTGATTCGTCCGGCAGTCTGCAAGTGAACAGTTCCTTACGAAAATCGGATAGGTATTGATGTCCACCAGAGTTACGAAAAGTTTTTCGGCGGAAAGCCGGACTCCGAGAAAATAACACTTTTCGCTATTGGAATGATACATGATTTTCGGACGCCCCCGCAGAGAGTCGTCGATCTTTTCATAAATCAGACGCTGGCGCTTGAGTTCGCCGGCATACCGGATGACCGTGCGCTCATTCAAGCCTGTGAGCTTGATGAGATTCTGGCGGGAGACGGATCCTTTCTCGAAGATCGTGCTCCTGAGCCGCAGCTTTTTTCCAAGAATTTTCGATTCGGGCATCATTGCGATATCCTTTTCAGGTTCTCTTATAGAATATAATGAAAATGGGATTTTATGCAATGTTTTACTGTATTTTTTGACAAAATAGTGGAAAAAAAGTTCCGTCTCCATTTTTTTTTACGGAAATAAGAATTCGCCGGGATTTATGTGAATGTGCGAAACGGAAACCAACTAAAAAAGGTTTTTGACAGGGGAAAAATGGCATTTATTTTACTGTATTATTTGTTTTTTACAGGGAAATCGGTCATCAGGCCGGAAAACCATGTCTGCAGGACGATTTATTTTTCCTCGGCTTTCTGAAAAATCAGATGGACGTTACGTGTGCGCGGTCCGTCGAATTCGCACAGGTAAACCCCTTGCCACGTGCCGAGGGCAAGCCGTCCGTTCCGGACGGGCAGAACCTGGGAACAGCCCATTATCGAGGCTTTGAGATGAGCCGCGCTGTTGCCTTCCGTATGCCGGTAGTATGACTCCGTGTGCGGGATGAGGCGGTCCAGCTTGGCAAGAATGTCGTGTTTCACATCGGGATCGGCGTTCTCATTGACCGTGATCCCGGCTGTGGTATGCGGACAGTAGACATGGCAGAGCCCGCAGGACAGGGAAGGCGGAATCGCCGCGTTGATTCTGTGAGTGATGTCGATCATTTCGCACAGGGAATCGGTTTCTATCCGGATTTCGGTCATGTGGCTTCCTCCCGCTTCTTTTGTTGCGGATTACTATAATGCGGAAAGACCGTTTTTCAAAAACGATTCGACATTTCCGCAGCCTCTTTTTCCGATCCGTGCAAAAGGAACGGTTCATAAACATCCCGGAGCTGGACACAGCGGGTGGTCATGATCTTTTTCAGCGTGTTCAGCAGACGCGTTCCGTTGTCGAAGCAGACTACCGGAAACGGAGGCGGCTCCGACGGCGTGTGCTGATATCCGATGACGATGGTTTCCGAGGGAGAAATGGCCTGTTCGCGGAGCATTCGGAAGAGGTGGAAAGCTCGTCCGTTCCATGTTTCGCAGACATGGGCGCAGGAGGCATCCGGGCGCAGCTCGCCCCAGATATCCCATTCCTCTTCGTCTGACCACGGGGAACGGGTTGTCTGCACGGGACGGTTTTCCAGCTCCAGACCGAAAGCCAGACATCCTTCCTCAAGTCCCTCCAGAAAGTTTGCCGTATGCCATGTGTTCGGACTGAAGTTCAGAAAGCGGACGCGCGAGCACCGGGACTGTTGCGCTTCGGAGGCGCTCATATAACCGGCTTTGCGAAAATTCAGCAGGGAGGACGGCATGTCCTGTTTTTCTTTTTCCGGGAGACTCAGCAGCACACAACGGATTCCATTTTTTCTCATCTTTTTCAGTATGGAGAGATTGATTTTTTCCGGATCCGGGTAGGGCTCGATCATGACTCCCCATACCCGGCGGCTGCAAAGGAATTCCAGCGTCTCCTGTTCGAAAGAGGGATCCCTGTGCGAAATGGCGAGATTCAGAAAATTGAACCCGCGCCGGATCGATTCCCGGTGAAGTCCGGCAAGGAGATCATTGGACAACAACATTCCGGGGGTGATGTATGCAATGGTCTTTTCAAACGGTTTCCATGCGCGCGCTTTGCCGGGGACATAGAAACCGGAACCGTGGATGGACAGGTAATCCCGTTCCAGCGCGATTTCATGCATGATCCGGTGCACGGCGTAATGTGTCGCCCTGAACTTGCGTTCCATCTGCCGGAGGGTTGGAAGTTTGTCGCCCGGTCCGAGACGGAGCGAGTCCAGCCAGACAAGAAGCCTTTCCTTGAGCGCCGAGTCCTGATTCATGTCCCGTTTCCTTTTTTAATTACCATACTTCCACGCTCGGATTATGTCAAACACTTTCAAACACTTTTATCAATGATTGTTCCGGAAAATGTTTGAAAGGCATCCTCTTTCCGAATATAGTGAACGTCGCAAAAAGACAGGAAAGGATGGCGTCGGATGAAGAAAATCGAAGTGAAAAAAGATTATCTGGAGATCAATGGAAAACCCGCGTTCATTTTCGGAGGCGATTTCTCTTATGGACGCGTCCGCCGGGCGGACTGGCGGGATTCCCTTGCGAAGATCAGGGGAGCCGGAATGAATACCGTTGCTTTTTATGTCCCGTGGCTGTTTCATGAACCGGAAGAGGGGAAATGGGATTTTTCCGACAACCACGATCTGGCCACCCTTCTGGATATTGTGAATGAGTTCGGCTTGTATGCCATTCTCCGCATGGGGCCGTTTGTGCACAGCGAATACCGCAATGGAGGGCTTCCGCAATGGCTGGTTGACAAGCTCGGAAACCGTGTCCGGACAAATGATCCGGAGTATCTTCGCCTGACCGGGCTTTTCTATCGGAAAGTGATTGAAATCACGCGTCCACGCCAGGTTACGACGGACGGTCCGGTCCTTCTGATCCAGCTGGAGAACGAGCTCGGTTCGGCAGGATGCAAAGGCGATGACATCGCCCGAGGCTCGACCGATCCGCGGGAAAACATCGGGCATGTCCTCCATTATTACCGTCTGGCGCGGGAAGGAGGCCTCGATGTGCCCGTGATAGACATCAATCACATTCCGGACAAGGAAAAGCTGATGGAGCCCCTGTGCGATTCCGGCGGCGGGTATCCGGTGAACTGCTTCAGTTCCGACGGTGAGCTGTGGCCGTTTTCGACGGACCGCTGGGATGCGCATACGCGTCCATGCATTACGATCGAAACCGGCGCCGGAATGTTCGTCCGCTACTACGATGTTCCTCCCTACAGGAACACCAACGGTTTTCAGGGGCCGCTTGTGGAGCCGGAAATCGTCGAGGCCTTTGTCGAACAGAACATTGCCGAAGGGGCGAACGGAGTCAACGTGTTTGTTCTTTTCGACGGATACAATTTTCACTCTTCCGCCGAAAGCATGCTGCCGCAGATCAACATGAACTATCAGGCGGCGGTGAGCTGCGTGGGAACCCTGCGCAAATCCTATAAGGCCCTCAAACGCATCGGTTGGTTCGTCAGGGCGTTTGAGCAGGAGCTTCTGCGGTCCGCCCCGAATCCGAAATGGGCGAAATGCGTCAGCTGCGGGATCCCGTTTCCGGGAGTTGCCGGCGGCGGCGATCTTTTCGACGGATACGAGAAGGCGAAGGAACTTCAGGCCCCGTCCTGCCGTCCGGTGGAGTCGTTGGCGCGCACGACCCGCGGCCTGAACCTGAGCGAAAGCAACTTCCTTTTTCTCCGCAACGCGCGGCACCATTCCTCCACATGGCATCGGGACATCCGCGTCTCCGTCAATTCCGCCGGTCTGGCCTGCGAGGTGACGCAGGAATATCCGAAACGGGTTCAGATGGAGCTTCCTCCGGGCATCTGCAAGATCATGCCTTTCTTCGTGAAACTGGCGGAAGGATATTTTCTCGAATACTCCACCGCCACCCTTCTGGACCGTCGTCCGTTCGGAACGGATCAGGTTCAGGTGATTCTGCACGCAACCCGCGAGGAGACCATCGAAACGCGTCTGATTTCCGCGAACGGCGCGACCGGGCGTTCCAGGGATTTCCTGATGACGAACGAGTCTCCCTGCTGCATTTCCCTGATCGGCACGCCGGAGAACAGGATCAAGACGGCGGTCCTGAATGATTGCGTTCGTTGCGTCCTTGTGGACACCGAACTGGCAGGAAATGTCTGGGATTTCGGACCGCTGGCAATGTTCACCGATTTGACGGTGATCGAATCTTCGGAAGACCGTTTTACTGCTTTGACGGACAGCCCTTCATACTACATGGAGATACTGACGCCCCGCAACGGACATCTCGCCGAAGCCGAGAAGCAGGTTTATGACTCCGAACGCGGCGTCCTGAGCATTTCAGGGAATCTGGAACTCCCGGTTCCTGACTTGCATTTTACGCAGGAACGCGAAGGAAATCATCTGGTGCTGTCCGCGCCAGTTGCACCTTCTCTTCTGGAAGGGCTGGAAAACCTGATCGTCGAGGTCACCTTTGACGGGAGTTTCGGACAGGCTTTTCTGAACGGCGAGCCGCTCAGCGATCATGCGTTCGGGCGATTTCTGCCGTGGGAGATCGGACTCGCCGGTTTTCTGAAGGCGCCGGGCATCCTGCGGATCGTCTGCGAAAACACACGTTCGGCTCAGTTGCGTCTGCGTCCTCTCGTTCGAAGGACTTTCCACATGTCATGGATTTCATAATGTGGCTGTAGAAGGTGAAAAATGCTTTTCAGACTCTTGATTTTTTCCGGCCCGGGGATATTGTAAATCAACGTTTACACCGTTGAATATCACATTAGCAATCGGGGGAGATTTCTGAGATGATGAATTTGCTGCGTGCCACGCCTGAATCCGTCGGAATTTCTTCCGGGGCTCTGCTTGCCATGCTCCGGAAACTGAATGAACTGGACTCTCTGAACGGGATCGTGCTTCTCCGCCACGGGAAGGTCTGCATGGAAGGCTGGTGGAAGCCTTACTGTCAGGATGTCCCGCACGGTCTGTTTTCTCTCAGCAAAAGTTTAGTATCAGTTGCAATCGGGATTGCCCGCGGGGAAAAACTGCTTTCGCTGGACGACAGGCTGATTTCCTTTTTCCCGGAACACGAGGGAGCTGTCACGGACCCGAAAATGAAGGAAGTCACACTCCGTCATCTTCTGACCATGACCTCCGGACACGAGACATGTGCCAAGGATTATATGATCCACGATCCGAAAGACGACTGGGCGCATGGCTTCCTGGCGTCCCGGCTCCCGCGGAAACCGGGCGAATTTTTTGCCTACAATTCCGGCGCGACATATATGCTTGCGGCTGTCATCTTCAAACGCACGGGACAGAATGTAAGGGAGTATCTGATGCCGCGTCTTTTCGAACCCCTTGGAATTGTTCCCGGCATTTGGGAGACCTGCCCGAAAGGGATCAATTGCGGAGGGCACGGTCTTTTTCTTAAGACGGAAGATATTGCCAAGTTCGCCCAGCTTCTTCTGAATCATGGAAAAGCGAACGGAAAAACACTGATTCCGGAGGATTATCTTGCGGAAGCGACCCGCAAACAATCGGACAATTCCATGAACCAGCTTCCGGACTGGAAATGCGGTTATGGGTATCAGTTCTGGGTCAGCCGGCACGGTTACAGAGGCGACGGCGCGAGCGGGCAATATCTGATTGTTCTGCCTCAAGAGGATGTCGCCATTGCCGTGAATTCGTGTTTGGCTGACATGGGCCGGATTCTGGATGTTTTCTGGGATACTCTTCTTCCGGCTCTTCAGGACGCCCCCCTGCCGGAAGATTCCAGAAAGCATCGTGCGATGGAAAAATTCCTTGCATCCCTCGCCATTCCTCCTGTCCGGAGCGCTTATCCGGTAAAACGCTGTTCTTCCGCGCGTTTTGAATTTGAATCCAATGCGGCCGGAATTACCGCCTGTTCCGTCGAATTCGGTGAAAAAGAATGTGCGCTGACGTTCTTCAACTCGGCTCCGCTGAAAACAGAACAGCTCCGGGCGGGATTCGGTTTCCACTGCATGAACACTTTCCGGCTGAGCGACGTCTTTTCGCATCCCGTTGCCGCTTCCGCCGCATGGGTATCGGAAGATGTCCTTGAAATTCACGCCTTCTGCTGTGACACCACCTTCCGCGATGTTTACCGGATCGACTTCAACGATCCGCTGACGCCGCTCATCCGGACAAGCACCTGTTCGACTTTCCGTCCGCTTCTGTGCCCGTTGTTCCGCAAACAGGAGCAATGACGGATGAAAATTTCCGCCGCCGAACTGGAAAAAGCCATGGCCGAGGTCGAGTCTTTCAACCTCCGAAGCAGTGAGGCGGTCAAAACCATGCCTCCGCTCCGGCTGGGGAATTTTCTGGTCGAGGTTTCCAGTTTTCATCAGACTTTGGTTCAGAATGGGGTGGTGATTCCCGAACATCAGCACCCGAACTATGAATTTTCTTTCTGTCGCGAGGGAATGTTTACCGCTTACTGCGATGAACTGAAAGTGATCTGTTCCGGGGAAAACAAGACGATTTTCTTTCTACCCCCCGCAATTCTCCACCACAAGATTCACGCAAAATCGGATTACACTCATACGATTTCCATGGTCCTGATGATCAACGGCAGTGATGAAGCCGGGCAGCAGCTGATTCCGCTTTTTCAGGAATATGTCCTGAAAAAGAAATGCTGTTTCCGCCTGACATCGAATCTGGAAAACATTTTCAATGAAATTCGGTTTCAGATAGAACATCCCACATTCCTCAGCCGGGAGGCCATCGCCTCCCTGATTCATTCATTTATCACTCTTTTCTTTCAGCAGAATTTTTCCTCGCTGATGGAACCGGAGACACTCCCGGAATCATCTCCGGAGGCGGTTTCGAGACGCAGCCGGATCGCTGACATCAAGCTGTCCGTGGTGACCAGAATGAACGCGAAGACCACCCTCAAGGATTTCGAGGAATCCTTCAAGCTCAGCGGACGTCACCTCAATCGCATTTTCAAAAAAGAGACCGGGCTGAGTCTTATGCAGTATTATCTCCAGATGAAACTGAAGAACGCCCAGAATCTTCTGTCCGATACGGATATTCCTGTCAGTGAGATTGCCAAGTCGCTTCAGTTCAAAAGCGCCGCTTATTTTTCCGTGTTTTTCAGGCAGCATTGCCACTGTTCCCCCAGCGAATACCGCGAACTCCATCGTCCCTCCTGCAAGTAGAGAATTCCCCGTATGAAATGCCGTATTTGTTTTGTATGATGTCCGTTTTGTGAAATCCATGTCCGTTTATTTATAGTATTGCGGCATTGCAAATTCAGGAAAAGCATTTATAATGATTAACGGAGCGGGTTCCCGGACGCGGGCGCCTTTCTCCGGAAAACTATCTGGAAGGAACTGAAAAATGTCTCTGCCGGAAAAACTGCTGAAAATTAAAAAGAAAGAGGATTGTATGATAAAAAGCACCTGTCAAAAATTCACATTGATAGAACTTCTTGTTGTTATCGCGATCATTGCGATTCTGGCCGGGATGCTGCTTCCCTCCTTGAACAAAGCCAAACAGACCGCCCAGCGGATCTCCTGCGCCGCCAATGAAAAACAGTTCGGGATTTCCATGGCCGTATATGAGAGCGACTACAATTATTATTCGGTCGGTTTCGCGCCGGGCGCGGGCGGAAGCACCAGCGTCCATTTTGCGAATGCCTGGTATCTGCTCCTCTACGGCAAGCGCGCCAATGAAAATACCGCGTGGTATGTGGAAAGCACGGAAAGCCGGATGAAAATGCTGGTGTGTCCCGCCGACAACATGAAACAGGCGAGCGGACTTCCGAAACTTTCCTACGGATTCAACAAAAACACGCTGGCCCGCTGGCGCGGAACCGGCTGGGATCCGGGGCGCACCTCGACTTCCACCATCAATACCTACGGACCGCTGCTCAGCGATATCCGGAACAATCTCGTCAAGAAATCGCCGTCGAAGATCACGACCGTTTTTGACTACGATCCGGGCACGGGAACCAGCGCTCGCGCGGACATCCATGAACTCCAGTGGCTGTGGACTCCGGCCACCCTGACCGGGTTCTACTATCAGGGGCCTTATGATCCGAATCAGGCACACAAGACTTCCTCAAACTGGCTTTTCTGGGACGGGCACGTAGCGAATTTCGATCCCTACAAGATTCCGAACTTCACGACCAATTATTTATACAACGCAACCAATTTCTGATTTATCCCGCAACCCATTCAGGAGATTCCCGATGAAATCGATTCTGTCGCTCTTTTGCATACTTTTCATAGCCTCTGCCCTCTCCGCGTTCGAGTTTGCGAAGAACGGAAAAGCCCAATGCGTAATCGCCGTTCCGAAGGATTTGAACCGGTTGGAAAAGCTGGCTCTGGAGGAACTGAAAAGCCGTCTGGAAAAGATGAGCGGAGCCTCGTTTCAGGTCGTCCCCGAATTTCAGGCGGGAAAACAATCCGCGATTTACCTCGGGAAAACGGATTTTGCCGTCGCGAACGGCGTGAATTTTCCGAAACTGGACCGCGAAGAATGGATCATCCGCAGCGTCGGCAAAAATCTGATCCTTTCAGGCGGACGTCCGGCGGGAACTTTTTTCGCGGTATGGGCGCTGATGGAAAAGGCGGGGTGCTGGAGTCTCGCCATGGATCAGGAGATTATTCCGCGGAAGCCGGATTTGAACCTGACGGGAATCGATGAACAGAAAAAGCCGGTGATCGACGGACGCAATATTTTTGACGGGTTTCCGTGGCATTTCAATGTCACTTCGGTTCCTGAGGAATACTTCAGGGACTACTGGATGAACCGTCTGCGGAACCGTCTCAACGGCGGACACGGGATGTCCAACAACGTTCCGAACGCAATTTACCGCGGGGTCCTTTTCAATCTTTCGGACCGGATGATGAACTATCACACCTTCGGTTATTATGTGGATGTGAGCCTTTACAAGAGTCATCCGGAATACTTCGCCATGGACAAAAACGGAAAGCGTGTCTGTCCGAAGGAACTCTGGAAGGGCATGGCGGTGCAGGGCGGCTTGTGTCTTTCAAACCCCGATGTGAAGAAAATTACGCTCGAATCTCTCCGCAAATATATCAAGGAGGACCGCGAAAAAGGGAGTCCTGAAGACTGGCCTGTTGTATACGACATTTCCGCGCTGGACAATTTCCCGCATGTCTGCCAGTGTCCGGCATGTCAGGCGATCGCGAAGGAGGAGGGCGGCGAAACCGGGCTGCTTCTCCGTTACATCAATTCCGTCGCAGAGAAAATCGAAAAGGAATATCCGGGAGTCATCATCCGCACGTTTGCGGCCTATTCCGGCGCGTATGATCCGCCGCGCAACACGATGCCCGCGAAGAATGTCATCATGCAGTATTGCGATTCGTTTTCGAACAGCGACGGCTACCGTTCCCTGAAGTCGGAACAGAACAGGGCGATGCTCAAACTGCTGGAAGGCTGGGCGGAAAACGTGAAGCTGGTGGTGTGGGACTATTCCAATATCGGAGGAGTATATTTCACGCCGCCCCGGATCGAAACCGTGCTGGACTCGCTTCAGGACAATGTGAGGATCTTCCGGGATAACGGAGTCGTCGGGCTGTTTTTCGAAAGCGGTATTGACAACGCTATTCCGCAGAACTTCTATGAGCTGAATTTCTTTGTTCTTTCGCATCTGCTCCTTGATCCGGAACAGGATGTGGAAAAACTCGTCAATACTTTCATGGACGGCTATTACGGCGGTGCCGCACCCGCCTTGAAACAATACCTGAAGACGATCCGCGACGGCGTGAAGGCGTATCCGGAGGCCCAGCTGACCAACCGAGTCGCGAGATGGCCGCATGTCACGCCGGATTTTCTGGTGAGCTCCTATGTCCGGCTCAAGGAAGCGGAAAAATCGACGCCTCCGGACAGCCTTTACCGGAAACGGCTTCACAAGGAAATGCTTCCCCTGCTGTATCTTCTCCTTACAAACGCCGCCGATTATCAGGAGCTTTTCAAAAAGGCAGGAATCCGGGAGGATGTCCTCCTTGCCGAGCTGAAGGACTGGAGCCTGGAATACATCCGGCGTTATGAACCCCGAAATACGGCGCGTCCCATGAAGGAAAGGGAAGACCGTCTCCGGGTTCTGACCACTAGGATTCCGTGCCCGGAAAAATTCAAAAAACTTCCGCCGCAGAATGTCCGCCTTGTGGGCTATCCGAGTTTCCGCTCCTTCCCGCATTTGAATTCTTCGGTCGTGGACGATCAGGAATCCATCACGGGCAAGGCGCTGAAGTCCGCGCACAAGGACCCGTCGCATCATGGCGTGAACTCGATGATCAAGGCGACCGACACCATTACCGTGGGGGCAACCCGTTTTGTCGTGGAGAATGTTTCACTGATTGTTAAAAGTGTGCCGCAGGACGAAAAATATCATTGGTACCGTTTTCCGAAACCGGTCGAGCTGACCTCGCGTTCCTACTTCTGGGGGCATTGCTGGGCGATTCAGGTGATCCTTTCCCATCTGTATGTTCCCGCGGACGGCCTTGAGAAGAACAATCTCTGGGACGTGTGGTTCTCCGCCAAATTCACCGGTCCCGCCTGGGTGAAGGACTCCAAACAGGAAAATGCGATATGGGTCGATATGGTCGTCCTGACCCGTCCCGAGAAATAACCTTCAAAAGAAAGATTTTCCATGCACTACACGGAACTCAAACACATGCCGGAACGTTCCCAGTCCTATCTGGGGAGCCCCTGCATCCTTCGGCTGGACGATGAAACGCTCATTGCCACGCACGACTATTTCGGAAATATGAAACATCCCAGCGGCGAAGCCGGTCTGACCAGCGTATATCATTCTTATGACAACGGTCAGAGCTGGGAAAACATTACACATATCATCGGCGCATTCTGGGGCGTCCTGTTCCTGAATAAAGGTGTCCTGTATCATTTGAGCAACGCGCAGGAATACGGGGATATCGTCATCCGGAAGAGTCTCGACAAGGGATTCACGTGGAGCGTCCCCACCGATGAGAAACACGGCGTGATCCTCCGCTCCGGACCGGGGCGGACCTTCCCGAACTACGGCTTGAACGCCCCCACGGCTGTCTGCTTTCATAAGGGGCGTATCTACAAGTCCTGTGAAAACATTGACTTCATTCCGGGTGAGGAATACCTCTGGCGTCCCAACCGTTTTCTCGCGTCCGTCCTTTCCGTTCCGGACGATGCGGATCTTCTCGACGCCGCCAGCTGGACCTTGAGCAATCAGGTGCCGTTCGACAGTCGGAAACTGCCCGATGAAAGGCTCCATTATCCGTATTCCGGCTGGCTGGAGGGAAATGTGGTCGAGGCTCCGGACGGAACGCTTCGGAGTCTCATGCGCATCCATCTGCCGGAATACAACAAAAGCGCTATGCTCCAACTGAGCGATGACGGCAAAACACTGTCATTCGACTACAATACCGGAATCATTGATTTTGTCGGCGGACACTCCAAGTTCACACTCCGGCGCGATCCGGTGAGCGGCTGGTATTTCGTGCTGACGAACTATACGGAGAAAGAGCCGTTCGCCAACCGGAGCATCCTCAAACTGGCGGCATCGAAAGATCTGCTTCGCTGGGTTGACCTTGGCGTGGTCCTGCGCGATGAAAGCGGATTGGAGCCGGAAATGTCCGGCATGCTCACCGGATTCCAGTACGTCGACTGGCAGTTCGACGGCGACGACATCATTTATCTGAGCCGCACGGCGTATCGCGGAGCCCACAACTATCACGACTCCAACCGTATCACGTTCCATGTGATCCGCAATTTCAGGAAGAGACTGGACCGTTCCGCCAGATAAACAAGGCAGCATCCGTCATGCTTTCGGCTCCTCGCGCAAAAGCCATTTCGCGAGAACTTTTGCGAGGACCGGAATCAGGATGGGCTTGGAGATGAAGTCGTTCATTCCGGCTTCAAGACAACGGTTCTGGTCGCTCTGCATGACATGGGCCGTCATGGCGATGATTGGAATTTGGGGATTGCGGACAGGCGTTCGCGGATGACGGATCTGACGGGTGGTTTCAAAACCATCCATCTCCGGCATCTGCAAATCCATCAGGACCAGATCATAGTCCGACTTTTCAAGGGAAAATATCGCTTCCCGCCCATTGGAGACCGCATCGACCTGAAGTCCGAATTTCTTAAGCACGGCTGTGGCGACGATCTGATTGGTGACGATATCTTCGACCAGCAGAATTTTTCCTCCCTTTTTCGCGAGAGCCGCAATAATGTCATCGATTGCCGCGGCGTCTCCACAAGGGGAAATATCCTTGATATGAGGTCTCTCGCCTTCCGTGTGGCCGGCGGCTTTTTCCATCAGGAATTCCGAGATTGTCCAGGGAAGCTCCATGTGGTGCAGCGGTTTGTTCAGACAGATTGAAAAGCCGATTTTTTCCGGTTGTGCGATGTTCGGTATTCCCTTGGAAGAGGAAAGAAGGATGATAAAAAGCTCCTCCATTCCGGGATGTTCCTTGAGCTTCCGGACGGCATCGACCGGATTCATGTCCTTCAGATCGATGTCCGCGACCACGAAGAGGAAGGGGGCTTTGGCTTTCATGGCCTGATACAATTTTTTTACAGTCTGCGACCAGCTCTGCACGTATTCCACATCCATGCCGAAGAAGGCAAGCTGATCGGCCATGGCTTCACAGCCGGTGAGGCTTCCGCTTGCAAGAAGGACTCGGACTCCGGAGAGAAGGTTTGCTGGGATTCCACTGTAGTCGGTGTGGCGTGAGGAAGACATTTCAAGCTGGACCGTTGCCCAGAACTCGGACCCTTTTCCCAGCTTGCTTTTAACCCCGACATTTCCTCCCATCATTCCGGCCAGCTGTCTGGAGATGGACAGCCCCAGCCCGGTTCCGCCGAATTTCCGTGTGATCGTGGCGTCAACCTGAGTGAACACATGAAACAGTCCATCGATCTTATCTTCCGGAATTCCGATCCCCGAATCCTTCACGATGAAGCGTAGCATCACTTTTTTCTTTGATTCGGGGGACGGCTCGACGACCGTTTGCATTGACGGAGGTTCGACACTGACCCGGACGAGGACTTCTCCCTCGTTGGTGAACTTGACGGCATTGCCGATCAGGTTCACCAGAATCTGGCGCAGACGTCCGGGATCTCCATGCAGGCAAGGCGGCACATCCGGATCGATCCGGCAGATCAGCTCAAGCTTTTTCTGCGAGGCGGAGATGTTCATTGTTTCGATGATTGCATCCATCAGCTGGAACAGATCGAAGTCCACCCGTTCGAATTCCAGTTTTCCGGCTTCCATTTTGGAGTAATCCAGAATATCGTTGAGAAGGCCGAGAAGTGCTGTCCCGTTATGATGAATGATATCGACATACCTGCGCTGTTCCGAAGTAAGATTCATGTCGAGCATAAGGCCGGTCATTCCGATCACGGCATTCATCGGTGTACGGATTTCATGGCTCATATTGGCGAGAAATTCGCTCTTGGCGATATTGGCGGCCTCCGCGCGTCTTGCCATCTGGGTTGCCGTTTCCTCCGACTTTTTGAGAGAATGGTTGATTTCCAGCAGTTCCAGTTCTTTTTTCTTTCTTTCCGTGATGTCCCGGGCCGAAGCGTAGGTGAGTTCGCCGTTGGAGGTGCTTCTCCATTCCAGCCAGCGGTAGGAACCGTCTTTGTGCCGAAAACGGTTGACAAATCCGACGAAATTGTCTTTCATATTGAGTTTTTCAAGAACTTCCAGTGTGGATTTCCGGTCGTCCGGATGGATGAACTTGATTGCCTTGCTTCCGAGCAGATCGTTGATTTCGTAGCCGAGCTCCTCCTTCCACTGAGGATTGATCCTCAGAAAACGTCCCTGCAAGTCGGTGATGCTGAACAGATCGATGCTGGTGTTGAAATAATGGGTGAGTTCCTCCTCCATTCTCACTTTGTCCGTGACATCCGTGAAAATAGTGGCGAAACAGGCGCCTTCCGTTTTGAATGCGCAAACATCGTATATTCTGTTCAGCGCCCGGGATTGTTTCCGCCAGACATATCCCGAGCCGGTTTCCACAACTTTGTCATACAGTTCAATCCAATAGCTTTCCGTTTCCGGCAGGATCTCCATGACGGTTCGCCCGATGAGTTTTTCAGCCTTCAGGCCGGTCAAACGTTCAAAAGCCGGATTGACTTCGAGAAAACGGTAGTCATATGCCTTGCCGTCTTTATCATAAAGCATTTCATGAAGGGCGAACCCGCTCATCATGTTTTCAAACAGCAGACGGTATTTCTGTTCGCTTTTGCTCAAATCGGAGGTTCGTTCGCTGACCAGGCTTTCCAGTTCCGAACGCTGACGCAGAATCAGGATGGAGATGACCGTGAGAGCTCCCGTGAGACACAATCCTGCAAGAAGAGGAAATCTCCATCCGGTAACAGGATACGTCCGCAGAAATGCGCGCGTCGGCTGAACTGTGACAAGGAATACTTTTCCGAAGAAAAACAACGGCCGCACGATGGAGTCCGGTGCGTTTCCATTGTTATCTATGCCGAATGCCGCCATGATCTTTGCCGGGGAATTCGGATAAATGGAGGAAAAGGTTATCTGCTGCATTTCATATTTCCGGTAGGAACGGCCCATCAGTGTTTCCAGATTGATGGCCGCCCCTGCGAATCCTTTCGGTGTTTCCGGGGATGCCGCATTGAATACGGGAGAGAAGATCACTATGCTTTTTTTTGTTCCGGGTTTTTCACTGCGGGAAACCGTGACGGCTTCACTTGCAATCGGCAGATTGGTCCGGATCGCTGTTTGAATGGCCTGGAAAAGTGCCGGTTCCGATCCAAGATCGAATCCGCGGAGAGTCGGATTGTCTGTTTCCGAGGCATAATAAAGAAGCGGATAATACGCGGACCTCCGGGATGCCGGAACAATCTGTTTGTTTTTTCCATACTGCCAGATTTGAAAGTCCGGAAAATATTCCCGCCGGACTTTCGCTTCAAATTTATCCTTTTCGTTGTCTGTAACAATCGGGATCCAGCCCCATGTGTGAACCAGTGCGTTCTTCAGCAGGTGACGGGTGAATCCTCTGAATTCATTCGGATCCACCGCCTGACAGTATTCGAAGAATCCGGTCAGGCTTCCCAGCTCGGATGTGCGGATGTAGTTGAGTCCTTTTGCAATCAGGTCGATGTTTCGGTTGGCGAGTTCGGCGAAGACCATATCCCTGGCCGCGACTTTATTTTCGTAAATGCGCCAGGCCGCGAAGCAGGAAAACGCAGTGCCAAGGACGGCGATCAGCATTGGCGTCAGATAATCCATCCAGTATGGAGCGGATGTTCCACGGCGGTATCTGCGCTGCATCAGAATTCCATGAAGCAAAACGATGAAAATCAGAAGCAGCGTGACAGCGACAACCGGCAGCACCGTCTGAAAAAGCCGCGAGTTCCATGTGGAGGAGGCAACAACTGTACCCAGCATGGCCAGTGGCTTCCCGGTCAGCGTATCACGGACGGGAACAAGAGCCACCTGTTCATCCTTTTTGGGTTCTTCGACCAGTTCCGACATTGTCTCCAGGCTGTGCCGCATTGCCGGTGTGATGTCCTTGCAGGGCGTTCCGGGCATCAGGCTGCGGGAGGAGTCAAACGGTTCGGCATTGATATAGAAGAAAATCGTCCCGTCCGGTTTCCGTCCCAGCAGATAGATGTCTCGAATGTCATGATTGGCACGGCGAAGAGAGATGAACTGTTCTTTGAACTGCCGGTATTGCGGCTTTTTCAGATCGGCTTCCGTTCCTGTTAGCCACGTGATTCTTTCCGGATTCAGCCCCATCGCGATGAATCGTGTCTGTATCAGAAGGTTCTGCCGCAATTCCCTGTCGGTTTTCCGGAATGTCCAGAGGGAATACAATGCTCCGCCTGCCGCCAGCGCTGTCGTCATGACCGCTGTGAACAGGAATAATACGATTGGAACATTCCGTTTGGTGAATAAACAATTCAGGCAGAACTTCTTCACCGAATTTCCCCTTTTGAATTACGTCCGGTTTCAATACAGTTTGCCGCCCTTGGATCAAAGCATAAAACAATGATTCCTGTAAGCGTCTGGTGCAACTGTGCTTACCGCTTTGTTTCAAAGGGATTCAGTCTTTTGCTTATTAAAATACAACCTTGATGGAAAAATTACAAATCATATTATATTTTTTTAACATTCCCAACACAATATTTGTTTTTTATTTCGGAAGATGTCTTTCTTCTTTGAGATAGCGATACTGAAAGGGGGAAATTTATTTTTGAAAATAATCGTTAACCTTCTTTTGCCGATATTGCGTGGAAGCGGAAATCATTTTTTACCCGTCTGACAAACTGTGATGGCGGACGTTGGAAGGTTGTCCTGTTTTTCAATCGGAGATTTTACATTCCGTCCGCGCCATGATATATTAGTTTCTATTGAAAAAGGAATTCGACAGGGAGCGGAGATGAAAATATACAAGGCTCGGAATTATTTTCATGAAGGACTGGAATTTGCCGTAAGGCATGAAACAGATCTTGCGGCGGATTTCAACGCCGGACAACGTTTCAAGCGGGAATTCTGGAAAATCACATATATTGTGAAGGGTTCAGGCCGGGTCATCATCAACAACCGGGCCTATGCCATCGGGGATGGTTCCATCTTCCTGATCCATCCGGACTCCGAGACGACTTATGACATGGATTCGGACTCCTTGGATCTGTATAACATCCTCTTCAGCCTCCGTTTTGTCGAAAATGAACTGCGGACCCTTCAGGACGCCTGTCAGTTTTTCGCCATATTTTCAACGGCGTTCCGGCAGGAGACGAACGCCTCGATTTACGTTCAGCGCAGCACCCCGTCCGTCAAGCACAGAATCCATGAAATATCCGATGAATTCGAAGCCCGCCGCTTGAACCGTTCCGCATATCTCAAATTCAGTCTGGCGCTTTTGATCATTCAGATGTTTCGGGAGAGCGACCGGACTTTCCACGGCTCCTCCGCAAAGACGATCATTCCGGACTATGTCCTGCATCTTCTCCGATCCGACCTGTGTGCGGACACCGGGGCGGCGCATCTGGCGAAAAATTTCGGGATCACCCCCAATCATCTCTGCACCCTCTTCAGGAAGACTACGGGAATGAGCATTTCGGAAGCCCGTCTGAAGGCAAGGCTCGAAGCGGCTGCAACGCTCCTCGGAAATCCGGCTCTTTCGCTTTCGGACGTCTGTTTCCGTTGCGGGTTCAACGACCTTTCCTATTTTCATCGGGCCTTCCGGAAAAACTTCGGAGAGTCCCCCCGGAAGTTCCGGAAACATGGACTGGATTAATATTTCATCCGCTTTTTCCCGGCGAGTGAACCGGGTTCAGGATTTTTAGAGAAAACGGATTATAGTAAGAGACAGTCAGGAAAAACTTCAGTCAGAAGGAGTCCCCGAATGAAACTTGCGAATCTTACTCTTGAACTGAGTGCAAAACCGTTTGCCGATCCCGGAGAGGAACGGATGCGCGAAGTCGCCTCGACGATGTTCCGTCAATATGAAAGCCTGACCGAGTGCGCCGCTCAAATCTCGGTCCTGCTCTGGCTTTCCGACGGCAGTGAAATTCTCGAATACACCGGAGAACTCGACAGTGACTTCGAGTGGGCTTACTGGTTCGGTCTCGCCAACATTCCGGACAAGGAGAACGGCTGGAAAAGCCGTCCCGACGCCACTGAACGTGAAAAGCGCAATATCCATGAGTTCCCGGTCAAATATTCTCCATCCGCCGGACCGCGTCCTTACCGCTGGATGAAAAAGCTGGTAGACGTCATCAAGGAAACCGGACGGGAAATGACCGGGAAGCCGATCCGCGTCGGGACGATTTTCGATATCGGACCGGAATTCGCCGTTTCTCCGTTCAAAAAGGACAAGCATCCGGAACTTTCACGCGGCCCGATTGCATTTATCGCCTGTGACCTCCCGATGCATGCCGATCCGGGGACCTATGCCGCCTATCCGTCCGGAGTGCCGGAAGGCACGCCGTTCGGCGAGTTCCTCGGAAAACAGTTCCGCGTGTTTGCCCGCGACCTCGGAATCGATTATCTCTGGCTGTCCAACGGGGTCGGATTCGGGCGTTCGCCCTGGGGAATCGGAGGAGTCCTTTTCGACAAGCACCGTTTCTTCCCGGAAAAAGCCGATGAGGCGGTCGGGGCCATGCTCCGTTTCTGGCGGGAGTTCAAGAAGGCCTGTCCGGACATTCCTGTCGAAACGCGCGGAAGCAATTTTTCCGCGGGGGTTGAAATCGCCACGGACGCGGCGCCTCTTCGGGAGCTGTATACGGAAAATCTCATCGTGCCGCCGGTGAATTCCCCCTGGGCCGCGCTGGACTTCAAAACCGGACTTGAGATCGCCGCCTGGATGACTCATGCCGCCGACCTGCCGGATCGAATATTTCCCTTCCGTTATTACATTCATGATCCGTGGTGGCTGAATTCCCCGTGGCTGGACCGCTATGGACGCGAACCCTGGGACATCTATCTGCCGTTGAGCGTGGGACGTGTCACGGCGGAGGGAAAGACGGAAGGCGCGAACAGCGTTTCCATGCTCACGGTGGACGACTCTCTCGGACGGATGCCGGATCAGGTTCCCCGCGAAGTCATTCCACACCTCTTCGACGCCCTTGAAAACGCTCCCGATTCCCCCGGTCCTATCGTCTGGGTCTATCCCTTCAACGAGTATTCCGAACTGGTGCGCGGTCCTGAACGTTTTCCCGAATGCGTTTTCAACGAGGATTTCTTCCTCGGCGAAACCATTCAGGGCGGCGCCCCGGTCAATACGGTCGTCAGCACCGGCAATTTCCGGAAACTGGCTGATTCCGGATCGCGGGTCCTCGACGCTTCCATTCTGCTGGTTCCCGTCACCGCCGCGAGCGGCCGGAATCTGGATATCCTGAAAGCGTTTCTGGCTCGGGGCGGAAAGGTGATTTTCTACGGTTCGCTCAAGACCGCTTCAGAGGAGCTGCTCAGGATCCTCTGCCTGAAAAAAGCGGATCCGCTCTCGGGACGAGTCCGGATCGTTTCCGAACTGGAAGGCGATTCTTTCCGCGAGGGCTCTCCGTGCGATTCACTTGAGGTGCTGGAACAGTTCGACGGCGGCGGACTGGAGGCCATCCCCGCCTCCGGCTGCGAAGTTCTAGCCGCCGCATGGCAGGGAGAGGAGCGGCGTGTTGTCGTTTCGCTTTCACACGGGGGACAGGTCGGTTTTGTCCGCGCCCTTCTGCCTTGCGATCCGAAGGTGACGCAGGAACGCCACTTCGATGCGCTTCCGCCGGACCGTTCGTTTCCCGCTCCGGTCCTTCTGCGGCATCTCCTCCGTCAGTTCGGCTGGTCCTTCCGTTCGACCGCGTTCGATGTGAAATCTCTTCTGCCTCGCCTCAATCTGTCGCGGCACGACAATGCGTTCTTCTTTTCCCTGCTGGCGCCCGACACCACGGTGGAAATGCGCGTCTCCACTCCTTACGGTGCTCCGCTCCTGAACGAAGCGGAGACGTTTGTCGGGAATTCGGAAGCGCTCTGGCATCCCGGCAAATGCATGCACAAGGAATGCCGCGCCTTCGTCTTCCAGAAAGAATCATCCGTGATCCGCTGCAAGATCATGTATCCGGGATTTCCGCAATATGCGGGACGTCTTCACTATGAAGGGTTCCGCGATGCGGAAGTCAGGTTCTTTCCCCCGCGCGGCATAAAGATATTCGAGGTCGTAGGTTCTGAAAGCGACCTGACCCGGTATGGGGTTGCTCCTCTCCAGTCGCAGCCTCTTCTCGTTCCGGAATGGGAGGATTTCCCGGACGGCTCGCGTTGTGCCGTTTTCCGTCATGTCAACGGCAAACTTTATTTTGCATGGTGAAAGAGAATGATTGTTGAAAGAAGAAAAGAATTGACGGCGAACGTCGCGATGTTTTCCATCGGACTCGACACCTATTGGAAACAGTTCCCCGGACTGCTGGAGGAATTGAACCGGAAAAGCACCGTTTTCCGGACAAAGCTTGAAAGGAATCAGGTCGATGTGACCGACTTCGGCATGGTGGACAACGCCGTGAAGGCGGCGGAAGTTCTTCCCGGAATCCGCGCCGTCGATCCCGATGTCCTGTTTGTGGATATGGTTACTTACGGGACCAGCTCCACGTTCGGAATGATCGTTCGTGAAATGAAGTGTCCGGTGGTGCTGATCGCGCTCCAGCCGCTTTCCGCGATGGATTACGCACGCGGGACCACCTTCATGCAGTTGTGTAATGATGATTTCTGCTCGGTTCCGGAGTTTACCGGCGTTGCCGTGAGAATGGGGCATCCGGTTGCGGATGTCATTCTGGGAATGCTGGAAAACGATCCCGCCGCGGACGGGAAAATCGCCGCATGGTGCCGGATCGCCCACGTCCGTCATGATCTCCGCCGCGCCCGCTTTGGCCAGATGGGACACGTCCTCGAGGCAATGCTCGACATGCAGACCGATCCGACTGCCGTCACCGCCGCTTTCGGCGCGCACGTCGTACAATGCGAGCCGGACGAAATCCTCTGTGAATACATGAAGTTGTCCGAGCGGGATGAGGCTGTTTCCGGGATGAGCCGGCGGATTCTTGATTTCTTCGATACGCCCGATCCGGTTTCCGATCCCCTCACGACGCGTCTTACGGAAGCGGACCTTCTGATTGCGTCCCGTGCGGCCGTTGCGCTTGAGCGTTTCATCGCGAAAAAGCATCTGGACGGTTTTGCCTATTATTATGAGAGCTTCCCTGAAACGGAAATGCGGACGCTGGTCACCAATTTCATTGTCGGCAATTCCCTGCTTACGGGGGCGGGTTTCCCGATGTGCGGCGAGTTCGACATCAAGACCTGTATTGCGATGCTGATCATGGACCGTCTGGAAATCGGCGGCAGTTTTGCGGAATTCCATCCGGTCGACTTCAACAACGACACCGTTCTGGTGGGACACGACGGACCGCATCACCTGAATATCGCCGACCGCAAGCCGGTCCTCCGCAGTCTGAAGAAATATCACGGCAAACCCGGCAGCGGGGCAGGGGTCGAGTTCAACATCAAGACCGGTCCGATCACCATGCTGAGCATCGGCGTGAAGGCGGACGGCAAGTTCAAATTCATTTTGGCGGAAGGCGAATCAATGGCCGGTCCGATTCCGCCGACGGGCAACACCAACACGCACGGGAAGTTCCGTCCGGATATCCGGACATTCCTGTGCCGCTGGAGTCTGGAAGGACCGACGCATCATTTTGCCCTCGGGGTAGGGCACCATGCATGGGAAATCGCGAAAATCGCTGAAAGTTTCGGCATCGAAACGGTCCTCACGACCGGATGAAATTACTCATATTATCCAGTTTCTGTGGGAATTTCTGTAATGTCCCATCATGTGCTTGTGAATTTTGATTTTTTTTGAATTCTTTTATTTGACAATCCGTTTTTCTCTATTATAGTTATATGAAGTGAACATGTAAACTATATTTTCAGGGAGAATTTTTTGGCATGATAAAAAAGACGGTCAACATTCGGGAAGTGGCTAAGGCGGCGGGTGTATCCGCGGCGGCGGTTTCCTATGCATTGAAAGGAGATCCTCTTTCCAAACTTTCCGGAAGCCGGCGCGAACACATTCTCCGGGTCTGCAAGGAACTGAATTATTACCCGAATGAACACGCCCGCCGGATGTTTTCCCGGAAGGCCAACACGGTTGCCCTGTTTTTCCCTCCGGTCGTGGATACGGCTTACCAGACTTTCATCGATCAGAACTTCAGCTGCTGTCTGATGGGAACGCACCGGGAACTGGCACGCCGCGGCATGTCCATGCTGCTGGTCGAGACCTCTCCTGAATTCATTCGCGAACAGCGTTACATGCGCCTGATTCACAATGGCCTGCTCGATGGAATACTTCTATGGGGAACTTTGACCGAAGACCGCTATGTGCTGGAAATTTTGAAGGAAAAGTTTCCCGTCGTCATGCTTCAGTCCGACATCGGAAAAACGCTGACCGTCACTTCCGACGATACCGCAGGAGCCCGGATGCTGGCGGAAAGAGTGCTTGCCGCCGGACACCGCAGAATCGCGGTTGTGCCGCCCCTGATGACCTCGTATTATTCTTCGTGTTTTCTGCCGGGCATTCTGAATCTTCTGAAAATGCACAGGGAAGTCCGGACTTATGTCACGAAAGCCGGCGGATTCGAAGATTCCGTCGGAGTGAAAGCGGTCGAAGAAATTCTTTCGAACGCGCCGGATACGACCTGCATCATGGCCCCGAGCGATGTGGTTGCCTGGAGTTCTATCCGGACGCTGGCGAAGCACGGCGTCCGGGTGCCGGAAGACATGTCCGTCACCGGGGCGGGCGGCTTTTTCCTCGGGACGGTGCTTCAGGTCGATACATTCCGCATTCCTTCCTATCAGCTTGGCGTGGAAGGCGTAAAACTCCTTTGCGATGCGATCGAAGAGAAGAAAGGGCTTTCCAGCCGGGTTCTGCCGGTGGAAATGGTGGAGGGCGACACATTGAAAAAACTCCCGTCGACGGCGGGAAGAAGACGGAAAAAAGTCCTGTGAGATATTGGAATGGCCGCACGATATATGAATTCTTCAGGACGAATCACCGCGAGTCGGAATATTGTGTCACAGGGAGGCTGAGTAGATGATCTCGCCGTCGCGGCGGAAGGCGCGTTCAAGACGGACGAAAATATCGTTCCGTCCGGAACGTTTGAGACATTCCAGATCGCCGATGATGACCAGTTCTTCCCGGCAGCGGGTATGGGCAACATTGATCCGGTTCGGCATGTCGATGAAGCCGATTCCAGATCCTGCGTTGCTCCGCACATAACTGATGATGACCGCGTCGCTTTCCCCGCCCTGAAAACTGTCCACTGTCGCGATGTTGTTCTGGAGGAACCGGCGCATTTCCTCTTTGGGGAACGTGTCGCGGAAACGCTCGGAGACGGCGCGTCCGATCTGCGCGATCTGGAGACGGTAGGGCGAGATGATCCGGATTTCCTCCGGTCTGTGGCGTTTCAGCATGTCTTCCAGCACGGTCATGCAGAGAAGCGTTTCCAGCGGATTCCAGAGGGCGGGTTTTCCGTTGGTGAAGTCGATGATTTCCGCACGGCGGTTTGCCGGTTCGTCCGATGTGGAAACCCAGCGCAGGGTGGCGGGCGGATAGGCCTTTTCCCGTTCATGGACGGGAAGACGGTAATATTTCGCCCCCGGACTCGGATGAATCCCCGCATCGTAAAACAGCCCCGAAACGAAACGGAGGAGCCGCGGATTGTTGCAGCGGTAGGAAGTGTTGAGGCGAATCGCGGGACATTTCCGTCCGTCGACCAGCCATTCGAGCGCGCTGGCGGAAACCATTTTCCGCAGCTCGGAGTCCGAAATGTGATGCGCGTCGTTGAACAGTCCGGAAAGGACTCCTTCCGGGCGGGGGAAGGGGGGCAGCTGCTTATGGTCGCCAAGCAGAATGGCGCGGTCGGCGAAACGGGCGCAGAGAAGGATCTCTTCCAGCGGAGCCATTCCCGCCTCGTCGAAAAGAATGGCGTCGAAACGTCCGCCGCGGTCGATGTCGCGCGCGAGAAGATCGTCCTTGAGAATGCCCGCGTAGGTGCCGGCGTAGATGAAACTTCCGTTGGGGGCGGCTTCCCGGATTTTGCGATAGAGGCCCGGCGTTCCGATCCAGTGCTCTTCGCGGACGTCCGGCGCGATGTTCTCCGGGTTGCGTCCGCTGCGGACATACGGCAGGTCGGCGATCCGGCGGCAGAGGTTGTCCACCGCCGCATGGGAACTGGCCGCGAAAATGAGTCTCTGGCCGCGTCCGAGGGAGAGTGTCCGGAGGATTTTTTCCAGCACATGCGTCTTGCCTGTGCCCGGAGGTCCCTGAATCACGACCAGCGGATTCGAGGCACACACGGCCGCGTTCCAGGCGATCGTCTGGGAACGGTCGAGTTTGTCGGGCGGATTCGGGAGTTCCGGAACGGAGAAAGCGACTTCGCTTGTTCCGAGGATCGCCCCCGCCGCGGCCAGCGTCGTCGGGTTTGCCGCATCGTCCCTGAACTGTTTCAGGAGCCGTCCGTACAACTCCGATGGACTCCGCTGAAGCCGTCCGATAAAACTTTCCGGCGACTTTGCGAAATCTTCCGCGAAACCGTGGGCGAGATGCCCGACCAGCTGATCGCCGTCGTAGGAATCCACCTGAAACACGCCGTGAATTTCACGGGAGGGCGGTTCCGACACATTCAGAAGGTCGTCCGGGAATACCGGAAGATCGGAGGATGTCGGGATCCGGAAAACAGCCTTGTCTTCGGTGTTGCCAACCAGTTCCGCACCCTGGAAGGAAAGGGTGAAATCACGCTCGAATTCCAGCATCCGGGATGCCGTTTTCAGAAGCAGTTCCAGCCGGATTTCCGTTTTCCACGGCGGTTCCGTTTTGAGCGAGGTGCTCCAGTCATTGAGAAATGTTTCGTTTTCATCCGGTTCCTCGTGCCGTGCGTAGGTGCCGAACAGCGGCAGTTCGAGCTGTTCGCTGAAATCATCGACCGCGTTGTCCGCGAGAACCTTCCGCAATTTCGCCCGGATTTCCGGAAGGGGAAGTCGTTTCAGACGAGCAATCACTTCCGGCGGGTATTCGGAGGCAAAGGAATCCAGAATGGACAGAAATTCCTTGCGTTTCAGTCGGGACGTATCCGCGTATTCCGGCATGGAAACGGCTTTTCCGGCAACGGCGCAGATAGCTTCATGTTCATCGGGAAGGTGACCTGTCTGAAAGAATTCCGGAGCGGTTTCTTCTACGGAGACTTTCCCGTCAGGAAAACGGAAAAGGAAGCGGATGCGCCATTTTTCATTTTCCACACGGAGTGAAACGCAGTCATTGATGCCATCCCACGTGAATGCGCCGGAAGGCGTCCCACCGCCGCGAGGGAGCTCCAGCCTCTGCCCCCGAATGAGAAATTCCTTGCGGTCCGCGGTAAAGGGAAGGGGCTTGTGAATATTTTCCCACAGCTCGAAGAAGATGTGGCCGGAAACCAGCGCGGAAGACTGGCTCCAGCGACTCTCTACTTCGGTAATATACAGTTCAAATTTTGACAGTTCCGGGTTGTTTTTCATGTCCACTTTCTCCAGAGTGTGTAATTTAACCTCAAAATAACCTGAAATCAACCTTGCAATTCATCTTGTGGCAAGTATATTGCGTTTTTATGAACCACGGGGGTGAATTATGTCAAACGTACCAGCGAAATTACAGCCATGGATCGAGGCAAGAAAAAAGTACTGTCTAACTCATGAGCAAATTCAAATGGCAAGGGAACTCGGACTGAAACCGTCCGGACTCGATAAGCTGTCCGTCTGCGGCCTGCGGGAAAATCAGTCACTTGCGGGATGCATTGCGGAAACCTACCACACTCGTTTCAAAAAAGATTGTCCTGACGATATCCGGAGCATAGAGGAACGTCTCGTCGACCGGAAAATCAGAAAGAATCTGAAAGAAGGGAAATCCGCCGGTATTGCGGAAACAGCCTCAAGTCTCCGTTTCCGCTTCATGAAATATTTGTCCCGACTGAAATCTCCGGATAAAAAGAGTGACGGCGAGGCAGCCGTGCCCGGGAAAAAGCAAGGTTTGCCTGAAACGGCTTCTCAGCCGAAACCATCCGCGGTCCGGTCCGAAGCGGAAATCGTTGCAAAATTCTGGACATCACTCACCGGACTGAAATAAGCTGTCCGGATTTCCGCTTGCGGAAAAAGCGGACATAACCTTTTGCCGTGAGATTAAACTCATCACGGAATCTCAGCTTTCAAGGAGGATCCAGGAGGCGCGAGGCATGGCAACCCGGATTCGTCCGGGGGCTTCTGCCTTTATGCTTCCCTTGCCGGCGAGAATTTTCCAGTCAGTATTCCGCGTCATGGGAAGCTCGATGACGGCTGAATCGTTTTCCGCTCCCGCTTCACGGTAGAGGATCGCGAAGTCTTTATTCGTTTCCTCGTTGCGGGAATGGAGTCCGGTAAATGCCTTGCCGTCGGGTTCGGCCCCAATAGGGAAGATTTCGCCGGAGAAAACGTCGTCGCGGATTTTCCGGTGCAGCTCCATAATCCTGCGAATAGGCGCGCGGTCTTCCGGTCGGACCGTGGATGGTGCGAACCAGAGGAGCGGATTGGCGAACAAGGCGATTGCGGCCCAGTAATCCTGCGGATAGGCGTCGGGCGGACACCACGGCTTGGATTCGTAGAATTCTTTGCGGATATCCCCCGCGTAGGGGACCTCGATCTGGAGTTCCTGCGGACGCATGTAGCGGGAGAGTTTCCAGAGGGAGCGGAGCGCCTTTTCCGGGTGGTAGCCCAGTCCCCACGAATGGCAGACGTAGCGGTTTTCGAGGAAGATGTTTCCGTATTCCAGAAACAGGAAATAGCCGGGTCGTTGTCCGCTGGTCGTGTCGAGGTTGAAGTAGACCTTTCCGTCCGTTTCCTTCCGGACGTATTCGAGAAGGTTCCGAAGGTTCTTTTCCGCCTCATAGGTGCGGATCAGGACAGCATCGATCTTGAACACCAGCAGTCCGTATTCGCGATGCAGTTCCAGAACTCGGTCCGCGAAGGACCTCCAGTCCCGGTATTCACAATTGCAGGAGGGCGCCATCCAGAGCCCCGGTTCCACACCCGCCCGGACAGCCGCCTCGATGACGGGGGCAAGGGTGCCGCCGAGGCGATCCTTCGAAACATGCCAGAATTTCGGGGTCACATGACAGTTCTTTACCATGATTTCTCCCAGTGCTCCGCCCTCCTGCCACGCATCGTCGATCTGGTAATGAGTCGCGCCGACTTCCGCCGCCGCTTCGACTTCCCGGAGCAGGAACTCTTCGTTCACAAGAGAGGGGAACCGTCCGCAGCCCCACGGGTTGACCATGACCGAGTGAGGTTTCGGCGCGAAGCGTTTCCGGAGGAATTTTTTCAGCAGGAGCTCCCGTTCAGAGGCGGAACGGTAAAGCAGCAGATCATGCCGGTAACCGCAATAAGTTTCTCCGGGGCGGATTTCCGACGGATGAACCCCCCAGCAGCAGGAGGAGATGATGCCGTCCCTCACCGTGAAATCGGCCTCTTCCAGATCGCGCCGTTCCCCGCTCGGCGGTGCTTCCTGAAGATAAAGGAATCCCACGCCCCGGCTATTCTCGCAAAAAAGGAGATTCCCATTCAGGGATTCACCCTCGATTTTCCGCTCGATGACAAGGTCGTCGTTGACATCGGTGCGTCCGACGAAGGAGACCGTTTTGACGGGAGAGAATCCGGGCGCGGGGAGAATACTGTCCGCCACGGATTCGCGGACGTCCGGACGGTAAGCCAACTGGTCGAGGCCGCCTCGCCGGGACCAGTGGAGCATGGGCAGGACTTTCGGACGGATCGAGTTTCTCACGGAGATCGAGGGGAAATCAGGATAAATAATATATTCGCGGAGATATTCCGTTTCCGAGACTTCCTCGCGCATGGGAATTGAAACGACCACATGTTCCGCGTCCAGAAAAGAACCGTTTTCCACGTGGGCGGAAATGTCCGTGATCCTCCAGGGAACAGTCTCCAATGCGCCCGCGGGATACATGCCGATGAAGGCGAGGTCGGGGGATGATTTATCAGGCGCGGAGAATTCCGGACCGTCGGCAAGACGCAGCGAGCGTGTGCGGGGTGCTCCGAGGGAAAGGTCGAGTTCCCGGCGGAGAAGGCTGTTTTCGATGACAAGTGTATCGGGGGACGATGAGACGAGAATATCCTTGTATGCAATCAGTGTTTTCATATTTCCGGCTCCTTTGACGGGCAATGGCATTTCCGCACAAGATTCAGCGTATAAGGCGGAAATATACTGCCGTTTTCAACATCCTGCAACAGAAATTTTAAAAAAGACGGAAAGAGCTGGCGTCTTCCGCCTTATTCAGTAAATTCACTTCACGAGAGTTTGCAAACCGCAGCTCCCAAGGTATATTGTACAAACGATTCATTCCGGGAATGAGGGCTAATGAAATGTTGGGGAAGAAGATGAAGAAAGAACCGGTTCCTCGTTATATTGTGCAACTGTCCAACGGCGAAGTCGAACTGGACGCACTGGGAATATTTGAGTTGTTCTGTCGTCATAAAGCCGATTTCCAGACTTTGATCCGTCCCGTCGAGGGCGGCGACTGGCGGAAGATCAGCGAAGAAAAGGCTTTTGCGTCGGCCCTTCCTTTTTTGTATACGCGGGGGCGTTACTTCTGGTGGCTCCCGTGGTATTGCCTTCTGTTTATGTCATTTCCGCTCCTTATCCTTGTCTGGAACAAAGGGTTATTGGGCGGGTGGCCGTATTTTTGTCTCAGTAACAGCGCTATGTGGGCAATTTGTCTTCTGGCTTACTTCAAGTCGCTGGAATTTTTTCCGCTGAGACACGGTTTCTCCGGATGGCGTTTTGCCCGGATGCTGATTCCATGGTGGAACAGCGTGGAAGGATACTTTCTCTTCCGGGATTGCGCCGCGGCTCTTCCGCCCCGTTCCGCACGTTTTCTTCGAGGTCTTAATCCGTTCGTTTGGATCAGTCTGGCGATATTTTACTGTTCCTTCTTTCTGGCGTCCCCCGATCCAGTCGGCGGACGCTGGATTCTACTCTGTTACGGGATTTTCTGGATGCTTCTCTGTGTATCTTCCATCCCGATCTCGCAGGAGCTGAAACGACGCGACAACGCGTGGCGGTCTTCCAATCCGAAACCGCCGAAGAGCAAAGAAAAATCTCCATTGTGGAACCGGTTCCGGAATCGCGAAATGATCCGGACCGGTGTGCCCGATATGTTTCGTTTTCTGCTCTGTCTGGCGGTTGCCGCGCTTGTTTTTTTGATTCCGTGGCGGATCATTGGAGGAATCCGCTGGGACAATGCCGTGAAATATGGACTTCCGGTTCTGCCGGAACCGTATGCCGCGCCGGAATTGGAGAAAATAGCTCTGTCGAAAATCTCCATTTGTGCCATTGAAGCCGTGAAAGACGGAGAGGCTGTCCCCGCTGACCTCCGGGCCGAACTGAAGAAAATTGAACCTCAACTGAACGCCATCCGCGGAATTCTGCGGAGATATCCGACGCTCGGATTACGACGGGAATTCCACACCGAACAGGATCGGCCCATCGATCTTTGCAATGCAAAATTGCGCGAATACCTGCGGTGGCGCCGACTAGAGCTTTGCGCCGGAGGTGACTTCCGGGAGTTATTGCGCGATCTGGAACGTCGGACCGATTATGCAGCCGAGGAACCGACATTCGGAATCTACTATCTCGAACTGAATACCCGCATGGGGATTGTCGCGACGAATCTTCGTCAATTCTCCGATGAGGAGCTGGCGCGGGAGAAAGCTTATTGGTGTAAGCTCGCCGCATTGGCCGATTCCGTAGTCGCCGGATGTGTGCTCGCGGAAAATGCTCAGGTGACTGAATTTCTGATTCAAGGTTACAACATTTCTCTCAACCGGATTCTCTTCTTTTTCTTTGCCGACGGATTGCGGGCGACCTTTCTGGAATACTCCCATGAACTGGCCGACATCCTTTCTCGCGACGCATGGCAGTCCCGGGAAGATTTCAGGAAATTCCAGTCCCGGATCGAGGGACTCGGGGGAATTCATTGGATGTGGGCGAGTTTTGTTGAAAAGGGAGAAAAAATTTCTGAAGCATCCGGCGGAACACGATCGGTTTCACATCAATTCAACAGGGCTTCTTGTCTGCGTGCCGTCTGCCGTCTGTCGGAGGCGGGAATCGGACTGGAACAGTATCGCCGCCGGCATGGACGCTATCCGGAAAAACCGGAGCTTCCGACGGATCCCTTCGACGGTAAACCTCTGCGATATCTTCCGGGGCTGGCGATTTACAGTGTCGGTGCCGATCTTGTGGACGACGGCGGTTCGTCCGACAGGGACAATTCGACTTCCGACATTGTTTTTTTGCTGGCAACGGAAAACTGACAACTTTAATTTTCCTGTCTTGATTGTTGTTTGACGGGCCGCTTCCATTTTTTTTCATTTTTCTTTTTCAACAGTCTTGACAAACCCCGTTTCTCGGATATAATATAAGACAGATTAAGTCAGATGGAGACAAAAAATGACAAGGTCCAGTTTAGCTTCGGGAAACGGCAGCCAGTCGGCGTATGTCGCCGTGATGATCGAGAATGACATTCTGAGCGGACGTCTGGCGCCGAATACCCCCTTGAAAAGCATCCGGGAACTGGCGAAAGTCTACAATGTCACCCGGACCGTGATCAGCTGTGCGCTGGACATTCTGGAACGGAAAAACCTGATTACCCGGATTTCCCGAAAGGGGCTCTTCGTCAAGGGAAAATCAGCGGGGGAGGGGATGACCGACGTGTTGTTTTTCGCAATGGACCGTGAACCGGCGAAAAGCGCCTTTGTAGCGCAGATGCTTCAACTGATCAATTCCCCGCATACGCATGGAAAATTCAATTTCACGATCCGTCTGGCCTCCTCCCAGAGCGAAGAAAACATCGGACATCTGGAAGAAGAGCTTTTCCGCATGGAGAAATTCGGGTATCCGGACTGTGCCATCATCATTCCGATCAACTTTTCGCGCAGGGAAGTGGAACAGTGCCTGAAACTTCCATATCCGGTGGTTTTCCTCGGCGACTTCAATGACGGCGACCAAGAGGGCTTGAATTACTATCGGATTGCGCCGACCTGTCGCCGCGAAAAATCCATTATTCAATACGCAAAGGAACGCGGCTATCAAAGTGTCATCAACATCGTTGCGGAAATGACGCGATATTCAAAGTTCGACATTTCCAGCAATGAACTGTTTGAAAAGGAGGCGCGGCGCGCCGGTCTCCGATTTACTTCACTGGAGATTCCCGGAAAAAACTATCCGGAGTCCGTGCGTATCCTGCCGTTTATTCTGGAAAAAAAACGCAGGGAAATCTCCTCGACAGACCTTCTCTTCAGCGACTGGCTGCCGTTTCCGAAGGTGGACTTCAAGTTGCCGGAGCATATCAACGGGTTCCGGCTTCCGGATTCGGAAACTCCCTGGCTGCAAGTTGATTATGAACCTCTCTTTGAAAAGGTGCTGTCGCTGGTGACGCATGCGAAAAACAATCCCGGCGGCAGAAAAGTCGAGGTTGTGGAACTTTCACGAGTCTCTCTGGAGTCTCGAACCGGACACTCTTTATCCGGTTCAGATTCCATGAAGAGCGAGGATGGAAAATGAAAATTGAATTCAAAATCAATAGAAATCAGGAGGAAAAGACCATGAGAAAAAGAAGTTTCACATTGATAGAACTTCTGGTCGTGATTGCGATTATTGCGATTCTGGCCGGGATGCTTCTTCCTGCCTTGAATCAGGCGCGGGAGACGGCAAAAAAAATTAACTGTGTTTCACGTCTGAAACAACTGGGGACGGCCACAACCCAGTATGTCAGCGACTACCGGGAATTTTATCCGGACAAGGTGAACACCTATCTGAACCCGCCCTCCTATGCCATGGGGGTGCTGCAAGTGAACGATCTGGCGCCTTATATCGGTTCGAGGCGTCCGGCAAACGCCCTGTCCGGGGCCGGGACCTTCAGTTCATACAAAAGCGTTTCTTATGACCGTCTTTATGATGCGACCTCTCCTGTATATCTCTGTCCGGCGACGGACAGCACGGACGTGACCGTGAACAATTTTGCATGGAACGCCTACATCTGCAGCAACCTGAAAACGGTGATTGCCAATATCCGGAAACTCTCCCAGGTCAAAGCTCCCTCCCGCTTGATCCTCCTCTCGGACGGCGTTTCCCAGCAGCTGGATTACCAGACGTACAATCAGCCTTCCACCTCCGGAACGCGAATTGACTACCGTCACGGGAAAACCGCCAACGTCCTCTGGGCGGACGGCCATGTGGATTCGCACCGTCCTTATCTGAAAACAACGTCCTGTTTCATGGGGGAATGAGGAATAATATCATGAATAAATTTCTGCTGTCCGTTTTTTCGTTCCTTCTGATTCTTGCCTCTCAGCGGCTATCCGCGGAAAGCGTGCGTCTGGAAAAAGGATGCGCCGTTCTGGATTTCTCTACCAAGAAATGGAATAATACGAAGTTTGTCACGCTGCTTTCCGATTCCGAGAAAACACCGGACGGTCAGCCTTCCTTCGGGTTTGAAGTTCGGCCTTCCGAAAAAGTTGTTTTCATGAACGGAAAAGACGATCCGGTTTTTCTGGAGGCGCTCCGGAAACTGAATCTTTCATGGGACAGCATCTCTTTCTGGCTGAAGAGCGACGGTGGCGGAGAGACATTCACCATGGTGTTTTTATGTGACGACAACCGCATGTTCAGCATGCCGGTCAAACTGCTGCAGAAAGGCTGGCAGAAAGTCACGGTGCGGAGTCTCTGGAGCAAATATCTGTCCGAAGGTCCCATGCGGTTCGACAAGTTCCGGACCATCAACATCAGCGGAAAAGTCGACAAGCCGGTTCAATTCCGCATGGGACCGCTGGAATTCCATCTCAAGGGCAGCGTCGGACTGCGGAAAGTCCGGACGCTCGACATCGCCCCCGCCGCGGCTCAGCCGGTCATCGACGGCAAACCGGACGATGCCGTGTGGAAGAGTTCGGCGGAAGTCAAAAGCTGGAGCGGTAATCTTGTCCGCCCGGTTTCCGTCCGGCTGGCCTATGACCGGGAGAATCTGTATGTATTCTTTTCCGTCGGGTGCAAAACCTCCGAACTGGTCCACAAGCAGAATCGGGACGGTTCGGTCTGGGAGGACGATTCCCTCCAGCTGATCGTCTCGCCGGGCAATGACAACCGGACGTATCATCAGTTCATCGTCAATTCGGCGGATGTGAAACAGACGTATCATTCCTACTTCAATCAGGTGGCGGACATGTTCGTCCGGGACAAGAATCTCTTCAAGGAATCCGACTGGGAAAGCAAAACGGCACTCACCCCGAACCTCTGGCAGGCCGAATGGAAAATCCCCCGGCGTCTGCTGGGCGGCCTTGATGAAAAACAGATTCACGGTCTCCAGATTTTCATTTCGCTCGCATCCCTGAAAGAGAACGGATTCTTTCAGGAGGCCGTGCGGGCCATCGCCCCGGCAGACTTCGGGGCTTTGCGGCTTGCATCCGGAACCGGGACCATTCCCGCCGATACTCCGGAACCGGTGCTTGTCTTCAATCGCGATAAAGGAACCATCGCCGCTCCCGGTGAGTTCCGCTGGGTTCTTTCCTCACCGAACGGCAAAACCTTTTCGGGGACCGGCCGGGATGTTGCGGAAATCGGCTCGTATGCGGGGAGCTCCGGAATACAACGCTTTACCGTCTTTTCTCCCGATGGCCGTTATTTTTTTGCGGCCCGCACGGATACGGTCTGTTTCGCTCTCAAACGTCCGTGGGGAGAACGTCTGCTTTGTCCGGCTCCCAAGGAACAGAAGCCGGAGAAGGGCGTCTTTCCTGTGTCGGGCGTCCTGAAGATTGCCGCGAATCCGGAAAAGACCACTATGGAAACGGCGGAACTTCTGAAAAAAGATCTGCTCGGATTCATGCAGACGGATTCGGTGATTGTTCCCGATCCGAAACTGCCGGAACAAGTCATTGTCATCGGCAAGGCGGAGATTCCGGCTTTGCCCGTGCGTCCGGAAGGATATTCCCTGAACATCGCTGCGGAAGGAATCGCTTTGCGGGGGCATGATCCGGCGGGACTTGTCAACGCGGTAAGGACCCTTGCACAGCTCCAGAAATATGCGTTTCTGCACAATGAAAGCGTTCTGCCGTGCACACGGATTCAGGACTGGCCGGACTTGCCCGTCCGGACGGTTCAGCGCTGGATTGACGGCAGTTACTTTCAGTGGAAATTCGCGGACAGGGGCAAGTATGCCGCCACGGCGGACACCAGCGAGGAAATCGTTCAGGGCATGTATGATTTTCTGGACCGTTTTGTCGGCGATTCCAAAATGAACATGGTTCTTATGCAGAATCCCGACCAGATCCGCTACGAGGACCCGCGCAACCGGCGTTTCAATCATCCCATGTCGATGGTCGGCATTGCGGAAGTCCGGAAGATGGCGGAACATTGCCGCGGAAACTTCATCGAATATGTCCCGGCCATGTCCGGCGCTTCCCATGCGGACTACATGCTGACGCGGGTCGACAAGCAGGCGTTGGCCTTGCCCGGATACCTTTCCTGGGACGCCGATCCGACCCATCCGAACTTCTTCCCGTATCTCTTCACCCTCTATGATGAGCTGATCGGAGCTTCTTCCGCCCGGTATTTCTGCACTCTGGAAGACGAATGGTGGCACAAGCCGCTGGGGCCGGTGACGACTCACCAGAACGGTCGTCTCCGCCGGGATATTTTCCATGATACCATTGTGAAGGAACACGACTACCTGAAGTCGAAAGGCGTCCGGATGATCATGTTCACCGATATGCTCCAGCGCGGCCACAACGGCGGCAAGCCGTTCGACAATTATCTGAATGCGGAGAAACTCCCGCGCGACATCGTTCTGGCGGGATGGTCCGGCGGCGAGGACGCCATCCGGTATTTCGACCGTCTCGGCTATCAATCCCAGTGGGGAATCTTCAACTATACAGCCATGGGAGTTCTGGACCCGTCCAAGCTCAAGGATATGCGGAGTTTTCAGGGGTTGGGAACCGTTATTTCCGGGGGGCACGGCATGGACGCTTCCTACGGAATTCCGTCCCTCATTGCATCGGCGGAATGCGCATGGAATTTTTTCCACGGCAGACAGACTCCGCTGGACGACTGGCTTATGGAAAACGGACTCAATGTCATGGCGCTTTACAGCGTCCGCCCGAATCCGGCGGCTTCCAGGAAATTCCTTCCCGTCGACCTCGGAAAAGTTTTCAATGATGATGCAAAACTACTGAAGCTTCAGAACCTGCCGCCCGGAGAGACTTCGATGGGCGGTGTTCCGACCCGGCTGACTCCCTCCAAAGCCGTTCGAGGGGGCGTTCAGCCGACGGTCATTCCACTCGGCGCAAAAGCGGCTTCGCTGATTTTTCTCCACACGCAGTACTGCGCTCCGGAAAATCTTCCGAAACTCAGGCTCGGTCACCGGTTCACCGGCTGGGTGAACGGCCGGAAAACCGCCGTCTATCTGATCTGTTATTCCGACGGAAAGAAAATCCCGGTTTATTCGCGCAATACGATCAATAACGGCAATGTTCATCCCGTGCGCGGATTCACGGCGTCCGAAATCGGAATGCGTTATGTGCCGGACGCCCGGTTCGTCCGTGATGACAACGACGGGAAGGACGGCCTCTTGTATCAGTATGAATGGGTGAATCCCCGGCCGGAGGTCCCGATCGACCGGATTGAATTCACTTCCATGGGGGACCTTGTGCCGATTACCCCTTATCTTCTGGCGCTGACGCTCCGGGAGCCTCGGGAGGGATACAAGTCTCCGGTTCCCTGATCCTGAAAAACGTTCAATCGCATGTGGCGTCCGGACTCTGAATTTCTGAAGGTCTTTCCTTTGTAAAATACGTTGTTCGATGCTATATTGTCGCACATGGAAACGGAACTTCATAAATCGCTGAAGCAGTACTTCGGATTCGACACTTTTCTCGATCATCAGGAAGAAATTGTCTCTTCCATTCTGGAAGGGGAGGACCTGTGTGTCGTCATGCCCACCGGAGCGGGAAAATCGCTGTGCTACCAGCTTCCCCTTCTGATGCGGAACGGGTTCAGCATCATCGTTTCGCCGCTGATTTCCCTGATGAAGGACCAGGTCGATGCCCTTCGTGACAGGCAGATTCCGGCCGCCTTCATCAACACTTCCATTTCCTCCTCCGAACAGTTCGCCATTCTGCGGGCGGCCGCTTCCGGCGAGGTCAGACTGCTGTATGTGGCGCCGGAACGCTTCCAGACGCCATCCTTCCAGACTTTTCTGGAATCGAACGCGCCGGAAACGCTGATCGTTGACGAGGCGCATTGCATCAGCCAGTGGGGACATGATTTCCGTCCGTCCTATCTCCGGCTGGGGGAAGTGCTGGAACGCTATTCCATCCCTCAGGTCTGCGCTTTCACAGCGACCGCCACGCCGAAAGTCCGGGAGGACATCCTCCGGCAGCTGAAACGTCCGGAGATGAGTCTTCGCGTGGCCGGGTTCAAGCGTCCGAATCTTGCTTTTTCCGTGGTGGAAGTCTCCGGCACGGAACAGAAGAACCGCCAGCTTGCCGCCCTGCTGAAACATAAGGTTCCGACGATCATTTACGCTTCGACGCGCAAGAATGTCGAGATGCTTCAGGCGGAATTCGACTGTATCGCCTATCATGCCGGAATGACCGACGAGGCCCGCAATGAGGCGCAGGAGCGTTTCATGAACGATCCCGCCCCGGTCCTTGCCGCAACCAACGCCTTCGGCATGGGGATCGACCGTCCCGACGTCCGGCGCGTCATCCATTATAATATCCCCGGCTCGATCGAGGCCTATTATCAGGAGGCCGGACGCGCCGGGCGCGACGGCGAACCCGCCGACTGCATCCTTTTCTACAGTTATGCGGACCGTTTCGTCCATGAATTCCTGATAGACATGAACAATCCGGGCGAGGAGGTTGTGAAAGCGGTCTACCGTCTGCTCCTTTTGCAGGCCAAATGCACACAGTCGACAGTGATCGAAATGACTCTGTCGGAAATGCTGGACCATCTGCCGGGCTGCAAATCGGACGGACAGGTGGGCGCCGCGCTCTCCATCCTCGAACAGAACGGATACGTCGCCCGGTCTTATGCGCAGAGCAATTTTGCGGATCTTCGTTTTCTGGGCTCCCCGGAGGCGCTCCTGTCCGAACATGCCGATGAAGCCACCCAGCGTTCCCGTTTTATTCACCGCTTCCTGAAACATGCCGGAAAAAAGGCGTTGTCCGAAAAGCGCTATTCCTATCCGGAACTTTCCGCTATCGCCGGACTGACCGTGGAACAGGTCAAACGCGTCCTTGCCGCGCTGAACCATTCCGTGCTGGAATACGCCCAGCCGTTCCGCGGGCGGGCAACCGAACTTCTGTGTCCGGAACGCAAAACGCCCGACATCGATTTTGCCGCTTACGAGGTCAAATCCAAACTGGAAAGAGGGCGTCTCGACGAGATGATCCAGTATACTTCGACCCGTCTGTGCCGTCAGGCGTATCTGATCTCCTATTTCGGGGAAGACATCGAGGACTGGAACTGCGGGACCTGCGATCATTGCGCCACCGATACGGAAGGACTCCGCGAACTGACCGGACGCGAACTTGAAACGGTGCATCTCATCCTGCTTGCGATCCGTTCTTTCCACGGACGGCTGGGCAGCGGACGCATCAGCCAGATGCTTGCGGGGGCGAGGTCGGCCGATATGATCCGTCTCGGATATGACAACAACGCCTGTTTCGGAATTCTGAAGTCATTGAAACAGAATCAGATTCTGCAGTATATCAAGTCGATGGAGAAGGCCGGATATGTGGAACGCGTCGGCAATCCGGAATATCCCTGTCTGGGCTTGTCGGAGAAGGGCGAATCGCTCCTGCGGAAAAAAGGAGCATTGAAACTCGCGCTTCCTGAAATCCATGAGCAGAAAACTTCGCCGAAGAAAAAAGAATCCTCTTTCATTTCCCGCGGAAACAATGACCTGTTTCAGCACCTCCGCTCCGTGCGCCTTGCCATGGCGGCGAAGAAAGCCGCGCCCCCCTATGTGATCCTGACGGACCGTCCTCTTCGGGAGCTGGCGGAACGGGCGCCGGAGACGCTCGCCGAAGCGGCGCTGATTCCCGGGATCGGCCCTGCGAAACTTCATTCCGTGGTACCTGTCTTTCTGGAGGAAATCCGGAACTGGAAACGGCGGAATTCCTGATTCCTCCAAAATCTTTTCGTGCCGAATGCATTACGAAATTACCATTCTGCCTATTGTTTTCTTTGTCCAGCGCGGTATATTAGTCAAAAGCGACTCAGAACGGGAGGTTGATTATGCAGAAGACGGCAACGATTGAAGAGGCCTGGGGACGGAAGTTTCCGGAGCAGGTAGTTCTGGCAATCACGAAAAACGATGAGGGCAGGGTGAACCTGATGTCCATCGGATGGGTCTGCATTGCGTCGGACGGTCCACCGATGTTTCTGCTCGGAATCGATGACGGCGCCTATACGCTGGAACTGATCCGTCAGAACCGTGAATTTGTCGTCGCCTATCCCTCTGAGGCAATGGCGCATGCGACTCTTTATGTCGGTTCCACGCACGGACATCAGGAGGACAAGGGAACGAATTGCGGACTGAAATTTGCCCCTGCCACGATCGTCGATGTTCCCATTTTGGAGGACGCGGTGGCGAATTTCGAGTGCCGTCTGATCGAAGTTACCTGTCCGGGAAATTGTCCGCTGGTGCTCGGGGAAATTGTGGCCTCTCATGTAAATGGCGATGAATCTGTTAAACGTCTTTATTCCCTCGGCAACGGATACCGGCTTGGCGGGGTCGTTCCGAAGGGGGATGTGGAATGAAACTGTTGTGTTTCAACAAAAACGATCCGAGAATTTTCGTTTACAAATGTCCTGCGCATAAATGGATGGGGGTCACACTCAACTTCGCGCATGCGAAAGCGTGGCAGGCGCTGTTCTTGACACTTCTGCCGATCGCATTGTGGGTTGCGGCTGTGGCATGGCTCGACCCGCGTTCTGCCGACTGGCGGTTCACAGTGCTGGTCGGGGCCATGATTGTATATATCGCAGTCCTCACGATTTATTATTTTCACATGGCAGCGAAGGAGGAGAAAACCGCCCGTTTCACAACGCGGAGAGTGGAGACCCCGGAGGCGATTGAAGCGGTCCGGAAGATCGTCATGAAAATCTGGCCGCAGACCTTTTCAAAAATCCTGACCGGCGAACAGATCGAATACATGCTGGAGATGATGTACTCCCCGGAGGTTTTCCGCAAGGAACTGGCGGAGGGAGTGGTCTGGGAACTGATTCAGGTCGAAGGCCGTCCGGCGGGGTATGTTTCATGGTCCGCTTATCGGGAAGGCGTCGCCAAACTGCATAAGATTTATCTTCTTTCGGACTTCCACGGAATGGGGCTGGGGGCGGAAGTCCTCCGATACGTCAAGAAGGAATGCCGGAAGCAGGGATTCAAGCATCTTCTCTTGAATGTCAACAAACAGAACCTGAAGGCATACGATTGTTATCTGCGGAACGGTTTCCGGCAGATCGAGTCGGTGAAAGCCGATATCGGAAACGGCTTCGTCATGGATGACTACATCATGCAATGCGAGCTGGACAATGAAGTTTAAGGTCACTTCCGGAGACAAGGCGGCATTATGCCGGCAGGCTCCTGAGTTTGCTCCGGCGGTGGCGGCGATCAAGCTGGAATCGTTCGAGTGCGAGGGAGATATGTTCCGGGCGCTGGTCTGGAGCGTGATTTCGCAGCAGTTGTCCGGACGTGTGGCGCAAGTCCTCTGCGACCGGGTGGAAACCCTTCTGGGAAAAGTCACTCCGGAAGCCGTTTCGGGAGCGACTTTCGAGGGCCTTCGCGGTTGCGGGATTTCCGCCCGGAAAATCGAATATCTCAAGGGCATTGCCGCGGCTGCCATGGACGACTCCATGAATTTTGAACGTCTGGCCTCTCTGCCGGATACGGAGATCATCTCCGAACTTGTCAAGCTCAAGGGGGTGGGGGTGTGGACCGCCGAGATGCTGTTGATTTTCGCCCTCGGACGCAAGGACATTCTGAGTTTCCGCGATCTTGGCATCCGTTCCGGGATCATGCGTCTGCACAAGCTCGACCGCCTGACCGAAGATGATTTCGAGTTTTACCGTCGGCGTTATTCCCCCTATGGTACGCTCGCTTCGCTTTATCTGTGGCGGATCAAGGACGACGGCTTACCATCGGAAGAGTAATGTGGATGCTTGTTTCAGTTGCACTCGGATTGTTCTGGTCGGCGTTTCTGGCGGCGACCGTTCTGCCGTTCAGTTCGGAGGCGGCGCTGAGCGCGGCTTTGTTGGCGGGATTGCCGCCGGTCTGGTGTCTCGGGATCGCCACGCTGGGCAATTCTCTCGGGAGTGCGGCCACTTTTTTTCTGGGACGTCTCGGCAAGCTGGAATGGCTTGAAAAATACTGTCGCATCTCCGCCGCTGATATTAAGCGTGCCCGAAAACGGATCGGACGTTTGGGGTATCTGGCTGCATTTTTCTGTTTTCTTCCGGTTGTCGGCGATGTTTTCGCGGTCGCCCTCGGCTTCATGCGGTATCCGGCGGGCCGTTTCCTTGGAGTGATGATGCTCGGAAAGTTTGTGCGCTACGCGGTCTGGATGGCCCTTCATTTCGTCGTCTTGCAGACGGCATCGTAATTTCCGGTCCATCCGGTCAGGAAAAAATATGAGAAATCAAAAAAAAATCCTGATTCCAACTTTCGGGCACGCAAATGAAGAGGTCAGAAAACCTGATTGCGGTCTCCGCCGGGAGAACCGGTGAAATCATTGAGCCAGTGGAGTTTGATGTCCTTGTCGATATTTTCGATCTCAAGGATGTCCGCCATGGAAATGATCGCCGCCACCTTCTTGTTGATGATGACAGGCAGATGCGTCATCTTGTGGCGCACCATTACGTTCTTGAGGTATTCGACGTCATCCTCTCCGGTGGCGACAATCAGCCGGGTCAGCATATAGTCCCCGACACAGTCCTTGTCGGGATCGGCTCCCTTTGCAAGGGCGTCGACGAAGTGCAGACCGGTGAAAAGCCCTTTGTATTGGAGAGGGTCGAAGTGTTCACAGTCGGTCACCATCAGCGCCGCGCACTGTTTTCCCTGCATCATTTTGGATGCTTCGCGCAATGTCGCCCGGTAATCGATCGATGGAACGGGCCCCGAATGTTTTTCAGCAACGATCTTTGACAGTTTCATAATTACCGCACTCCCCTTTTTACGTCATTCTGTTGTATCCTGCTGAAATTACTTGTATTATATCATATATAAAGAAGAATAACAAGAAATATTCCGCAAGAAATGTCTTAATTTTTTTTCAGCAAGGGAAAGATAGTATTTCCAGAACGTTTTTCAATCCTCTCCGAATCCCGTTTCAAACAATCGGACAATGGTTTCGAGCAGTTGTTCGGCATCTTTCCCCGTCACCTTGAGATGGAGGCGGGTTCCGAACGGTGCGGAAAGAGTAAGCAGGGACATCGTACTTTCCCCGTTGGCTTTCGCGCCTGTTTCCGGATTTGAAATTATTACGGAACATTCGGAAGCCATCACAGCCATGACGATGGCGGAGGCCGGTCTCGCATGGATTCCGGCCTTATTCTTCACGATGATGTCTTTTTCCAGCGTCTGTTCCGGCATGACGTCTCCGCTCAGATCGCCATCGCGGCAAAGATCGTGGCAAAGAGCGCGACGGTTTCGACAATGCCGACGACCGTGATCGCGTTTCCGAAGCCCTTGTTCGTTTCACCGAACATGTCGCAGGCGAGGGCTCCGATTTTGCCCTGATAGACGGCCGAAACAAACAGCACGATACCTCCGAAAAGCCCCATGCAGAAATGCGCGAAGAGAGCCGGATTGTCCGGAGTCGATTTGCCAGTGAGCATCATCATGAGGATCATGGCGTAAATCGTCTGGGAAAGCGGAGCCCCGGCGAAGATGGAGAGTGCGAAGGGCGCGGGTCTGTTGTTCTGATAGGATCTTTTCCAGCAGCCGAGGGCGGCGCCTCCGGCATGGCAGCAGCCGATCAGGGAACCGATGGCGGCCAGGCCGACGGCCAGATAGGCGCTGAATTGAGAAAGATGATAGGCCAGTTGCGGATCAGTAACGATGTTGTTCATGATGTTTCTCCTTGAGAGTTGAATTTTTATGGGTTATGGTGCTTTATCTGCTGTTTTCTTACGGAACGGATTGAATGGGAATCCCGCCCAGCGGACCTGACTGTGGGAAGAGAATTCGAGTGTATTGAGTCGGACGCCATGGACCAGGATAGCAAGCCCTCCGAGAGCAATGTTCATGAGATGTCCTATCAGCATCAGGATCGAGCCGAAAATGACGCCCGTGACGGAATGCATCATTCCGAGTGAAATATCGTCGAATACCTTGGCTAGATAGAACCCGGCCAGACACACGGCAAACAGACGGATGTAGGAAAGGACGTCGGAAAAACTGCTCATCACTTCCAGCGGACAGGAAAGCAGCGTGGAAATATTGTGAAGTTCGATCTCTCCGAGGAAGAGAAGAGCCAGCCCGATGCCATAGTTCCACAAAACCCATTTCGGGAGCGGTCCCGGAATCAGCGAGAGAAGGAACGCGATCAGCATGAAGTTGCCGACCAGGATCATGATCCAGCCGATCTGCGCGGAAATGTTGCGGAGGGCAGGTTTCCGGAAAATCCGCAGGATGTGCCCGATCGAAAGGTGGATCATTCCGATCGCGAAGCAGACAAGCTTCATGTGGTTGTCCTTTTCGGGGCCTTCCGCCAGATAGGGAAGTCCGTGCCATTCGATGCCGCCGTAGTTGCCCGTGAGGATTCCCCATGTCAGCGCGGATAGGCTGAAGAGCAGGAACAGTCCCGCGGGTTTGCGGACAGCCGGGTTGGTGCGTCCCTTGGTCAGAAGAATGATCAGGGCAATGGCGAGGAACAGAACGCCGTAGACCGCGTCCGCGATCAGGATGCCGAAAAAGACGGTCAGGAAAATCAGGACCGGAATGCTGACGTCAGCCTCATTGTATCCCGGGGAAAGGGAGAGGAAATCCATCATCGGGTCGAGGAGCGTCACCCAGCGCGGTTTTTTCAGAAGCGTTGGCACGGCGTCCTCGGGATCGGCCGGAGAGTGGATCAGCCCCCAGCCGTGTCTGTGAACGGTTTCCAGCAGGGCAGGGAGGGTGTCCGAAGGGACGAATCCGGAGATGCCGGCGATGTTCCCGCAGGAAAGCATCGCGTCGTGCGCCGCAAAATACTCCACTTTTTCGCGTTTGAGCATCAGAAATTCTTCCAGGCGCGGCATCGATGCCTTGAGTCCGGCGAGAGTCTCCCGCGCACGTTCCAGACGGTTGCGCATGGCTGCTGCATCGGCTTCATAGGCGGACAGCGGACGATCCAGCGGGACTTCCGCAACGGGCAGGTTCTTTTCGGTGATCGGCTGGTCGGAGACAATCGCGAAACGTCCCCCCGACATGTTTCTCGTTCCGGGTTCCGCAAGGGGGATGCATTGGTAGCCCAGTTTCGAAATGGCCTCAAGTTCGTTCGCGCCGCCGGTGCAAAGACGGACATATATTCCGCGTTTTTCCAGATCGCCGAGAAGGGAAGAATCGAAGTTCCCGAGAGGCCGGAGCGCCGCAATGGAGGATTCGAGCTTTTCCAGTTCGATGGAAGCCGTTTCGATTTCCGCGAAGGCTCTCGCGGCCAGCACGGGAATTTCCTCGCTCGAAAATTCTCCGGGCGACGGTTTTTCCGGCAGGCGCATATCCTGCAGGCGTTCCCGCAGCAGGGCCATTTCGTTTTCTTCGGCGACGGCTCCGGCGTGTTCACTGCCCCGGTCGGTTCTCTGATGCTGAATGTGCATAATGCCCAGATTGCGGAGCTCTTCGAGGGCGAGGTGCCTGTCCGTTTTCGGCAGCAGCAATGTCACTTTTTCCATCGGGACAATCATAGTTCGTCCTCCCCGTCCTCGCTCCCGAGCGCCAGAGCGATTTTCGCGCGCACGATGGCGGAAGTTTCCTGGTCGCTCAACTGAACCCGGATTCGGTGGATGTTTTCACGGCATTCCGGGATTTTGACCTTCTCGAAAAGATTCACACGCTGGGAAGTCGATTTAAGTTCCTTCGCGAGAAGCCGTTCCTGCTCCCCGATGATGATTGCGGCGGCGCGGAGGGAGAGCGCTTTGCGGAGTGCTTCCGCGGCATCGTCCCAGTACCATTCCGTCGTCATCGGGTCAAGGGAGGGCATCGAGAACTCGGCTCCGGCAAAAGTCGGAACCTGAACTCCGGCGATGTTGGCTTCGCCCCGTTCGATTTTTATCAGGCGGATGTCCGTCCGGAGCTTCCTTGCCATTGCCTCGTCACGGAAGAGGCCTATCCAAGAGGCAAGGGAATCGAGCAGGGCGTCCTCCTGGCTCCGGATCAGCTTCAGACGTTCCCGGCTGGCATGGATTTCCATCTGAAGCTGCTGTTTCTTGAGCTGCAGAGGAGGCAGAAAACGGAGGAACTGCTTCAGCATTTCCTGCTGGAGCTTCATCTCTGTTTTCGTAAATTTCAGCTTGTCGCTCATATCACTTCCGTGCTTCCGGCCAGAATTCCTTGACGATGTCGGTCTTGATGCCTATTTCTTCGGGTAGGAAACAGTCCGAGAGGATCTTCCAGCCGAGATCGAGGGCGTTTTCGAGAGAAATATTGACGGAAAGATCCATCAGTTTTCTCTCGAAGAGCTTGCCATATTCAATCAGCTTGTTGTCCCATTCGGACATGGCGAATCCCATGGACTGTTTTTCCCGGGTGTTCTTGCATTCCGCGTAAAGACGGATCATCGCGTCCATGATCGCGCGGTGATCCTTGCGGGTGTTACCGTTGACGTTCTGCTTCAGGCGGGAAAGCGAACCGAACGGCTCGATGTGCCCGTGCCGCAGATAAAATTGACCCTCCGTGATGTACCCGGTGTTGTCGGGAATCGGATGGGTGATGTCGTCCCCCGGCATGGTCGTGGCGGCCAGAATGGTAATCGATCCGGCGCGTTCGAAATCGACGGCCTTTTCATACCGGCAGGCAAGCTGGCTGTAAAGGTCGCCGGGATAACCGCGGTTTGCGGGAATCTGCTCCATCGTGATCGCGATTTCCTTGAGGGCGTCCGCAAAGTTCGTCATGTCGGAAAGCAGCACAAGGACTCGTTTTCCGCGGAGGGCATAGCTTTCCGCGACGGCCAGCGCCATGTCCGGCACCATCAGACATTCGACCACCGGATCGGCGGCCGTGTGGACGAACATGACGGCACGGGAAAGCGCCCCGGCTTTTTCGAGGGTGTTGCGGAAATAGAGGTAGTCATCGTATTTCAAGCCCATTCCGCCGAGAATGATGACATCGACTTCCGCCTGGAGCGCAAGACGCGCCAGAAGCGGATTGTAGGGTTCGCCCGCCACGGAAAAGATGGGGAGTTTCTGCGATTCGACAAGCGTATTGAACACGTCGATCATCGGAATGCCCGTACGGATCATCTTTCTCGGAATGGTGCGTTTGGTGGGGTTTACCGAAGGGCCGCCGATGTCGATCATTTCGTCCGTGATCGATGCGCGGCCGTCGCGGGGTTCCCCGCAACCGTTGAAAATACGGCCGAGGAGGTCTGCGGAACCTGAAATCTGCATTTCATGTCCGAGAAAACGCACCTCGTCTTCCGTTCCGATTCCGCTGCTTCCGGCAAACACCTGAAGAAAGACTTTTCTGTCTTTCATGCGGATGACCTGGGCAAGAGACCTGCCCGTTGGGCCGGAGACCTCCGCCAATTCGTTGTAAAGGACATGATCGGCTTCCACAGCAATCACGTTGCCGACGATCTGAATGATTTTGTGATATACTTTAGGCATGGGGAAGGCCTTCCTTTATTTTCTCCCGGATGGCATTCTGCTGAGTGGCGAATTCAGGCTTGTCCATACGGATATAATTCCAGTCGATAAAAAGCTGGCGGAGCTGCATGAAATAACGGTGGGCGGGAGCCTTTTCCTCCGCCTTGAAGTCGGCTTTCAGAACTTCCAGCACCTGGCTGAATACGGAAATCTGACGGTCCTTTCCGGAGGCGCAATCCACATCGTCGAAGGTATTCTGCTGCAGAAAAACATAGTCGAGAAATTCGCTTTTAAGGTAAATGATGAAGTCCTCCATCACCGTACCGTCTTCTCCGACGACACGCATCATCTTGCTGACTTCGTCGCCCCTGACGAGGACCGAACGGGCGTATTCGAGATCATCGTGATCGGCAATGCCCGAGTATTTGCTCCAGCTGTCCAGCGGATCGATGGCGGGAAACCGCCGTGCGTCGGAACGTTTCCGGGAGAGTCCCAGAAAACAGCCGACCACCTTCAGCGTCGCCTGCGTCACGGGTTCCTCGAAGTTGCCTCCGGCGGGGCTCACGGCTCCGCCGATCGTGACGCTGGCCGTTTCGCCGGTGCGCAGACGAACGAGCCCGGCGCGTTCATAAAAGGCGGCTACACGGGATTCGAGGTAAGCCGGGAACGCTTCCTCGCCGGGAATTTCGCCGAGGCGACCGGACATTTCCCGGAGAGCCTGGGCCCAGCGGGAGGTCGAGTCGGCCAGAAGGAGCGTGTGAAGTCCCATCTGACGGTAATATTCCGCCACGGTCACGGCGGTATAGATCGAGGCCTCGCGGGCCGCAACCGGCATTGAAGAGGTGTTGCAGATGATGATCGAACGGTCCATCAGCATCCTTCCCGTGCGGGGGTCTTCCAGATGGGGAAACTCCCGCAGGATTTCGACGACTTCACCCGCCCGTTCCCCGCACGCCGCAATAACGACCACATCGACGTCCGCGTGCTGGCTGATGGTGTGCTGGAGAACCGTCTTTCCGGCTCCGAACGGTCCGGGTGTGCAGAACGTTCCTCCGCGGGCCACCGGGAAAAAGGTGTCGATGGAACGGGTTCCGGTGATAAGCGGATCGTGGGGAAGCACCTTTTCGGAATAATCCGGAATCGGAACCTTGACCGGCCATTCCTGAATCATGGTGATGAGCTTCGTCTCGCCGTCCTCATTGACGCATTCGGCCATGGTATCTGTGATGCGATAATCTCCGGCGGAGGCGACGGAACGGAGAGTCCACGTGCCCCGGAGCGAGAAAGGAGCCATGATATAGTGTTTGAAAATTCCCTCCGGGACACTTCCGATCCGGTCGCCGGCTGCGATTTTGTCCCCGGGCTTGGCAATCGGGGTGAAAGCCCAGCATTTTTCCCTGTCGAGAGCATTGAGATAGAGTCCCCGTTTCAGGAAGAATCCGGATTTTTCCCCCAGAAGCACAAGCGGGTTCTGAAGCCCGTCATAGATCGAAGTCAGGAGTCCGGGTCCGAGTTCGACGCTCAATCGCTGTCCGGTCAGTTCCACGATATCGCCGATGCCGATGCCGTTTGCACTTTCGAATATCTGCATGTCGGCGCGGTTTCCGCGAACGCGGATCACTTCGCATTTGAGCCTTTCCGTCCCGACGAGGACATACGCGACTTCATTCTGCAACACGCCGGCGTCGAACTCCACCGTCAGCATATTGCCGTTGACCCCGACAATCTTGCCTTTCTTCTCGGACATATTTTCAAACCTCTGCTTTCGTGGGATTTTCCCTGTTGTTCTTTTTCCCGGACAATGGGCCGACTTCGCCGATCGATTCCTGTTCGATCGCATCCACGGTATTGCGGAACACCTCGCGCCCGGCCATATCGCCGAAGGTTGTTTCCCGCCAGATCATGGAGAGACGGAGGCGGTAACAGACGGCGGCTTCGCGGGAGAGCGGATCGTCCTTTTCAATTTGTTCAAGAAAAGCGCTGCGCATTTCGTTCAGTTTCTTTTCACGTTCAAGCGGGTTGAGTCCGGCAATCGACTCGATTCTGGACGGAATCTCTTCCGCCGTCCGGGTCCCGCGCGGACGCGGAGGAACGGACCGTCCGGATCTCGTCGCCCGGAAACGCGCAATTTCATAGCGGAGCCCTTCCTCGAAGGAACGGAATTTCGCCGCGGCGGAACCACGCGGAAAAACGGCCTCAGGAACAAGAGGAAAGGAACAGGACCGGACATACGAAGCAACCTTAGGGGGGACCGATCTGAGGCGATCATCGAACTCTTCGAGCGATATCGCCGGGGTCTCTCCAATGGAAAGCGGAGGCAGCTGCATGCAAAAATAACAGAAGTCGGTATCCATGTAGAACGCTCTTCTTATGATTTTTCGTCGAGAATTCTATTGAGTTCCTGAGTGATGGTCTGGGAGAAAAAATTACGGACGGCCTCGTCACTGAGGTCGAAATATTCGCCCGATTTGTCGAAGGCAAGCTGCAGTCCGCCCTTGAAGTCCCCCGCCTTGATTTCAGCCCGGACGGTTCCTGAGATGAGTTTGCGCAGGGATTCGATGTTGCGGGGATTGGTCAGGATGACAGCCTCGGCAACGCTTCCTTTCGGAGCGGCTTCCGCCATTTGCCGGATGAGTTCCGCCATAAAAGAGGGCGTCATTGCCTCCGTTGCGTTTTTTCCGACCGCCGTATTCAAAATGCGCTGGAGTTCTCCGCGCAATTCCCTTACACAGTCGCGCGCGGCGCGCCTGATGTCTTCCGAGTAACGGTTGTGGATGTTTTCGGCTTGAGCCTTTGCCTCTTCAATGATTCTTTCCGCTTCGCTCTTTGAATCCGCGACGATCCGTTCGGATTCGGCTTTCGCGGTTTCAAGCATACCGTTTTTTTCGTTTTCCGCCTGTTTCAGATATCCGTCATTGATACGTGTTAAAAGCTGCTGAAGGTCTTCCGGCATGATAAGCTCCTTCCAATGGCCCACAGACATTTTTTTCTTACTGTCCGTCTGCCAAATTCTTTCATCAGGGATGAAAGAAAATTAAGAGTTCGGGGCATCGCTTCACGGTCGCAGGGAACTCTATTCTGTAACCGAGAAAAATAAAAATTTTGTTTAAAATACCATCTTGTTTCCGATAAATCAAATAAATTTTGTTTTATTTTTAAACTTTTTTTAAGGGGAGTTTTCTCACTTGGAAAAAACACTGCCGCAGGGAAATGAAACCATATTGAAAAGAGTTGACGGGATTGCAGAAAAATCAGGATATTCTTGCCAATAATTCTCACCATTTATATCATAGAAGATAAGTGGTGTATTTTTTATGAAAACATACATGTTTACTCCACCCTCTTCCCCAATCGGGTCTCTTCTGGTCCATCTGCCGATGAGGGGGCTGTAGGCAGTAAAAAAAATCTACTGGTCGACGCGCATGGCATCCCGTTGTCAATCGTCGTAACCGGCGCAAATCGACATGACAGCGTGGTTCTTGAAGAACTTCTTCACCAGCGGGTTGTTCCCTTGGATTTCGACCATTACGACCGGATTACACAGAATCTTTGTCTTGATGCCGGATATGTTGGAAAGGCATACGCAGCAAGCAATGAAGGCATGACGCCTCATATTCGCCCTCGAGGAGAAGAAAAGAAAGCTATTGAGCTGCACGGGTTCAAACCTAAAAGATGGATTGTAGAAGTTGCCCATTCTTGGTTCAATCGTTTTCGGAAAATTCATACTCGATACGAGAAAACTAGGACATATTAAAATAATATAATGTTTTACTTAAAATAATGCAATGCGGGAATCATTGAATTCATGAGAATTCCGAATTATGTTAATAGCGCGCGGAACAGACAAAAGCCTGTCTTCGGAAAAACATCTGTCGCGGATATAACAAGGAGCCCGGAATGAAAAACCTGAAGTTTTTCAGAAAATAGCAGAAAGCGAAAAACCATGCATGAAAATATATTCGGGATCTATCAGAACCGTATAGAGAAATTTCTCGAACATATCGGACCGGAGATTTATCCGGAAGCGGTCCCTTTGAGAGCAATCGTTGCAAAGACCTCCGAGCCGGTCCCCTTTCGGGACAAAGAGACGCTTCCGTTTAGCCCCATTAAAACGGGAGATGTCTGGGGACATGAATGGGAGAACGCTTGGTTTCATCTAACAGTCACTGTTCCACCGCATTTTGAGGGGAAAGAGCTCTGTCTCCGGATCCATACAGGAGGTGAGTCTTTGCTCTTTGACGAATTCGGAATTCCCATATACGGATTGACAGGCGGCAGCATATTTGCGGTAAATTATTACAAGGATCGTTTTCTGATCGGGAAACGGCATGGTGGCGAACAGCTCTCTTACTGGCTTGAGGCCACAGCCAATGCTATTTCCGGAGTCGTTCTTGAGAAGCCTCATGAACTGAAAGTCCTCAATCCGAAAGGCCGTTTTACGGCGGATGTCAAAAGACTTGAACTAAGTGTGTTTGACCGGACGCTCTGGAGTATGGTGCTGGATTTTCGTGTGCTGAACAGTATGCTGAGTGCTTTCGGAAGGGAAGATTACCGCGGAGCACAACTTCTGCATATCTTAAACGATGCTTTCGATCTTTACAAAAATAATCCTGCCAATGCGGAAGAAGTCCGTTCCTTCCTCGCGGGAAAAGCACTTTCCAAAGAGGCTGCTTCCACAGCTTTACATGTCTGTGCGATTGGTCATGCTCATCTTGACATAGGCTATCTCTGGCCGGTCAGAGAGAGTATCAGGAAGGCTGCCCGGACCTTCTCAAGTCAGCTGTCACTAATGGAAAAATACCCGGATTATATTTTTGGCGCATCCCAGGCGGCACTCTACCATATGGTGAAAGAAAATTATCCTGCATTGTACGAAAATATCCGCTACCGAGTGAGCGAAGGCCGTTGGGAGGTTCAAGGGGGAATGTGGGTGGAAGCCGACTGCAACCTGATTTCCGGGGAATCCATGGTGCGGCAGTTTCTTCACGGCAAAAACTTCTTCAAGGATGAGTTCGGCGTTGATGTGAAAAATCTCTGGCTGCCGGATGTTTTCGGATATTCCGCCTCTATGCCGCAGATCATGAAGAAAAGCGGATGCGATTATTTCCTGACTCAAAAGATATCCTGGAGTCAGATCAATAAATTTCCGCACAACACCTTCCGCTGGCGCGGAATTGACGGAACGGAAGTCATTACGCACTTCCCGCCTGAAAACAGTTACAATGAATCTTCCGATCCAGCGCGGCGCATCAAAGCGCAGAACAGCTTCAAAGAAAACGGTTATCTTGACGAGTTTATGAGTCTTTTCGGGATCGGTGATGGCGGCGGAGGTCCTACGGAAGAATATGTTGAACGGGAACTGAGAATGCGGGATCTTGACGGCTGTCCGAAATCTGTTTTCAGCCGGGCTGACCGCTTTTTTGAGCGTCTTGCGAAATATGAGAAGGAACTCCCTATATGGGCCGGAGAGCTGTATCTGGAATTTCACCGGGGAACGTTGACCAGTCAGTCTCGGACAAAATGCGGCAATCGCCAATGCGAACAGGCTCTCGCCACTCTTGAATTTCTGGCCTCATGTCTCCCACTGGAAGAATATCCGGGAAAAATGCTTGACCATGCATGGAAGACTCTTCTGCTCAATCAATTTCATGACATTATCCCCGGCTCCTCGATTCATGCTGTTTACGAGCGGACAGAAGAAGAGCATAAAGAGATCCTGCTTCGTGCCCGGGAGGAGATGGGTCACACTGCTGCAAAGCTTTTTCGTAAAGCGAACGATTCCTGCGTTCTTGTCAATACTCTTTCCGGCGAATGGAGCGGACTTATTGCTTTCCCGGAGACCTGGAAGAATCATGCAGTCACCAGGCCGGACGGTACCTCTTGTCCCGCGCAGGAAATCAACGGAGAATACCTTGTATTTGTCCAGCTGCCTGCCGGATCCTTTACCACATTTATCAAAGGAAAGAAGGATATCTGTCATACAGAAGACCTGACGACATCCGTTCTTGAAAATGAATGGATCCGTTATGAATTTTCACCGGAAGGGGAACTGCTTTCCGCCTATGATAAGAAACTGAAAAGAGAGGTCATGTCCGCTCCGGGCAATATCCTAAGTCTGTATCGTGATGAACCTCTTCAGTATGAAGCATGGGATATTGAGATTTTCTATAAGAGGGATCATATCATGGACCTGAAGGGCAAATGGATTTCCGGTAAGCAGGGGGCTGCCTGTGCTTACCTGGATTTTGAATACCGTACAGAAAAATCTGTTCTGCATCAGCAGATCCGGCTCACACCGGGGAGTCGGCGTCTGGACTTTGTCACCCGTGTCGAGTGGCAGGAATCGCGGAAACTCCTCAGAACAGCATTCCCTGTTACCATTATTTCCGATACAGCTTCTTTTGATATTCCGTATGGTATTATCCGCCGTTCCACGGCGGATAATACCAGTTGGGACGAGGCGCAATTTGAGGTATGCGGACAGAAGTATGCTGATCTTTCCGAACCCGATTACGGTGCGGCTCTTCTGAATGACTGCAAGTATGGATACCGTGTCAAAGATTCCTCACTAGAACTTTCGCTACTGAGAGCCCCGAAATATCCCGACTGTATTGCGGATATGGGCCATCATGAGTTTACATACAGTTTCCTTCCGCATCCGGGAGCTTTTGACAGATATGTTCTGAAGGAGGCCGACAATCTTAATCGTAATCCGTATATTGCAGACGGTTACAGCTCTCAGTCCGAAGCTGTCCCCCCCTGCCATATTGAGTCAGAATCTGTATCGCTGGAGACTGTCAAAAAGGCGGAAATGGAGGATTCACTTATTCTGCGCCTTGTGGAGAAAGTGGGGTGTCATTCCCAAGTCCGTTTGTTCCTGACCGATCCATGTGCAAAATTGTCTGAAACCGATCTTATGGAATGGAAACATGGGGAAGAAATACCTGTTGTTGACGGGGTTGCACAACTTTCTATTGTTCCATTTGAAATCCGTACTTTACGTTTAGTTTACAAAACACAGAAGGCATAAAAAGATGGTTCTTTATATAAAGGATAGGAAATGAAGAAAATTAAAATCGGTTTGATCGGGATCGGCATTATGGGATTAGGTCATCTGAAAACCTTAAAAAATCTTACGAATATGTATGAAATCACAGCCTTGTGTGATACGGACCCGGAGAAAATGAAACGGGCTGAAGCGACTGGGATTCCACAGTTTACTGATTACCGTGAACTGTTGGACTCCGGGTTGTGTGAAGCCATCGGAGTAGTCACGCCTCATCCAAGTCACGCAGAGATCGCCATTGAGGCATTTAAGCGCGGGCTCCATGTGTTATGCGAAAAACCTCTTTCCCACACTGTGGCGAATACGGATGCTCTGCTGAGTGCTGCGGAAAAATCAGGCAAGGTATTCGCCACCAATTTTTCCTTGCGTACGACCTCTGTCAATCAGGTAGTCCGGAAATGGGTGCGGGAAGGCAAGCTGGGTAAGATTATTCGGGTGGATTTTGTCTGCTCAGCGTGGATTCGTGCTCAGAAATACTATGACATGCAGTCTTGGCGAGGCTCTTGGAGAGGTGAAGGCGGCGGGGTGCTGATGAATCAGGCACCCCATAATCTGGATCTTCTGTACTGGTGGTTCAGAGATATGAAAAGTGTTCGGGCGCAGCTCCATACACGTATGCACAAAATTGAAACCGAGGATGAAGTAGATGCTGTATTTACCAGTCATGAAGGTTTTCCAATCCGGTTCTATGTGACGACTGGCGAGGCTCCAGGACGGGATTTCTTGGAGATCGTTGGCGACCAAGGTACGCTGATTCGGGAAAACTGCAAACTTACCTTCCGTAAGCTGAAGGTCCCGATTTCAGAAATGCTGTTGGGGACGATTGGCTTCCCCGTGCCGGAGACTAAAGATATTGAGGTCAGAATTCCGGAAAAGGAATGCGGTGCAAAGATTATTTGGCAGAATTTTGCTAAGGCGATCCGGAACGGAACTGAGTTGTTGTCTCCAGGGTATGAAGGACTTCATGCGGTGGAATTTGCCAACGCCATGACCCTGTCCCATTTCCGCAACAGAGAGATTAGTCTGCCCATTAATCGGAAAGAATACGATCAACTGTACCGGAAACTTTTACGTAATGAGAAGCATTTATCATGAACAGCCTCAAACGCATCATTTTTATAGGAGCACACCTAGGTTTCCACTATGCAGGCCAAAGCCCCAGCGGTTGTGCGCTATGCCTATCCCCCCATGGAGAACTGCAATCTCTACAATAAGGAAGGTCTTCTATTTCTCCATTCCGTAAGGATGACTTGGAAAACAGGGATATTTACAACAGAAAACAATCGAAAATTCTGTCAAAAAGAATTGGAAGAGTTTTTATCAACAAGGTCTTTATATGAAACACAAGGTTGCATTTGTCGGGTTCCGTCACGGACATATCGAAACTCTGTACAAACGTATGCTTTCCGATCCTGAGTTTGAGATCGTTGCAGGCTGCGAAGAAAATGAAGAAGCTGCGGAGGCCGCAAAGTCTTGTGGAATCAAGATCAATTATTCTTCTTTTGAGACAATGCTCAAAGACGTGGATTTTGACATTCTTGCCGTCGGAGATTACTACGGAATTCGAGGAGAACGTACGATTGCCGGACTGAATGCTGGCAAGCATGTGATCGCGGATAAACCGCTGTGTACCTCTCTGGATGAGTTACAGAAGATCCGTCGGATCTCCACAGAAAAGAAACTGGCTGTCGGGATCATGCTGGATATGCGCCGCGAAAAGAATGTGGCGGCAGTCAGACAGTTGATCGACAACGATGTTATCGGTCGTATCCATCAGATCCAGTTCACTGGACAGCATCAGCTTTCCTGGGGCTCCCGTCCGACATGGTATTTTGAACCAGGAAAACATGGCGGCACCATCAATGATATTGCTATCCACGGCATGGACCTTGTGGAATATCTGACCGGTCACCGGATCACTGAGCTTATCTGTGCCCGTGCTTGGAATGCTTTTGCATACAAAGCCCCCGGTTTTAAGGATTCTGCACAGGGCATGTTTGCGCTGGATGACGGCTGTGGTGTGATCTTTGACGTCTCCTACGCCGCTCCGGCAGGTTGCAAGACTCCGTTTTACTGGCATTTCAGCATCTGGGGAGAAAAGGGTGTTCTGGACTTCCACAGCACAAGCAACGGGATCACACAGTACATCTGCGGTGGCGGAGAAGGCAAGGTAATTCCCCCTGCCAAACCCGCATGCGATTATCTTGCTTCCTTTCTAACCAATGTTGAGGGGCGAGAAGATGCCTGGAAGACAGCAGATTTCCTTTCCATTACGGAAACAACTTTGCGTCTTCAGCAGATGTCAGACATGAAATATGGACCGGAATTCTGAAGCCCCCGAAATATCAGATACAATATGTTGAAAAATAGGAATCAGAAACTATGAAAACAGAAAAACCGTATGAATTCCGTGAGGTACATGGACACCGTGCATTTGCCGAACCGCAGGAATTCCGATGTACCTCCGAAAAAAACGAATGAGGTCGAGATCGATGAAAACTGGACCATCTCCATTCCGGAAAATGCGTCGAACCTTTCGATCATCATTTTCCTCACGGGCCCGGATATGACGCGCCACGGCCCGCTGGATGTAAACCGTCTGATCCATCGTGCGGCCGACTACGGGCTGTACACGTATCTTTACAGCTATCTTGACGGTTTCAAGCACCCTGACGACCCGGATGCCGATACCTTTTTTGATTCCACTTACGGCGAACTTTTCAAGAGTTCACCGGAAGCCAAAGGCATCATCCTGGTCAGCGAATCCTGCGAATTCCCGACCAAGGATCCGCGTGCCTGCAGTGTCCGCACCACGCCGGACAGCGCCAACCCGTTCACGCAGGGAATCTGCGGCTACGGGATCATCCATCCCGCCTATTTCCCGGAAATGATCCCCGGCGGAACCGCCTGTGGAAGAATGATGCACGAGGACATCAAAAATCTTGAGAAAAAGGTGCTTCCTGCCTGGCACAAAGGCGTCGAGCTGATGAAAAAAGCGGTTGAGGCGGCTCCGGAAAACAAAAAGGGAAAGGCTGAAAAAATCCTCGGGGTGGGGGAATTCTTCGGGGCAATGCTCATGACTCTCTATCACACCAAAAAATGGTTCATATTGAACCGGAAAATCGAGATCGAACCCGATCTTGACGCCGCACTCGGCATGATCGAAGAAATGAAAGAAATCGTTGACGCCGAACTGGAAAACGCAAGAAACGTTCTTCCTTATGCGGACAATGATTCGGTCCTCGGCTGGGAGCCCAGAATGGACTATGTCGGCGGCGCATGGCATTTGCGCTGGAAGATCAAACAGCTGGAAAACCTTCGCGCAAAAACACTGGTGGCGTATGCAAAGACGCTTTCTCTGAATCCCCCACTTTGAGAAGGTCTGAAAATGAAAAAATTCAAGATCAATATAAATCCCGTCGAATATGAATTCTCTCCGATATGCGGAGGATTTCCGTCCAAGATCACGGTATCCGAATTCGGCAATAAAAAAACCGTTGTATCGGCTTGCGGGACTTCCCCGATGTCGCTGGCTGTCCACGGACAGGTGTATCATCCCGAATGCGGGAAAGAGACTCCGGTAATGAAACGCCGTTGCGACGGCGCGAAAATCGTGGAGTTTCCACGCATTCCATGGTGCAATCCCTCCGGTGAAAAATTAAACGACCTGTATCTCTGTTTGAAATGGGAATTCTGGCCGGATGGCGCCGTCTTCTGCGACCTTTTCCTTTTTTATGCAACGCTGGAAGTCCCTGAAATCAGAGATTTCAAACTGAATGTTCCGCTCGATTTTTCGGATTATGATGATGTCCGGTGGGCTGTCCGTAAGCATCCCGCCAAAATCGACGCGACCATTATCCAGACCGCACCGCCGGAGCGTTTTCTGCCTTATGCGGAAAGCCGCATCTTCAAGGATGAACTTTTCATTGACGCCGGGTTCAACGCAATGCGACGGAACGGGCCCTCGTTCTATGCGGAATTCTTCATGGAAGGCAACAACACCCTGTTCAACGAGGACATCCGCGACACCTCTTCTTCCGTAAAAAGAACGTCAACCGGATTCGAGTTGGAATGGAACTTCCAGAAGGTTCCGCGAACAGGCAAATCGCGTCCGCTGCACTGGCGGAACCGGTTCGGCTTCCTCCTGCGTCCGGCTCCCGTAAAACGGGTGCATCCGCCCTATTCGCTCTACCAGTATATCGACAACTTCCAACGGGTTCCGGACAAAGAACAGATTGAAATGCTGGCTCAGGCCGGCGCACAGGTCCTTGTCATGCACGACTGCTGGCGGTTCGACACACAGAACGGCGGAATTCCATACGACATAAGCCATTTTCGGAAAATGCACAGATTATTGAATAAAAACGGAATACGGCTTGTTCTGTATATCCGGGGCAATGAACTCAGCGTAATAGAAGATGCCGCCGAATGGTTCAATACATGGTTGAAAAAGGATTTCGACGGCCTTTACATGGATTACGGCGGGCCCGCCGGATATGCATGTCCGCCCGATGAAAATTTCATCGGCGGCAGAACGGCGTTCCGGCATTATTACAAGTGCATGAAAGCACTGCGGGAACGCGTGGGAAAAAAAGGACTGTTCTTCAGTCACACCGGAACAATATATTCGGGAATTGCAACCGGATTTTTCGACGGGTATACCTCCGGTGAAGGAGAACGCGGAATCCTGATCAAAGGAAAACGTGAACACGAATACTTCAGCATGTCGGCCGTATCGCCCGGAATGATGTGGACGGCGGCTTTCCCGGAATACAGTTCCTCTCGGATGACGCCGTTTCTCGCCGCGGCCGCACAGTCTCCGCACCAGCCGATCGGAAAACAGATCGAATCCTCCTCGCTCCGGCATCCGCCGGTTCCGGGAATCAGCGACGGAGCCTTCCGTGAACTTCTTTACGTCTGGAGCCTTCTGGGCGACCGGACCGGCTATTCCTGTTACACCGATTTTAATTCCGAAGGGCTTTTCGGCACGCCGGAAGATCCGAATGAGGCGCACTGTGCGATTCTGTCGCCGGATGCCCGATACGGCGTCTGCCTGGTCTCCAACTGCTCCGGGACCAGAATTGAAACTGCATTCCACTTGACGGGAATCCTTGCGAAATACAAACTATTCCCGATTCCCGGATTTGCAAATCCGCAGAATTTGAAGTCGCTGGACGCGGATCAGGTCGCCGCCGCCATTCTCGCAACGGACGCTGAAACGGCCGGAGAAATACTTCGAAAATATCCGCGCAGAAAAATTACGGAATGCCCCGGCGCTTCGAAATACAAAGTATTTCTGGAACAGCAAAAAAGTTACCGCGAACTCCCGGCGGCAAAAGACTGGAAACTCCGTGTTTTCATGCCGAGCCGGATCACCTCCCATGAACAAACATTATGGGACGATCTGTATGACATCGAACTCACGCTCCGAATCCGGAAAAATGACGGGACATTGCAAACTCTCGGGTTCGTAACGAAGAACGGCCTGCAGAAAAAAGCGCCTTCGGTCAATGAAAAAATCCATCCGGGAGACCGTTCCCCCGAAATCGATCTCGGAAAAACAGCCGGACCGGGAAAACACGAATTCCAACTCTATTCGGAACACCTTGGCGAACCGTTCTACTCGTTTGTTACGGCGGAACTGAATGACGGAAAAAATATTTTTCCCGTCGAATTCATGAACGAGCTGGAAACGGATCGCGCCGTTCTGCACTGGAACTCAAACACGGAGATTGAAAAATGAATGAAGACGTCAAGGAATTGACCGTTGTTTCAAGGATGGACTCTTCCCCGGGAAAATCGCTTTTCTATTTTCCGGAAAACGGAAAGGATGTCCCGCTGGTCGTTGCCCTTCATGCGTGGAGCCATGACCGGTTCAATCATCTGCCGCACTTGAAATTCGCAAAGGAACGCGGCTGGGCAATGCTCATGCCGGAATTCCGCGGCTGCAATCTCATGAAGAACCCGAGATGCACACAGGCCTGCGGCTCGAAGCTTGCACGGCAGGATATTGTGGATGCCGTCGAATATGTCAAGAAAAACTACCGTGTCGATCCGAATCGCGTGATACTGTTCGGAGCGAGCGGCGGCGGTCACATGACTCTGCTGACGGCAGCCTGGCGCCCGGAACTCTGGTATTGCGCCAGCGCATGGTGCCCGGTCACGGACCTGATCCGATGGCATGCCTATGCCCAGACAGGCGGAGCCAAATACGGATATGCCCCGCATATCGAAAAATGCCTTGGCGGCGCGCCGGACAGTTCGGATGAAGTAAGGGAAAACTACCGCGAGCGTTCACCAATTTCCCATATCGATGAACTTATGAATGTGAATATTCTCATGCTTCAGCACGGAAAACACGATGATGTGGTCCCGTATTCCTTCACGGCGGAGCTTTACCATGAATTGGAAAAACGAGGTCATCAACATCTTTACATCGATCTTTTTGACGGTGTCCATGATGTTTATGCAGAAGAAGCCTTTCGAAAGTTTGACCGTCTTCCAAACATCAAACGCGTAAATGCGGCTGTCCCCGGATATATAATCTGAAAACCGCATCGGATTATGAAAAAGCACCATTCTCAAATGGAAGAATGGTGCCGCTGTGGGCATCAGCCGCTATATCAAATTTAAAACAATGTATATAATACAAAAAAAGGGGAAAATGATGAAAGAAATTTATGATGAGTTTCTGAAACTGATCGACGGCAAGCGGATCATGAAGCATACAGAGGAGTTGTGGCACCGGGAATTCGGACAAACTTCGGAAAGCCAGCGGAAAGCTGCGGAATATGTGCATGAACTGATGATCGCCGAAGGGATCCCGAATGCCGAATTGAATTTTTTCCCAGCAGACGGAGAAACCGTGTATCATGACTGCATCATGCCTCTTGGCTGGAAAGCCTCGACCGGGAAGCTGACTCTTCTGCCAGTCGCCGGATACGGGGAAGAAGTCATCGCGGACTACCAGTCACATCCGTTCAGTCTGGTCAAAGGTTCCGTTTCAACGCCGCCTGGAGGGAAGATCGTCAGGATTGTGACAGAACAGCAGTTCCTCGCCGGTCATGACGTGAAAGACTGTCTGGTCCTGCTGGAGCCATTCACCCGCGTGGTTATGGGCAACACGCTTGGCACAGTTCTGGACCGCGGCGCGATCGGCTATATTACCGACGCCATCGGCAATCGGTACAAATATCCTGATGCCATAGGCTGGCGCAATGCTGCCACGGAAAACAACGGCTGGCATGTATTTGCACACGAACGCGATTTTATCTGTTTCAGTGTTTCGCCTAGAACCGGCGATGTGATCCGGTGTCGTGCAAACGCAGGCGCGCTGATCGCCAGGATCGAATCCGATGCACAGCGCTATGTCGCAGAAATCCCTGTTGCAACGGCTCTGATCCCCGGACAGCGGGAAGAAGAAATTCTGGTCTTCGGACACATGTTTGAACCGCTCAGCAATGATGACTGCCACGGGGTCTGCGCAGGAATAGAAACGGCACGCATCATCATGCAGAAGGGCACTCCCGAATTTTCGATCCGCCTAGCTTTCACCATGGAACTGTACGGCTACACCGCCTACTTTGCTTCGCGCGGAAATTTCCTTGGAAATGAGATCGTCGGTGCTTGCAATTTCGATGTCTCCAGATGCGTCAAAGACAGCAAGGTTCATTGCCTGCCGTCTTCTTTCGGTTCTCCCTTTTACGGCAATTATATTCAGGAACAACTGATAAATGAGTTGGCAGACGCAATGTCTTTTACCTTGAAAAACCCACGTTATTTTGATGACAGCGCGTATAACGATTCGACGATCGGAATCGGTACGGTATGGCCCATGGGCGAGTTCGATTTTGCCCATTCCTCTATTCAGACTATGGAAGTGATCGACGAAGCAACATATGTGAAAGGAACAGCATTCAATGCGGCGATCGTCTATGCAGCCGCCAATCCGAAAATGGAATATCTCGATCAGGCTCTAAAAATCTCGCTGCGCCATCTGGAAGTCGAACGGGAAAAGCTCCTTACTAACTCGTATGGCAGCGATGCGACCCGTTTTGCCCATGGCTTTGAATACGAACAGCGGAATATTGAATCATTCCGCTGCTTCCTTGATCAGGATTCTGTTTCGGCCGTGGCTCAAACTCTCCGGAAACGTTATGACAAACGTTCCGTTGGCCTGAGTAAAAATGATCCGGAAGCTAATGAAAAATGGCGCAAATATGCTTCGCAGATCGTCATGAAAAGAAAAACAACGGGATTGCCTCACAATCTTGCAAAACTTCCAAAGGAAAAACGCTGCCGACTGCCGGAAGGGATCATTTATGGCAATCTTTCCAATATGCTTTCCAATATGGATGGCAAAAAGGATTTGGCGACGCTACTGCGGGAATCGGAATATGAATATCAGCCGGTCAATGCAAAAACAGCGGAAAAATATATCAAAAGCTTGAATTTTCTTGCCGATAGCGGATATCTCGAAGTATTAAAGCGGCCGGAAATCACCGAAGAAGAAATCGTCGCGACCCTGCAAAAGCTTGGCATAGCAGAGGGAGACACTCTCCTAGTGCACTCCTCCACCTCCAACTGCGGTTATATTCAAGGCGGCACGGCTACAGTAATCCGGTCTCTCCAAAAGGCGGTCAGTGCTTCCGGAACTCTGCTGTTTCCCACCTTCACACAACCATACATCTATCTCGGCGGCTTAAACACGAACTGGAACTTCCGTCCCTATGACAAGTCAGACATGAAGCAGATTGTCACAGGGGTGATTCCACAGACCGCCCTCACCGAGTTTCACGCTCTGCGGAGCGCCCATATAACCCACTCATGGGCAGGCATTGGAAAAAATGCCGAATTTTGTCTCGCCTCTCACGGGAAATACGCTCCTCCCTGCGACCTTTCAACATCTCCGCTGGGCAAGGCACTGGAGAAAGGGGCAAAGATCTTGCATTTTGCCTCCCCGGTAGCAACTACCACTTTCATTCACATGATCGAAGATGTCTGCAACGTCCCGTTTCTCAATACGGCGGTCTGTCAGGAACGCCTGCCAGACAGAGGAATTAAAACAGTTGCTATTGAAAAACACCTTCCCGGACACCGTGATTTTTATTGTGGTTTCCAGGCGCAGGAATGCAAGTTCTTTACTGCAGCACGTGCCGCTGGACTGGAATTGCGGAAAGTCTCACTCGGGCTCGGGGAACTTTGCATGATGGATGCAACACAACTGTTCAAAATAGGGAAACGGCTTGTGGAAAAAGACTTTCGGATCCTGCTGTGTGACAATCCCTCTTGCATGTTCTGCAGTCAATACAAATAACCAAACATCTTCTCGCTTTGTGTGGACAAGACAGGGAGGGTAAGATATTATGAGAGAAGCAAAGGTCTGATGGATTTAGTCAGCCGAAAGGAGTTTCTCGAAAATGATAAAGATTGTTCCCGCAGCGAAGACGGGGCTCTGCCCCGAACCCCGGAATTTTTTAAGGCCGGGTAACATCCCGAAGAGGCTGGAAAAAGAAAAAACCGAAGCGAGATGCTCCAGCCTCTTCGATCTGTTACTTGAATAGAAAGCGCCCAGCGTGATACATGTCGTACGCTGTTCAATATGTTGTAACGAAAAAATTTGTGTTCATATAAAACCTGGAACAAGAAAAGTCCCGAATCTTCGGGAATGGGAGGGGAAAATTCGAAAAACAGGATTTTTCCGGCTTTTTTAAGAAAAAACCGAATTCGGAGCGGCAAGATGGACAACGCCTCATCAAAAAAACAAGTTTTTAACTAAAAAGAGCCAACACTTTTGAAAGAGGCTTGATGTATGAGAAAATGAGTTATCAACAAAAATGAGCTAATCTTTTTTGAATTAGCTTCTTAGGAGAAGAACAAATGGCTGGAGTTGTAATGAAAGATCTTTGCAAAGTTTACGATGGAGGAACTGCCCTTGCTGTCAACAATGTGAATCTGACGATCAAGTCTCGTGAATTCATGGTGCTGGTCGGACCTTCCGGGTGCGGGAAGTCCACGACGTTGCGGATGGTCGCGGGGCTTGAGGAGATCAGTTCTGGAACGGTCACAATCGGTGATCGCGTGGTGAACAATGTGCCCCCGAAGGACAGGGATATTGCGATGGTGTTTCAGAATTATGCGCTGTACCCCCACAAAACCGTTTATGAGAATATGGCATTCGGACTTCGACTGCGGAAATTTCCGAAAGCGGATATCGACAAGCGTGTGAGAGAAGCGGCAGAGATCCTCGGGATTGAAAGTTTCCTTAACCGCAAGCCCAAAGCACTCTCCGGCGGTCAGAGACAGCGTGTTGCCGTGGGACGCGCCATCGTCCGCAAGCCGGAAGTGTTCTTGTTCGACGAGCCGCTTTCCAACCTGGACGCAAAAATGCGCGTTCAGATGCGTATGGAGATCAGCAAACTCCACACACGCCTTGAAACAACAATGATCTATGTCACCCACGACCAGATTGAGGCGATGACGATGGGGGACCGCATCTGCGTTATGAAGGACGGGGTGATTCAGCAGGTTGATACGCCGCTGAACATTTACGATCATCCGGCGAATACGTTTATCGCAGGATTCATCGGAACACCACCGATGAATATTTTCCGTGGAAATATTACGCAGGACAGCGAAAAGCTGATCTTCAACGATATGAATATGAAGCTTGTGCTTCCCGAATCTTGGAAAAGCGAAGCGGAAAGATTTATCAATAAAGAGATCCTGTTTGGAATCCGTCCTGAGGATATCGGCTCGGAACGTGCGGAACTCCTGAAGGATGTTCAGCATATTCGTGCAAAGATTGAAGTAATAGAGCCGATGGGTGCCGAGACTTATCTATATCTGGATGTCACGACGGATAACGGCGTATCCTGTATTTCGCGCGTTAACGCACACAAACAGACCAAAGTTGGTGAAATGCTCTCTTTCCCGATCCTTGTTTCCAATGCTCATCTGTTCGATCCAGAAACTACGAAAATTCTGGTTTGATTGAAACAGAACTCCCTGTATTTGGTATGTATGCGCCCACTGAGCTATATGTCGGAAGGTATTCGAATACTTGAACAGGAAAATTTTGAAAAATTATTCGGCGGTCGGCTTCCAGTTCGGAGGAAGCAAAGATCCGATCTGAGTTGCCGGAGTAGAGGAAAGACGCGGAAGAACATCTTCAAGCCATTTGCGAAAACAGATGTTGTTCGCTTTACAGGTGGCGACAAAAGAATAGAGGATCGCCAATCTCTGTCCGCCGGTTTCGCTTCCGGCGAAAAGGCAGTTTCTGCGAATAATCGCGACACCGCGGTTAAGCCGTTCCGCAGGATTGTTGTCGATATTAAGCCGTGAATCTTCCAAGAACTTCTTGAGTTCGATTTCGATATTCACGGCGTAGGAAACCGCTTTTACGACCGGCAAAGTCGGCCGTTCAGAATCCCGGAGAATCTTGGCTTGTTCAAAAAACTCGGCAACCAGTTTCGCCGACATCCGACGGGCATTTTTCCGTTCTTGAAAGGTATATCCTTAGCCAACTGATCCGACCAATACACACGTGATTCTCCTCGTGACATTTCTCCTCCCATCATTTTGCTTTGGAAGGTAATTTATCACGCTCATTTCAAGAAAAAAGATGGGCCTGACTGGACGCTTACTCAGCAAACAGCTTGCCTACGAACCCGGCCGCCTTTATGCGATTCGCTATATTCGTCCCAAATACGCGAGTCCGGATCGCCGCAACGGGGCGGACACGTTCATGACGGCCGCATCTGGCAAGATCAAAGACAATCCCCCGGAGCCATCGGGCCCGGAGGATTGAAGGTCTGCCGTACTATTGTCTGGCAGGGATGATCTCCACATCATCAATACAGACGGTCCCTTCGGAGACCTCAAATCCGGGACGAAGACTCTCATTCGGATCTTCGGATGAATACGGGAACCGGAAGCTCTTCCATTCATCCGATGCCAGAACGACTTCCCCCAGAACCTTCCGGGGAAGTCCCTTTACGACTTTTCCATTTTCCATAAGCGCCCGGTTGACAAATATGGATATGGTCCCTTTCCCCTTGGCCCGAAAAGAATAGCTGATCTCTTTTGTAATCCCCGTATAATCGGCAAAGCAGCTGACCCCCGCGAGACGCAGATAAAAATCGCCTCTTCCGCCCGGATGCTCCAGCATTCCATTACATGCTCCCTTGCTTTCTCGAACATCCGTAAAGAACCAGAATTCCGGTCTCTTTCCGCTGGGAAATTTCCAGCCTGGACGATTGTCCGGAGTTTCGACTGCGAAGTCAAAACGGGGGTTCCTGACATGGTCTTCCGGACGCGATTTCTGGGGAACAAACTTTTTCCCCGGGGCAATGGGAACGACACTCACGTTATCGACATCAACAAATCCTTTCAGCACACTAAACGCCGGACAGATTTCCATATCCGGCTTGTCAGAGGAATACTCATACTGGAACTGTTCCCATTTATCGGAATTGATCTCAAGAGCTTTGGCAAAAATATATTCCGGAAGACTCTTTCCGGCTTTTTTCAGTGTCTGGAGGGCAAACACCTTCACAAATCCCCTGCCTTTGGCATGGAAAGAGATCTTCACATGTTCCGGAACTCCGGTATAGCGCTGGAAAAACATTCCGCCATTGGTCCGGATGAAATAATCCGTGGGGTCCGCCGGATTTCTGAGCATTTCCATGGTTTTTCCCTCCCCCACGGCAAACATCCATCTCCGGGGAGCGATTCCTCCTGGAACATTCCAGACTTTCAGATTGCTGTTGTTCTCGGTTTTTTCAATCTCGTTCAAGGTTCCGTTGACAAAAAAGCGGGCTTCCGTTGAACCGGAAGTATTCTGATTCTCGCGGCCCCCCGCAAAGTTCACAGTCTGGAATGCGGCAACAGCGTGCCCTCTGCCAAGGCTCCAGCTGGATGAGATGTTTGTCCCGTCCGAAAGCAAACGTCTGCGCATGATATTGATCTTCCATATCTGGCCGTCGATACATTTTTCTCCCAGCGCATAAGTCGGGATCCGGCCTTCCAGCACCCAGCGGTCTTTCAGTATCCGCGTTTTGAATTCCCCGCGATGCTCGAACTTCCGGTCCAAGGCGTCGCCGTCGACAAAGTGGTCGACGCAGACACCTTTCGCATTGAATACCAGCTGATAGTAGGTCTCGCCCATGTCCGGATGGTTCAGAAAAAGCTCCAGCGTATTGTCCTCCCAGACATTCCCGTCATGGACTTTGATATTTGAGACCATTTTTTCCGGACTTGGCTCCATCGCTTCCAGTGCGAAGTAGATAAAATCCGGCTCATAAACGATCCGGACATACGTCTGCTGATTCAGAGGGAGCCTCTCGCCATTTTCCTGCTTGGTGAAATGGGATATGATATCCGTTTTTTCCCATGCGGGTTCATCAATCACTCCGTCGATCCTGATATCGCCGGCTTTGCGGTAGGCATTGATTTCCCGGAAATTCCTCACATAATCCTCATATGCCTTTTCCCATGTCAGACCAAAAAATTCCCGATCCATCCTGACATGCTGGAGCGCCCGGGGATCGGGATCTTTTGCCGCGGCTTTTTCCGCTTTTGCAAAAAGTTCGATGATCCTCGCATGGACTCCTGGTTTTTCAAGCATCTTCCCCATAGGATTGCCGATGCCGTGACCAGCGCAACCCGGTGTTTCCGAGAAAACCTTTACAAGATACTCTCGGAGTTCCCGCATCCCGCCGTCCCATGCTTCGCCGTAGTAGAGAGAGTTGATCTTCTCATAGACTTTGGCATAATCAAGATTTCCATCCCACTGCGCGGCCGCCATAAGATACATACTCTGCCAGATCGCCCGCCACATGTTCCGTGTCATCTTGGAATAACCCGTATATGTTTCCTCTATCGGACAGAAAAGTTCGGGAAACATCTCGCAGTTGATCCTCTTATAAAATTCCAGACGATTGATCACTGTCCTTTCAATGGGCATGTAGTTGCATCCCGCATCGGTGAGTTGCTCCCATGACGACATCTCTTTGTTGAATTCAGCCCATTCCCGGAACAGCTTACAATAGTGTACGTTCGTCCTGCAGTTGGGGTCATCGATATTGTGGCGCCAGCAGGTACGGTTGAAGGCAACTTCCAGACTGCATCCTGCCGGGATCAGCGCTTTATTTTCGGGGGGATTCTGGAAATTCTGATAGGGGGTGGCGTAAATGTGGACTCCCGGATATTTTTCCCAGAGACCTTCGGTAATGGCGGAGAAAATGGTCCAGTAACGGTGAGTCATGGTTCCGTCCGCTTTGTCGGAGGCGGAATCCTGCCTGCGGCAGTTCTCGCACTGGCACCATGCCGTTCCATCGTCATTATAAAGAAAATACGCTCCATCGGGAAGAACCTTTTCCTGGATGACTTTTTCAAGGTTGGATCTCATGATTCGGATGACTTCCGGATTGGAGGTGCAGGGCTGACTGTGACTGGTATTTTCCGGCGTGACAGTCATGCTCCGTTTTCCGTTGATCAGCGGGAAATATTCGGGATGTTCTTTATAGAGTTCCGCAGACCGTACGGCAATATCTTTCCAGTTTCGCGTGCCCGTCAGAAGCCGGGAGAAGCAGTGATATCCCTCAATGACCTTCCCTCCGAACATCTGCATCTGCTGGCTGTTCTGCAAAGCGGTTCTTCCGATAGCGATATTCATGTTGTTGCGGACCAGCCACAAACTCCCCCAATTCCTCATGCTGAGGTTATTGCCTGCACGCAGCGGACGGAACGGATTCTGGACTGTCTTCTGCTCAGGAATGGAGATCGTCGGTTTCTTCGTATAGTATTCCCCATCCTCCGCAGGAAGAAGCCAGTAAATCCCTCCGTATGTTTTCAGGATCTCGTAAGCTCCGTACAGGGCGCCGACGGGAGTCCGGTATTCGATCAGCAGTCCGTTCTCTGCGGCAGTCAGGCGAAAGCCGTCCGGCTTTACCGCGGGATCTTCCGTCTCGGCAAAGGAGACCGGATAGGCTTTTCCGGTTTTTGCCGGAACGATCTTCGGCGCGTTTCCTCCTGAAATCTTTCCCAAATATTTAGAGAGTTCCGAAGCCGCGAACGCATGGGCCGGGACGGCTCCCTTCGGGACAACGATCTCGCAAACAGGTTTTCCGTTATCCGTGAGCTTGAAATCCATGCCGGACAACGAAACAAAGGCGGAAAGCAGACAGAATGCTGCTGCTGTCGCATTTAATTTCTGTATTTTCATTTTTTTGACGCTTCGGGAATTTTTGCGGGGGCTCCCCACAGTCATAATGACATCCCGAACCTTTCTGCTAAAATAATTTACGGAGCCAATTTCAAAAGTATTGGCATTTTCTTGTTGATAACTCATTTCCTCATGCGTCAAAACCATTTTGATGCATCCATTACGACTTTTTCAGTAAAGAGTCACGAAAAATCAGATTTTTGTGTGTATACCCCCATTCCCGTCGTTACGGAATTTGCTTGATTTTGTTTTTCAATCAAACTCAAATTTCCCTATTCACTCATGTTGAAATTACCTCTACGATTTCATTTTGTCAAGACGGATTCTTGACAAGCCAACTTTCAAAATCAAAAATCGACGCCAAGCCGCTTCATGCACGGAACACGTTCCCATTCAAGCGAAAGCTGAAAAGACAAATCTTCCCGAACCCGTTCAAGATCTGTAAAATCGTTGCAGCAAGCATGAAAAAGTCCATTTTCTCGAAATTATCAGTTTATAAGACCAAACGGAGTCTTGGAGTTATCATAAGAATAAAGCACCATTCCTGGATTTATTGTGGAGACACTCAGCAATGCATTATTTTGTCCATTTGCATAAGAGGCGGCATGTAGGTCAATATACAGGAAGTTTGCCTTTCTGTTATGCGGCTTCAGAAAATTGGAACCGCCTGTACCGATCTGTTCCCCATCCACAAGCCATGCCAGACTGGAAGGACGACGTACGGAATACGGCTTGAAAAATCTGGGATAAATAGATGCGTTTGCGGGAGTGGCAGTGGAAATGAAAGGGTATACTTGATCGCATGTCCATCCCCTAAAGAGACAGTTGTTGATCGTGTATGTGAACCCATACTTGTTGGCCTTCCCAATAGAGGGGCATTTGCCGACCTTATTGACATAGTACTGAAGGAGTCTCTCATATATGCCGTATTTCACAGGAAGATAACTGTTCTGTATTCCGAGAAAGTCTATCCAGTCCTGATTTACGTAGATCTGACCATTTGCGACATTCCAACCGTTATTATCCTCGCCGTACATGTGAATGGAAAGCCCCAGTTGTTTTTCATTGTTGATGCAGCTGACCCCTTGGGCAGCTTCGCGGGCTTTGTTCAGGGCGGGCAGAAGCATGGCCGCAAGAATCGCAATAATGGCTATAACGATAAGGAGTTCTATAAGAGTAAAACAGAAACTTTTTCTGTTCTTCTCCGGGGTAATTTTTGAAATGCTGGCTTTTTTCATCTAAGGTTCTCCTGTTTTCGGTTGTTTTTTTGAACGGTCTCCGCGAATTGGAGGCTGTTTACAAAATTCTGTTCCGCCATTAAATTTATTTTCGAATCTCTTTTCGTCCGCGCTTCATGAACACCTTCTGCTATTTTCTGAAAAACTTCAGGTTTTTCATTCCGGGCTCCTTGTTATATCCGCGACAGATATTTTTCCGAAGACAGGCTTTTGTCTGTTCCGCGCGCTATTAACATAATTCGGAATTCTCATGAATTCAATGATTCCCGCATTGCATTATTTTAAGTAAAACATTATATTATTTTAATATGTCCTAGAAATCCCGTCCTCTGGGCGTGGTCAGAGACCATCAGTGGTTGACTGAAGGTCTACCCATGCTATAGTAATCTCAACTGTCCCCACAGTGAGAAAAACCGTAGCATAAGCAGAATTCGTAAGATAGCACATGTAGTATGGCATTGCCAGTATCATTTTATCTGGGTGCTAAAGTATCGTTACAAAATCATGGAAGGAGAAATGAAAACAGAACTGATAAGATGTCTCCGAATGTTTTGTGAGCAGAAGAACTGTGAAGTCCAAGAACTGAATGTTCAGCCGGACCATGTGCATATGATTGCCATGGTTCCGCCCAAAATATCCATATCCGATTTGATGGGAATCTTAAAAGGACGAACAGCGATACGAATGTTCCGAAATTACCCGGAGCTGAAAACGAAACCCTATTGGGGGAATCACTTTTGGGCGGACGGCTATTGTGTGGATACCGTAGGAGTGAATGAGGAAATGATTCGCACGGATGTGCGGTATCAGGAAAAACAAGAACGTAGAATGGAACAACAACGTTTTAAATTTTAACAGAACGCTGCAGGGGGATGGTATTTGCCCACAACCCCGTAAAATATCAGAAAAAGCAGAGTAACCTAAATCCGACAGCGGAAAGATGGCGAATTTGGAAGGCGGCGTTTCTACAACATCACAGGCGGCGTGTGTCGGAAAAATTGGGATTTTTGAACCAGTTTCAGCGTTTTTTTCTGTGAATTCGGCAAAAAACGGCGATGGATCAGAAAGAGGCGTGAATCAGAAACGGAAATCCGGCGGAAAAACAACGGCAAAATTTCACGATTCAGGTTTCAGACATTCAATGCTTACATCCGAAATTACGGCAGGAACCGCAGTCATCTGCTCGGTTCCGTTTGCCGGAGGAATGGAACTGTGCATGCTTGTTGTTGATTTACGTCTCAAAATGGAGGATGAAACAGATGGGAAACGTATCGGACAATAAAAAGATTTTCGCGGAAAAGATAGCCTGCCAGAAAAACTATACGGAATATTCACTTTTAAATCTTCAGAGTATTCTGATCGGGCTTCCGAAAAATTTCTATATTCTTACCGGATATGTGGAGACGGAAGCATGGGACAAATGGAAAATCGACAGGGTTGCAAACAAAACACTCAATTATTTTTCCATTCATCTCATTACGGATGGAAAATGTCTGTACAGACGGAAAAGCAACAGCAGAATCCTGCAGAAAGGGGATCTTGTTCTGGACATTTCGCCGTCACAGCTCTCCTGTTATGAAGGACAGCCTTTCAAAAAACGGTCCTTGTGTGTAAATTACAATACATCGGAAATCCTGCAGGCTTCCTATCCGGAGAATATTATTTGCCTTCATACGGGAATCCCGTGTTTTGTATCAGGAATCTTTGATGAAGTCAAAGAGATGATCCTGAACGAGAATGCGTATCTGGAATGCAATCTTTCCGCACAAATTTATAAACTTCTTTTCCTGCTGTTACGTTCCTCCGGCGGTCAGGATGAGCAGTTTACGTATTCATGGATGATGAAAGCGATCCAGAAATCCCCGCATTATTACAGAAACATCAAAATGATGGAGGATGATTTCAAACTTTCCTATGCGACCATGCTGAAAATTTTCAAGCGGAAATATCACACAACCCCCATGGAATATGTCATCCGGATGCGTTTTCAGCGGGCTTTATTTTTCCTGAGAAATAAAGATATGCCGGCCTGCAAAGTGGCAAACCTCTGCGGATTCCGCAATATTCCGTTTTTCATGAGAGAATTCAGGAAGCGTTTCGGGATGACTCCGCTTCAGTACCGGAAAATTCTGCTTGCGAAAAAAGATTACCTTGTGAGGGCGGTGCTTGCCCCCAAAAACCGGACGACTTGAATCGGGGGGAAACAACCTGTAAATCAGACCGGAAAGGGCCGTTTTATTCTTTGGGGTCAAATACCTCGCCCCTCCTATGAGAGACTATTTTTCAAGTTTTACTTTGCAATTATTATGAGAAAAAGGAAACTGGGGTATGCACTTGACACAACCTCATCCTACTGGTTGTGATATTTTGATTTCATCGTATGTGACAGGATCTGTTTCCACGGCATATTGAAGTAGTCGATAGAATAGAAAACCTCTTGATTTTGATTTTCTTCTGTTGTAGCGAAACGTAAATTCGTTCAGATAATCTTGTAAATGCTCGGGTGCTACCGATCCTTGCAATGTCCCCAGTATCCATCGCTTTAAGAGACTTATTGCTCGATGACAACGCGGCAAGATTTCTCCCGGTACCTTGTGAATTTTGTGGACATATCCGTTCTTGGAAATGTCGTTATATCAGCCTTTTACAAGAATTCTGATCTTATGTGAAGAAATCAAAAAGCCTTCTTGAATTCCTTTTTACCAGAGTTCACATCAAAACTTTCTTATGGCCGCTAAGACTTCCTCCATGTTTCATAAATCAATTTCAAATTTTTTGTACATAAATACAAATTTTATCCCCATTATATGAGACAGCTAATTCGGACAAATGATATTCCATAAAAATGCTTCAATACTTCCCTGATTGTGTCATATTTCACTTGTCTTACATAACATAAGTAACTCGGATATATTGTATTACTAAATATCTCCTAATAACAACTATTAATATCTGCTAATAATCAGCATCAAACAATCAACAGAAATAATAACTTAATCTATTCAATATAAACACTTTAAATTATAATACATTCAATACTATTCAATAATGATTCATACAAACGTATTAATTCTATCTAACATTAAACATTCAATATTTCAAACATAACCAATAACCCACTAAAACTAAACAAGTGTAGGAGGAAGATCATGAAAGAGAGAAATCTGAAACACGATAACGAGTATAAAGGAATGGATGTTCTACAGTTCAAAAAGCAGAATGTTGGATTGGATAAAGACATCCTTGAATGCATCTATGACCGAATGAGTGATATGCTTTCCAGACACAGTAAAGTCTATGCCATGAGATTCGATGTAAAACAACCAGAACAGATACAGGACACATCCAATCAATGGTTCAGTGAATTCCAAGCTCATTTTGTCAAGAAAGAAAAGAGAGCGGATTACGATCCTTCTTATGTGGCAGTTCGAGAAGTAACTGAATCTGGAAGACCTCATTATCATGAATATCTGATGCTCAACGGGAATAAGACAGAGAAGATCCACGAACATATCAAGAACGCCAATGAAGCGATGAACTGCACTCTTGGAATACCGAAAGAAGAAAGAACTGGACTGATCAACGACTGTACAAGGAATCGTAATGGAATCAGACAGGATAACGGAGAACAAATTAACCTGAAGACATGGGAAGGGCAGTGTGCGCAGCAAGCCAGTTTCCGTCAAGCAAGCTATCTCGCGAAAGAGTCTCAGAAGGAACCGCAGAAAGGAGTCCGTGAACTCTTTGCATCTCAGGTAAAAAAGGACCCCAAGAAGAACGTCTGACAGCACAGGATACTTTCTGGTTAGGAAGATGCTAAAAGTCTGATTCCTTTCTTCCCTCTTTAAGCACCAGATGGATTCATGATCTGGAAGTGAGGAGGGAGGAAGAATGGAGAGGATTAATTGCAATGATTGATTTTTTGGATTTTATATGGATAGCAATTTAGGAAGCAAAAAGTCCAGTCAACAGGGAATTGAATTATGTCCAGAAGAAGATTATTTCAATGTGCTGACTGATCCTTCATCACTGCCTGAAATATTGGAAGATTGCCCGTGGATAATGATGAATGGCACCTCGTATTATCCCGGATTGATATTCAAGAGAGTTGATGATCCCTGAGAGAAAAGAAAACTCTTTTTATGGCAGAAGATTCTTGTATTGGTTTGGAAAAATGAATTTTAACTGATCTATTCATTTGAAAAAGTGTTTCCATGTGATATATTTTTGTTGTTGGAAATGAGGGAGGCGAAGATGAAACGACATGCATTACACTCACTGGAAACCTGGAAAGACTCCGATACACGGAAGCCTATGCTGATCCGTGGAGCCCGTCAAGTCGGGAAAACATGGCTGATGAAGGAATTCGGAAGGACCTCTTTTCGGCAGATGGCTTACATCAATTTCGATCGCAATGACCGGATATGCCGATTATTCAGCGGCGACCTTGATATTTCAAGACTGATTACCGGATTGGAAATTGAAGTCGGGTTCAAAATTGATCCGAAAAAGACCTTGCTGGTATTTGATGAAGTTCAGGAATGTCCGCGTGCCTTGAACTCATTGAAGTATTTTTGTGAGGATGCGCCGGAGTATGCCATTATTGCCGCCGGTTCTTTGCTGGGAGTAGCCATGCATCAGGGAACCGGTTTTCCTGTCGGCAAGGTTGATTTCCTGGACCTGTATCCGATGAGTTTTACGGAGTTTCTGGAGGCAACCGGCAATGCCCGTCTTGCGGAACTGCTGCATGGGAATGACTGGGAGTTGATCACGGCTTTCAAAGATAAGTTCATAGAACAGTTACGCTTCTATTATTACATAGGGGGGATGCCGGAAGCAGTGGCGTCTTTTGCAAACAAGAAAGACTTCAATGAGGTCCGGAACATTCAACGGCGGCTTCTGGATGCCTATGAGGAAGATTTTTCCAAGCATGCCCCGAAAGACAATACGGTTCCGAGGCTCCGAATGATGTGGACCTCGATCCCGGTCCAGTTGGCGAAAGAGAACCGGAAGTTCTTTTACGGGATGCTTCGGGACGGAGCGAGATCGAAAGACTATGAACTGGCCTTGCAGTGGCTTCTGGATTGCGGTCTGGTCTATCGGGTATCCTGTGTTTCCAAGCCGGATATTCCGTTGGCGGCTTATTCGGAAAAAGCCTTTAAATTATTCATGCTTGATGTTGGGCTGCTGTCCGCAAAAAGCGATTTGGACTTGAAGTCGCTGCTGGAAGGGAACCGTATTTTCGAGGAATTCAAGGGGGCGCTGACCGAGCAGTATGTTCAGCAGCAGTTGCGGTCTGAATGTGGGATTTCGCCTTGTTATTGGGCAGCGGAAGGAGCCAGTGCGGAAGTTGATTTTCTTTTTCAGCATGGGATGGAAGTGTATCCATTGGAAGTCAAGGCGTCTGAAAACAGCAAGGCGAAAAGCCTGGTGGTCTATTCACAGAAATATCATCCGAAGCGGCTGATTCGAACAACGATGTCCGACTATCGCAAACAGGAAAACGGCTTATTGAATCTGCCTCTGTATGCTGTCAGTTGCCTGCTCCGGGAATTGTAAAAGACTATTCGGTACTGTAAGCCAACAGAACATCGATGGAACGAATCCAAACAGGAAATAGTGGTAGGGATAAAGGACAGGGAATGGTTTTCTGGGGTGAAAGCGATTCAGGAAGAAAAAATTACTGTCAATAGGCAGCTGAATCATTTGCAGAAGAAGATTATTTCGTGATGATGACTGATCCTTCACGGCCGATCCAAAAGTCGGCTGTGAAGGAGGTTATATCCGGTTAAAACGTTTTTGGTATTGCATGGATCAAAATGTGTGGACAATTGCATGGATTGGAATCGATGTGATTTAGGCCATTGTTGTAATAAATGAACTCAGATAATATCAGTTAACATCTATGAGGGGTGTGCTTGTAAAGCAAGGGGAGAATGCATATATTACTTGTCATCAAAGGAACAATGCATGAATCCGAGTGAATGAAATATGAAGCTGACAAAACAAACGTATCAACGCTTAATGGCAATGGCTTTTTATATTCCGATTTATCCTGGTCCCACAAACTCTTCTGCTACCGCGACGATATCGATTAATTGGACATCTCAAGATGCGAATATATCTTTTCCCCCGCTTAATTTGCCAAATCTGGAGTTTTCTATTCAGGATATTCAAATATTCACTCTTTTACGGGGTATTTATTTGAAATTTTGTGATATTGTGCTTGCGGTTTGTCGTGAAGATAAGGATTTTTTGCTGAATAAAAAAGGCGAACCTATGAGCAATATTTCTGAATTGGCGAAAAAACTTAGGAAGCAAACCCGTTTCCCTTTGGCTGATCTTGTCAGAATATCTGAAGATGCATTTCAAAGCTTCCATGAGTGCGCAGAGTTTTATTATAACTTTCAGGAAGTTGAAAATGTGTATGAACTATCTGAAAGAATACAGCCGTGGATAAAAAAATATCCGTTTTTTAATGATATTTTGATTCCATTGGCATCGGTTTTTTCTTCGTCTAGAAGAAACATTTCTTTAGACTTAAGCATTGCCATCAGTCACTTGAGTGATCTGCTTGCCAAACCGCCGGATGGATCTGAAACACTTGAGTCTGTGAAGGAGATACTTTCAGAATGCATGGATGTATATATGGGAAGTTACGAGACAATAGGAAAAAAGGTTTATCGCGTTGCGAATGAAGCGGAGTTAACCAGAAGAAGAAAAATTACAGATACCAAGCGAAAACAAAATGAGAAGAGACGGACGGCGGTGACCCAAATCATAGAGAAGATTCAGAGGCAGATTAATGGCGATCGAACAGCAAAGGCTGTCTGCCGTAAGTTTTGGGAATCGAATCGTGACAAATTAGCGCCGTTAAAGATAAGCTCTCCTCGAACGCTTGAGAACCTTTTATCCAATCTTAATGAAATCGGAGCTTCTAATCGCCGTCGCAAAGAAGAGCATGAATTAGTTTCTGGAAAATCAATCTCAGAAGAAAAGTTACTCTTATGGGCAACTGAGAGAATTCCGAAAAGATAGATATTTGATAAAACCCCTCCAATATTTTTTGCGAACTGAAGCTTTTTCCTTTTCCATGCAAATGAACTTGTTCTCTGGATAAGTTTTAAACGGTTAAGAACTTCTTTGCCATCATCTGCTTATATTGAGATCAGGCAGCTTGCGTTTCATTTGACTTCAATTTTTTGTTTGATCTAGAAATCTCTTCATCCAGATTCCTTTTGAACTTCCACAACGGTCTAGTGGAAAAATGTCTCTTTTTCTCGCATAACTAAGAAAAAATCATCATGCAAATAAATCACATCTCTTTAATGTGATGTGATTGCTGTAAAATATTAATAATTAAATACTTGCAAATTATAGAAGACATGATATATTAGAAAAATAATGACCACTCCTAGGGAGAAAAAAATGCTAGATTTCCCGAGTTATACTTCTTTCCGGACAAAATTCGGAGCCCCCTTCCGCCGATCCGGAAAATGCTCGGTTCAGATGAATCAGAGCTTCTTTGCCGCCCTGTTGAGCAGCGAAGAGAAACTGATGGCTGTCGGAACGTCAGAGTGGTATCAGGCAAAGGCCGGGATCTGGAAAACGATTTCCGAAGTCGAGATCCAAGGCATGATCGAAACTCTGATCCGGCGGTTGTCCAACGAGACCGACACGCCGGAACCTCAGGAGCAGATCACCGGAGGGCTGCTGACATCTATTGAGAAACTCGCCAGAATCAAGGCCTATTCCCCGGAATTCCCCTCCATGCCGGAAGACTTGATTCCCTGTATGAACGGGGCGCTCTCCTGGAATGAGACCGCCGGAGACTGGGAGCATCGGGCTCTCACCGCCGATCTGAATATCCGATTCCCCCTGGCCGTTCGCTATGACCCCAACGCCTCTTATGCGTTTTTTCTTGAAAAGCTGCGCGAGATTTTTCCGGATGAGGATGATATGCGTGTTTGTCAGGAGTATTTGGGCGTGGCGCTTTTTACAAAAAATTTAACCCATAATTTCCTGTATTTATACGGCGAGGGCGGAAGCGGGAAAAGCATTTTAGTCCTTCTTCTAATCGGCATCCTAGGAACTGCCAGGACCTTGGACATCGATGTGAAGGCACTGGGAGAAAAATATGAACTCTCCGCCCTGGAGGACCAAACGCTGCTGGTGGCCTCGGAAACCTCGGGAGATGCGCTTTGCACCGTGGGCGCGGCCAAAATAAAGAAAATCGTTGGAGGCGATCTGATAATGGCCCGGAAAAAATTTAAAAACGAAGTCCGGCCGCACTTCGGCAACTACAGTCTTGTGCTCACCAGCAATCACAAGATGAAATTCCGCTTCGAGGGGAGCGGGAGAGAATGGAAACGCCGTCTTCTGCCGGTTTTCTTCTCGAAGATGATCGACCCTCCTGACAAGACCTTCGTCAGCAAGCTGTTGAGTGAACATGCTTCAGGCATCTTCAACTGGTTCCTTGAGGGAGCGGCCAGGGTTCGGCGGAATCATTGGGAGATACGGCTTTCAGCCGCCCAGGAAGCACTCCGCGACAGTTTGATTGGAAGCAGCCATCCGATGCAGAATTTTGTTGAGAGTCATATCGTCAGGTCTCTCGGGGACAGCATTTCATCGGCGGATGTGTTGGAGGCTTACAACCGCGGCGTGGGAATCGGGACATTCCCGCCTCTCACGCCGGAAGCCTTCTACAAACAGTTTTCTGGTCAAATGGCAGAAACCTTCGGGGGTACCGGAGGAAATACGATTCCCGGGAAAGGAGGGGGAAAGAGCGGATACCAGCGAGGGTATCACGGATTCAAGCTAAGCGATGTTCTCGCGCGTGTGCACGAGAAAGTTTCGTAAAAACGTGTATTTCCCGTCGTTCCCGTCGTCTTCTGACCGGGAAGCGGGCCAAAAAATAGGAAAATGAATATGAAAAAAGAAGAATTTACGGAAATGCCTCCATCGAAACCAGCCGTGTCGGTGGCTGAAGTCGTTGTCGATAACACCGGGATGTCCCGTCTGTTGAACGCCTTTGTTTCCGATGATGAAAGCGAAGAATGGAGGAAGACGTGGATGTGCCTTGCCAACCTTTACGGAGAGACTGTGAACCAGGGAATGCCCCATGCGTTTTCTGCGGAGTTTCTGGAAAGCAAGGTGATCCGTTGCGACTGCCTCGGTCCGGTGCATCTGGGCTTTTTCTACCCCCGCCGGCTACGTTATGAATGCCAGGTCCTGATACCGCGGATGCTTTCCGTGGAGGATTTGCCGGGGTGGCAACGACTTCTCCTCGCGTGGAATCAGAGTGGCGGTTTCTTCCGGTGCGTAACGATCGGTCCCGTCCTTCAAATCTACAAAATGGCGCTTGAAAAAAGGTGGAATGCAAATGCCGGACTCTGAAAAAATAATTGTTCGGAACCATTCTCATCTAGACTTCGTGGATGCTTCGAGCCGAATTCTCATCGATATGATGAACGCTGTCGGAACGGACCGGTTTGCACACTACGGCGATTTCACGGCCATTGAAAAGAACCTGATGGTCTTCGGGGATGGGCGGTTTTCTCTGCAGTTTTCTCCGGAAGGGCTTACGGTCCGGGAACAATCCTCAGATGGAAGCTCATTTCTTCGCTCGTTCTCCCCCTTGCAGTTGCCGGAATTCCCCGGAAATGCGGGGCCTATGGATTGCCTTTTCCTTTGCGAAAAGCTCAAGCTGGCGCACAAGAATGTGGATCAAGTCCATGGGCGAGTCATACGTGTTTTTTGCGACAACCGCATGGGGTGCTCAACGGATGCCGTGGCGTCTCTGAAATTTTTGAACGCAACGGGCACTTTCGAGGTGCTCGAAGAGATCCATTGCTTTCTTAATGAGAGCTTTGCGTTCGAAAAGAAGTTTTTCAAAATCAACACCATCCCCGGTATATTTTCCCTGTTATTCAAGCCGTCGCGTTCCCGTTTGTTTGTTATGGATTATGCGACGTATTTCAAGCACGAACCTCTATGCATCACCGCGAATCTGAAGCTGGTAACCACGCGGACAAACATGGCAATGGCGTGGCTCCAGAACTGCGGAGACGTGGGGCGGCTTGACTGGGAATACCTTCGGGAACGCCAGGGAATATTCCTTCTTCCTTATTCTAAGGATGACCCGCTTGCGGCACGGAACGCGGTGGCTGAGGCTCTCGCGTTCTCAGCGGAAGCCCGCAAAAACGGTATTAAGATCACCATCAAGAGACTCATGGTGGCGAACCCCGAGCCTATTCCCCTGACGGAGCCGCTTCGGATGGAGGACATCGACGAGAATCAAGTTCTTGCCGAGGCGGAAAAATATCGCCTTCCGATTCCCCTGATTCTGAAGGGCGACCCATGCCAAATTGAACTGAATCCCACACGAAAGGCTCCGGAACCTCTGATTCAGGAAATTCTCGACCGGCACGCCATGACTTATTTCTATGGGTCCTCATGTTCCCACCTTATCCCGAACATTTTGTCGGTTTTTCAAGGAAGTTTTTGTCCGCAGGGAAAGTCGGAGCCTCCGCCATTAAAAACGGTTCTAATCATCCCTCCGGAGCGCGCGCATCGAATAAAAAAAATGCTACCCGGGGTTTCCGCCGAGAACCTAAAGGTTTTTATAAGCCACAAACTCGACGAAAAGGATGGAATAGCCGGGGTGCTCGAGGATGCCCCGGACGTGGTCCTGTTCCTGTGCCAGGGGGAGCCCTCTGCGAAGATTCTGAACGCGGTGGATATTTGTCTTTCCGCCTCAAAAACGGTCGGGGTCTTCGATGACAGTGAAGGCGCAAAAATTGAGTTCAGTGAAATGGCGGATAGAGTAATTTTCGTTGCCGGTGCCCGGGAAAATAACTATTTCATCAAAAACATGAAAACACACAATGTCCACAAGTTCAACTTCCAGGGCACAGCGGTCGAGGTGACGGCTTCAACCGAAGATGAACTCGCGGACTTCTTGGAGAAATAAAATGGAAATCACAATAAAGGACGCCGCAACAATCATGAATGCGGCAGTCGCACGGCAACTCCGTGGAGAAAAAATGTCGCCGATCATGCTCTGGGGTGCTCCGGGCATCGGTAAGTCGGACCTCGTTCGCCAGGTCGCGAGCACACACGCAATAGAGGTTCTGGATATCCGTCTGGCGCAGATGGATCCGGTCGATCTGCGCGGCATTCCCGAAGTGAAAGAAGGAATAACCCGATGGGCTGCGCCGGATTTCCTGCCACGCGAGAAAGACAGCAAGGGGATACTCTTCCTCGATGAACTTTCCTCCGCAGACCCGTCCATCCAGGTTGCCGCCTACCAGCTGATTCTGGACCGGCGTATCGGCAACTACGGCCTGCCAGACGGGTGGTACGTTTGCGCTGCAGGGAATCGCGCCGAAGATCAGGCGGTGTCCATGCCGATGTCAAGCGCTTTGGCCAATCGTCTTCTGCACCTCGAACTGACTCCAGACTTGACAGTGTGGGGCGAATGGGCGATCACGCATGGCATCGATCCTATCGTGGTTGCGTTCCTACGGTTCCGCCCGGAAGTATTCTCTCACATGGAGGATGAAAAACTGGATCGGGGGTGGCCGTCTCCACGCAGTTGGGCGGGCGTTTCCATGATGCTCGAGATGGGGCTTCCCGAAAAGGAACTTCGCGCCTGTGTGGAAGGCCTCGTGGGGGAAAATGCCGCCCTTCAGTTTTTTGCGTTCCGGAAGCAATGCACCGCAATGAGCGATGTTCGTGCTGCGATGCTTAATCCGACGAAACCGATCCGGATTCCGAACAAGCCGGATCAGCTCTATGCCTTGGCGACGGCCATGCCTTACTGGTTATGGCGCGGCAAGGACGAGGACGAATCGAAGCTCCTGCTGGATGGGTTCTTCCGCATCAGTCTCATGTTGCCGGGAACGTTTGCCGTCGTGGCAATGGTCGATGCGACGAAGTCCGGAGACGATAGTCGTGCGAAAATACTGACGGAACATCCAGGCTTTCAACAGTGGAACCAGCTTCACGGCGAAGCGTGTTCAAAAAGGAGCAATGCATAATGGCTAAACGTCCTCTTCCGGACCCGGTGCTGAAAGCCCGGCTCCGGACTATGCTTGATGTTGATCGACAGGAACTCTTGCTGCGCTATCCGTTTTTCGGAAGAATCATTTGCAGTTGTGAGCTCATCCCGGTCGATGATGCAAACCTCGAGACCGCTTGCAGCGACGGACGGCGAATTTTCATTGCCGAACGCTGGTATTCCGCTCTGCCCGACACGCAGAGGTTGGCGGTCCTTGCCCATGAAGTGCTGCACATCGTGTTGCGCCACTTCTTCCGGCTCGGAAATCGGGATCGAATGCGTTTTAATTATGCCGCAGATATTGAAATTCACTTTCTCCTCGAGGCGGAAAACTTCGAGGAGCCAGTGGTCCTTCCCTACCAACCGGAATGGGAGGGATTGACGGCCGAAGAAATATATGAATGCCTTCCCCGGGAACTCCCGCAGGACGCGCCGGAACATCTTTATCCGGATGTCAATTCGCCATGCTGCAAAAGGGCTCCCTCTCCGGATGCTTCACAATCCGAGGAACAGCAAGACGCCGAGGCTCAGCAGGACGCAGAGGAGCAACAGGGCCCAGAATGGCAGGGCGCAGAATGGCAACAGGGCGCAGAA
>Ga0209373_10000284_pt1 | contig 99247 bp, 84 predicted proteins | sample Higcelweek5metaG_FD_187173 | JGI IMG/M metagenome (GOLD analysis project Ga0209373, IMG submission 187173) | Freshwater pond sediment microbial communities from the University of Edinburgh, under environmental carbon perturbations - High... | ecosystem: Environmental > Aquatic > Freshwater >...
GGTTTTTATTTATCAGGGTACAGCGGCAAGCCCTACATTTATTACCGGATGTACCTGGAATGTTGAATCCTATTCAACTTCTGCCAACTGGGATGGTTCTTGTGCAGCAGCTCAAACCTCTGCATTACCTGACCAACTTACAAATGGTGTAAATGCTATCTGGCTTTATGGCTCCGGTCCAACTGAGTTTGATAATTTCAGATATAAGTGCAGCGCGCTTACGTCAGGTACTCCAAGCACTTTAAGAACATCCATAAACAATATCAATAACTGGGATGTAGATGGAACGGGCACTACTGCCTATACATTAAATCCTTTTCCGTGTACTTTTAGCGTGGTCTTTCCTCCAACAGTCACAACAAGTTCTGCTTCATCAATTACTGCTACCACAGCCACCGGTAACGGAAATATAACTGCATTTGGCTCAACTACCCCAACTCAGTATGGCGTAGTATGGAGCACGAGTGAAAATCCCACAATAGATCTTTCTACAAAAACAACTCAAGGGGCTCCTTCGGGAACTGGAGCATTTACTTCGTCGATAACTAATCTTACTGCAAACAATACTTACCATGTAAGAGCTTATGCCACCAACACTGCCGGAACATCTTACGGAGCCGAAATGGATTTCACTACCCTGACTGCAGGCACGTGGATGGGAGCCACCAGCTCCGACTGGGGCACCTCCACCAACTGGGCAGGCGGGGCGGTACCCACCTCTGCAACCGATGTAACCATTCCCGATGTTACCAACGACCCGATCATCGGCGCCACCACAGCTGCCAGCTGCAATAATCTGACCGTTACGGGCAGTCTCACCATCGAGTCGTCGGCTGCAGGCAGCGGTTCGCTGATCGTCAGCGAAACGCCGACCGGTAATGTTATTTACAACAGGCATCTGACCGGAGGGGCCACCTGGCATCTGATTGCCGCTCCGGTGAACGGGCACTCAATCCAGACCTTTGTGCAAGCTGCCGGCAACGCCATTGCCACCAACAGCGATAAATACGGTATGGGGCCATACACCGAAAACACCAACAGCTGGAACCTGTATACCACGGGGAACATCGGGACTGCCGGGAATTTCACCCCGGGCAAAGGATATGAAGCGCTCAGGACGGCCGATGGGACTGTAACCTTTACCGGGGTTCCGGTAACCTCGGGGAGTGCTACGCTGTATCGAACCGCCGCTTCCAATTCCGGCTGGAACCTGGTGGGAAACCCTTTCACCTCCTATATGCGAGGGAATACAAATACCGGCGATGCCAACAACTTTCTGACTGTTAACTCGGGTTCTCTCCGGGCTGATTTTATCGGGCTCTATTACTGGACCGGAGCCGCTTATGAGACCATTAATCAATCGAGCGGCGCCAATTATATCGCCCCGGGGCAGGGATTCTTTGTGAGGGCATTGGACAATTCCGGCAAAACGGTCTCGTTCACCAGCGCCATGCGCACCCATACCGCCGGAACTTTCAAAAGCACTTCAACATCCTGGCCCGAAATCGAACTGATTGCCACAGCATCCGGAAAAACCGGAAAAACAGTGATTCGTTTTATTCCCGACATGACCATCGGATTGGATCCCGGATATGATGCCGGCGCCTTCGAGCAGGAACCCGATTTCGGCATCAGCACGCGGTTGGTGGAGAATAACGGGATCAATTTCGCCATTCAATGCTTGCCAGATAATCCTGATAATCTGATCGTTCCAATTGGATTAATGAGCAAAACCACCAGTGGCGAGATCACGTTCAGTTTCCGGGTATCCGGAATTGACCCTCAAAACATTCAGCTTGAGGATCATCAGGCAGGGGTTTTGAGAACCATCGATTCCTCAAACGGCACCTATACCGCAACCATTGAAGCCGGTGAACCGGTGTACGGACGGTTTTTCCTCCGCATCGGGCAGACCAGCAGCACCGCGATCACTGAACTCCAGCCGGTTAAAGCCTGGTACCGTGAAAACAAAATCATCATCGAAGGCATCACCGAACCCGGCACCCGCGCCGAACTCTATGACCTTCAGGGCCGTCAAATCGCCTCCGCTCTGCTCAACAACTACAACCCCTACAACAATTACAACAACTACAACACCTTCAACAATTACAACAACCCCAACTTCCTCCCGTCTCCCTCTCTACGCTCCGGCCTCTACCTCTTGCGCATCGGGGCAGGCGGGAAGGTACAGACAGTGAAAGTGGCTGTTGCAGAGTAGAGCGGAGAAATATCCGTCGCTACAAATCAGTGGTTCCCGATTGTTTTGCTATTTAAAACAATATGATGACCAACAGCAGCACCAGGAGTAATCCACCTGCAGAGATATAGATAACGTCGCCCTCCATTTTGTTCACCGTGCTTTTAATGGCGCGCGTTTCCTGTCGTAATTCCCGTTTTTCGGCGGGGCTCAGAGTTGACTTATCCATCGCCTTGATTTCATCCAATCGGGTGATCAGAGCTTTGGCTTCGGGGGTTCGAACAGATTTATCAGGAATTGCAACAGCGATCGGAGCTTTATCCTTTTCGGCTGCTGCCTGTACGCGCGAAGGCACAAATGCCAGCAATGCGCATACTGTCATGAATAAGAAGGCCAATTTTTTCATGGTAGTTGTTTTTGTTTTAAACGTTTGATAACCAAACAAAGATCCCACTACCATAAAGGTTTACCCTTACATAATTTCAAAAAACATTTACATGATTCACACAAAAGCTCAAACCCGGAAGCACTGATTTTTATAGGTTAGTCTGCATTCTTTCACCAGTCTTAGTCAGGAACTCCACGTTCGCTTAGGAAGAGACAGTGTGCAACCCCATAACCGGGAAATTCATTTTAGCGTGCAAAGCATATTCACATTCATCTAATCAAGGTAACATCCTGAAAATAAAAAAGATTAATGTTGGATTCCTTTGTTTTTTAAATAACAATAAATAAATTTAGCTCTGTTAACTGTCCCTGTTGGCTATCTGTACTATATCAGTCAACCAGTATTAAAACAACCAAAAAATAAGGTTATGAAACAATATCTACTTGCCTCCATTTTAGCTGTTATTTTGCATCTGGCTGGCACAACAACAATGGCACAAATAGCAGATGAACCATTAGGTAACGGAACCAGTGGCAGCCCTTACCAGATTGCCTCATTGGAAAATCTTTACTGGATCGCTGCATCCGATGCGGTAATTTCGTCTCCAACTCAGGCTATCCGATGGGCAGCCTATTATGAACAAACTGATAACATAGATGCTTCATCCACTTCGGGTTGGTTCAGCGGTGCGGGCTGGAAACCTATTGGCTATGAAGTATCTTATGTTGGAACAACCTTTACCGGCTCCTATGATGGCCAAGGGCACACCATAACCGGATTATACATTAACAATGCGGCACTGGAGTCTGGCGGACTTTTTGGTGTGACGGCTGGTGCGACGATTAAAAACCTGGGGATGGTTAATGTTTCCATTTATAGCCAATATAATGTTGGAGGTTTGATTGGAGACGCCAGATCGAGTATGATAGATGACTGTTTCACCACAGGGACAGTCAGTACACCCTACTCCGAATACAACTATCAGATCGGAGGGTTTATCGGGGTGAATGAAGCAAGCACGATAAGCAATTCGTACTCCTCCTGTGATGTAAGCAGTTATAGTATTTTCGGAGGGTTTATCGGGTACAATGATGGGATTGGCATTATTAACAATTGCTATTTCTCCGGTTCGATATCGCCAACCAGTGGGTATTTAATCGGAGGGTTTATTGGATATGATTCCGGGAGCGGTAGTTTTTCCCACAATTTTTGGGATATAGAAGAATCAGGAACTTCCGATGGTGCAAGTTGGCAGGACCCCGATCCGGTCGATATAGCAGGCAAATCCACCTCCGATATGAAAGTTTCTTCAACATTCACTTCTGCAGGTTGGACCACCTCCAATTGGTACTTTGAAAGTGGTAGTTACCCAAGGTTACTGTGGCAAATGCCGGTAACTTCAACCTTTACGGGTGCAGGAAACTGGTCAGATGTTGGTAATTGGAGCAATGGGTTACCTGGTTCAACAACTGATGCGATTATTGATGGAACCTGCACGGTAAGTGGCACTTCCTATGCCGATGATTTGACCCTCAATTCAGGAGCTTCCCTGACGATTAGTTCAGGCAATACTCTTACAGCAGGAGGCAATCTCACCCTGAAAAGCGACGCTTCGGGGACCGCCTCGCTCATTAACAACGGAACACTTACGGTCAGCGGTACTAACTCCGCCGAGCGTTACATGACCGGCAGCACCTGGCACCTGGTATCCCCCATCGCTGCCGGAGGCAGCATCAGCACATTTATCCAGGCCGCAGGCAACGGAATACCCATCAACGGAAGTAATTACGGAATGATGGATTACAACGAAGCTACCAATGGCTGGAAAAGCTATTTCACCACCGCCACCACAGGCGACCTGACTGCCGGAACCGGTTATTGCATCCGGCGCTCCGGCGACGGCATCGTTACCTTTTCAGGAACCCTCACATCGGGCAACAAATCTGTTACTTTGGTCAAGACCGGTGAAGGCTGGAACTGCGTGGGAAATCCGTTCACCTCGTCTGTCAAAATGAATACCACCGCACATGCAACTCTCAATTTTCTCACCGAAAACAGCAGCCAGCTCGATCCCAGTTATGCCTGTATCTACCTTTGGGACGATGGGTCAAAAACCTATAAAATATTAGGCAATACCAGCTATGGTGAGCGCGACCTGGGATTAACCGTATTTGCACCCGGGCAGGCATTTTTTGTGAAAGCCATATCCAACGATGCTTCTATCTCTTTCAAAACCGATATTCAGGTACACCAAACCGGGTCCACGTTCAAATCGACCGGAATGAGCTGGCCGGGAATCACCCTGACTGCCACCAACGAACAGGCCTCTTCATCGGCCATCATCACCTTCGATCCTCAGATGACCCATGGTGTGGATCCTACATATGATGCAGGAATCCTTCGTGGAAGCAATGGTTTATCGGTTTATACCCGGCTGGTGGAAGACAACGGTGTGGACTTTGCGGTCCAGTGTCTGCCCGGGCCTGCCAGCGGGTTGATTGTGCCGATCGGATTAGAAAGTAATACCGGCGGGGATGTCACCTTCAGATTTGAAAAAACAGGTCTGGAGGCCTGTTACTTAACGCTCGAAGATCATCAAACGGGGATCATGAAATCCATCGCTACACCGAACGACACCTATACTTTCCGTTTGGAAGCAGGCCAGCCACAGTACGGGCGATTTTTCCTCCGGTTTGACCTGGCCAACAATATAGAAAACCCTGATATAATGCCATTAAGGGCTTGGTACAGTGAAAATAAAATCATCATCGAAGGCATTACCGAACCCGGTGCCCGCGCCGAACTCTATGATCTTCAGGGCCGTCAAATCGCCTCCGCCCTGCTCAACAATTACAACCCCTACAACCCCTACAACAACTACAACAACTACAACAACTCCAACTCCCTACCCCTCCCCACCTATCTGCTCCCCGGCCTCTACCTTTTGCGTATACGGGAAGGCAGGAGACAACAGAGCATGAAATTTACCATTGCGAATTAAATCCGGAAAACGGGAAGGAAGAATACTTAGTTACCTGACTCACTAACCTAAATAAAAGTGCAGATGAGAAAAAAGTCTGATCAAAAGCCTCGATCGAAGAGCCGCACAAAGTCAAAAGAAGCGATAACCCGTAAGGAAGCGATTAAAAAAGCCGGCAAATATGGAATAATCACCGCTGCGGCTACGCTGGTTTTGCTAAGTCCCAAAAAGGTCCTGGCAAGTTCGCCGGCTGACCCATGGGATTGGTGAAATATAGCACTTTTCAGATCACAAGTTTACCCGCAGTCCAACATTCAGTCCGAAGCTACTGTAGGGAAGATTTTGTTTTAACGTCTGGCCGGGTTCTGTTTCCGGGGAAGTGTTATTCCAATCATCGATAAGCGGATCGACCAGTTTGACCTTTTTAAACCTAACCGGTAGATCGGGCAACTGATCGACTCCGTTCATCATATATTCCGTGGCCTCACCTCTGGTTGGCGCATAAGCCATATTAACCAAATCAAGTTCACCGTATAGGGATAATTTTCTGGTCAGGCGACACAAAACCCCAATACCGGAATTTATTCCAACCGCCACTCCACCGTCGTATTTCCAGGTAATCGATGCCGGGTAATCATCAGATAAACCTGCCTGCCTGTAGGTAAGGTCACCATAACCCATGATCAATCCAAATTTGGCATAAGGATTGATTCTTTCAAACCCTGCAGCAATGATGAGCGATGGCATTGCTCGGAGCATATTGGAAGATACAGTAAAATTAAAATTATAAGAAGGTCCTTTTTCAGTGGCTTTCGATTCAGCTCCGATGAGATATGAAATTCCCAGTTCAGCCCCAAAGTTTTTCGTGAACATATATCCAAAAGCTGCACCTCCGTTAAATCCGTGTCCCAGTGATATATCCGACGAACCAAAGACAGCCCGCCCAACTTCAGAAGAATAATTCATGAAGTAAATATTATAAGGGACTGCCCTGGCGGTTGCAAGTCCGTAACCTCCGTTAACTGATACATAAGCACCCTGAGCGAAAAGGCCGGTGGCAATCATATTGAGAGCAAACAGGAAGATCAGCGGTTTTAAAAATCTTTTCTTCATGAGTCGGGTTTTAGAAATTCAGGTTATAACGTATTCCCAGTTTAAATCCAAAGCTACTGAAGGGCATGTTCTGCTTCAATCCCAGTCCCGGCTCCGTATCCGGTCTATCATCATTCTGATAGACTATCAGTGGATCCACGTATTCGGTTTTCTTTTGCTTCGTTGTCATGCCGGGTAACTGGTCAACCCCGTTCACCAGATATTTGGTAATTTCACTTTTTGTTGGTGCATAAGCCAGGCTGACCATGCTGATTTCGCCGAAGAGAGATAGCTTATCATTCATTTTAACCCAGGCACCTACGCCGGAATAAAACCCCAGGGCCAGACCTCCGTTGTACTTTTTGGTCATCTGTTCGGGTTCATTGTTGCTACTGTCAGCGACACTGTTAGTTACAGACCCGAAGCCGATTACCGCGCCAAACTTCACATAGGGATTGATTTTTTCAAATCCTGAGGCGATAATCACCGAAGGAATCAGCCGGATCATGTTTGCCGAAACCGAATAATTACCGTTTGCTACCCCTCCCGACTCACGTGCAGTAAACTCAAATCCTGAAAGACAAGAAACCTCCAATTCAGCGCCAATGTGTTTATCAAACAGATATCCGAATGCAACACCTCCATTGAATCCTTTACCCAGGGTGATATCGGGGCTGGTGGTGGTTGTTAGTCCGTTGTCATGAACCGAATTGGTAAACCAGAGGTTCATTGCGCCTGCCTGACTAACGGGCAACGCATAACCACCATTAATCGTAACATAAGCGTTCTGGGCGTGCAGGTTGTTTACAACCATACAGCCCATCACCACAACAAGTAGCGATAAAAAACATTTTCTCATTTTGTGGAATTTGAAAGTGCCAAAGTACAAAATCTACCACAACGATTTATAAATAATGGTAGAGCGCTGGTGGGTACCCCAGGCCACACCAACGGCTTTCCAGGCAGCGATTCTTTTTTCCTCCAGACCGATCTCTCTTTTGAGAATAAAATCCCATTCGCGTCCATCGATCTCTTTGACCCGTTTGGCAATATCACCGGTGAGTTTTACCGCATCGCTGAAACAAGTTGCTTCGGGGTCGATCGTCATCAGAATGCCGGCAGCCTCATCGGCAGCCTTGCGGCTCAGTCCGGCGCTCCACACGTTACGGGCGGCGTTTACCTTGGCCTTACATTCCCAATCGATCTTATTCTTAAACATCGGGGCCACGGCATCCATGGCTTTGTTGTAGCAATCCAGGCACACATCGGGGATGCACATCAGGGTATAGATTGCTTCATCGAACTGGTGCTGGCTTTCGAGCATCTGTGCCTGCTTGATGACAATGTCGCATCTGGAATTATAGTAGGCGATGATCTTTTGTTTGCCCACTTCCATGAACTTTTTGATTTCAGGATTATCCGCATTCAAACTCTTCAGCGCCGCGGTATAGGCTTTGGTTTCATTCTCTCCCACCCCTTTGCTCCTGACCGATGTGCTTGAAAAGACTTTTCCCTCGATGCCGTCACCGATATAAAGGATAATCTCCATCGTCATAGCATGCATGGGTGGTGCGGTAGGGGTTATGTCCTTTGATTGCACCACTATGTTTGCCGATATTATGAACCGGGGCATCAGTTCGCTGGCGCCCATGCCGTAGCGGGTGGCAATCTGGGCCAGTTTATTTTCGATACTGCTTTTGGTGATGCCGGATATCGGTTCCACCTGGTCGGGTACCCAGGAATTCAGGGCAATGCGGCCCAGGTCGTCGAGTTTGCCGATACTGTTTTGTGCGCTTAGAAACCCGCAGCCTAAAATGGTCAGCGCCAGTGTTATGATGATTTGTTTTGTTTTCATGATTTCAGGGGATTAAGATTACTTCTCTCCAATCACAATCGTCACACCGCCGAGGCCCTTGGTCATCACTTTGCTTTCAATAGCACAGGTGGATTTCAGCCACTTGCGCAGCTCCTGACCCCACGACCGGGCATCCATGGCAGATCCCGAGGCATTGTACAGCGGAATGCGGACCTGTTCAAACAGCATCATGCTCTCGGTGGCATCGGTAGTGCTGAAGCGGTGTTCAACGGTATTGTCGCTCACCCATTTCTCGATGAGTTCACCCAGCTCGCTTCCGTCTTTCTCTGTTTCCAGATCGCCGTCGAAGCTATCCCACACTTTTACCCTGAACGTGATCTCGCGGCCGTTGGCAAACAGGTCGTCGAAATGTTTTTGCAACTGTGAATTGAAATTATCGAGATGGCTCAAAACAGCCTCCTCCAGCAATACCGGAAGTTCCACGCTGAAAGACTGCTGGCCCGTGCCCGAAGCGCCGGCTATCTGCTTATCGGTATAGGCATCGAGGCCCTGCAGGTTGAAAGTGATTGATTTTTTGGGACCCACGTTATTTATCGTCCAGGTGATCTGCATCCAGATATCTGCCTTAGCGGTTTTCTTTAGTTTATCGATCGGTGTTTCAGCAACCTCGGAGCCGCTTTTACTGGTGAGCATGGCATCTTCGGCCGATTCGTTCTGCAAAGTTTTCAGTGCCGATTCCAGGTTTTTCAACGGGAAATCACGGTCAACCATCAGTTCGTTGATCTTACTGATCACCAGCAGGAGATCCGAATTTTCCTGCAGAGCTTTCCGGTAATCCGGGAATTGCTGCTTCGTTCCCTGGTTGTCGAAGGTCATCATGTACCCGTTTTTATTACACCACACATCGCTGGGTACCACCATGATCGTCGGTTTTTTTGCCTGTCCGAATACCGATAAGGCCATCATCAACAGGAAAGCCATCAGAATTGATTTATTTGCTATCGTTTTCATAATCATCATTTTAATATTCCATCTTGTTTCATTTTCTCCATCAGTCCTGACCGGTCAACCCGAACGATTACGCTACGGTTCACACTCTCGTTGCCCAGTTGTTTATCGCGGCGGATACGGTGGCTGATCTTTTCATCGCGGAGCGACACATAATTGAGGAACTCGCCCTTATCGGCAAAAAACCGGTTGAAGTAAGCTTCGTTCTTTTTCAGAACGTTCACCTCCATCAGCACAGGTTTCACCTCACAGTCGGGCTTCCCTTCGCGGATTCCGGTAAATAGCACGTCGCGCACGGCGGTTTTTTTGGCCTGAGCCACCGCATCAAATCGGTTTCGGCCATTACCCCAGGCTTTCAGCGTTTGAGATCCGTCCATTTCAACGCCCAGGCACTCGGTTTTGTAAGTATTGTAAGTGGCGATGGTTCGCTTTGAAGTGCATGACACCGCGCCCGTGATCAGGCAGCCTAAAGCAGCCAGATATAATAATTGTTTGATTTTCATGGCTTTATGAATTAAAATCCACTACCCAGTTTTTTAATGATCCCGTCGGCTTCCAGTTCCTGACGGAGAGCCGTATGCATCACCGAAACACGGATGGCCACTTTATAGGTATGCTTATCGATTTTCACCCGATCCTGAACGCCTTCTCCGCTGAGCGCCACATATTGAAGGTATTTTCCGGCCGGTTCAAAAAACTTGTCGAAATAGTCGGCTTTCGAATCGATGATTGCCGGATCCGATACCAACGGGCGTTTCATGCAACCCTGACCGGCCACGATGCCTTTGAATATCACGGCGTGTACGGCATTTCGTTTAGCCTGATCGACCGCATTGCCGGGATTTTTCCCGTAGCCCCAGACTTTCATCAGCTGGCTGCCCTGGGTACCGGTTCCCAGGCATTCCACTTCGTAATTCTCATCCACGTACCCTGCGATTTTCCGTTCCTTCTTGGTTTGTGCAGCGAGGCACATCGGGATAACCAGCAGGGCGATCCAGATAAAAACAAATTTCCTTTTCATATCGGTTGATTTTAAGGTTTCAGTTAAAACATGATTCTCAGTCCGCCGAAGGCGCTGGCCCCGCTGCGGTTATGGAAGATCTCGTCCCAGGCGGTTGTAATGGCAACCTGCGGATTTGCCCCCACCTTAACGTTATTGTTGCCCAGCGGGAAATAGTAGTTCAGTCCGCCAATCAGCTGGACGTTATGCATGAGGTTCATCCCCAGGGTGGCACCGGCAAGGAGGTGGTCGCCATTCACCGACAGGCCATCGGGATAGCTGGCATCGACTCCCTTGGCAAGCAGGTCAGTAGTTTCAATACCATAGCCCACTCTCGGCGAAAGGTGGAAATGGCGGGCAAACCAGAAGTCTTTGCAGAGCCCGGCCGACACGCGAAGAAAGGTGAAATCGCCTGAAAGCCCACTGGTATAGTTTGGCAGGTCAACCTGGTTATAAGTGCGCATTTCCCAGGCTCCATCAACAAAAATATGGATACCATAAGGTATGGATTTCATTTTTGCGGCCTTGCTCATGGCACGCGACAGGTTATAACCGAGCGTAAGGTTGACACCCCCGACTTCACCGGTCAGGCAGGTTGCCGCGAGGGTCACGCCTTTGTCGTTCTTTTCCTCGAGGAACATCCCGTAATGGTCCACTTTTCCGCCAGCTACCTGATAAAAGGTAGTCGGTTGCGACCGGCCCTCGGTGATCACCTCGTTATCAGCAACCTTTTTTGCACGAACCACGGCACGGCGTTTTTTCGTGATTTCCTGATTTCTTTTCTGCACATTTTCATACACAAAATAGCGCTGGTCAACATAAACGCCCTCTTTCAGTCCAATTGTGGCCCCGATTGGATTGCTCGACACCAGGTTTTGCCTGACCTGAAAATCGGACACCCGGTTTTCCATCTGAGTGAAAACACCTTCGTACAGGCTGTTATACAAAGATGTGCGCCGATCCTCCTCGGTCCGTTTATCATCCTTGAAGAAAATGGTTGACGGCGCCAGCGTGTAGGTGGCCTCCCTGACAAAAGTCATCGGAAATACCGTTTCGTCGAATTTCTGTTTTTTCGCAGCTTTCACGTCAGCGGCATCAGTTTCCGACACCCAGAGATTTTCATAAAAACCGGCACTGATTGAATCGTTCCAGTTTAGTTTATACAGATATCCGCGACCCGTGCCACCGAAGTTTTTTTGGCCCGGATAGTCCTTATCGGTTTTCGTTTGAACATCTGAAAAATTGATCAGCAGCAGATAGCTGACTTTCAGGAGCTTTTCACCCTGATCACGCAGGGCGCCGGTTTGCCGCTGACTGGCCGTGGCGGTCAGATAATCGTTGTCGGAGGCATTATATAAACCGCGCTCCCCGATGAGGTCCATCGACATCGATCCGTCGGCTTTCCGGTTAAACCATTTCGCCACGATCTGCCCCGGAAGGGGTGATCCTGGCAGATAGGCCGTGACTTCACCGGAACCCAGCGCTCCGGCCCCGATGATTGGTTTCTCGGCGGTATAATTGGGGATATCGATATTCACAAAACGGGAATCTACCGGGTGATCGTTGAATTTCGACCCCACAAGCTTCGATTTTTCGATGAAATTTCGGATTGATGGAGTCAGTGCGCCGTTGGGATCGGCACTCGGGTCATCGATATAAACCAGGGTGAGGGTAACCCGGGAATAGGAATGATCAGGGGCTTTGGCCTGACCCGTGGCGATATTCCACGACAACAAAAATAATGCTGTTGTTAGTAAGGTTATCGGTTTCATCTGCGTAATCAGTTTAAGTCATAGGAAATATAAAAGTCGGACAAAATAGCGGGATTTACAAGAGGCGAGACACGAGACACGAGACACGTAACGAGTGACGCACGAGAACCTATTGCAGGGGCGCAATGCTTGCGCCCGATTGTGACGAGTGACGAGTGACAAGTGAAGCGAGTACTAAGTACCCCGCGGAGCGTTGTCATCCCGACGAAAGTCGGGACCCCGTCCCTTACCACGCCGGCCCTTGAGGGCATTCTCCTGCATAACTACCGGCTAAGCAAGAGTACTTTTTGCGGACTCGGAGTAGCGTGACGAGATCCCGACTTTCGTCGGGATGACAGCTCTTCGAGGGTAATGTATTCGGGACCTTATGATGTTGCTCCGGATATCAGCGATAATCGTAAATTTGACCAACCGGAAAATTTAACTAAACACCCGGCACCAACTTGGCACAATCCATCCTCCTCCTGACTCCCCCGTTCACGCAGCTGAATACTCCCTATCCGGCAACGGTGCAATTAAAGGGATATCTGAATAAATCGGGCATCGAATCCAACCAGGCAGATCTGAGCATCGAAGTGATTCTGGCGCTTTTTTCTGCCGCAGGATTGCGGGAACTGTTCAGGGAAGTGGGAATGGACACCCGTAAGCTGTCGAAAAACAGTCGCAGGATCATCGGTTTGCAGGAGGAGTACATCCGGACTATCGATCCTGTAATCAGTTTTTTACAGGGAAAGAACCCATCGCTGGCCTACCTGATTTGCCAGGGTGAATATTTACCCGAAGCATCGCGGTTCAGTGAAGCCGACGATCTCGAATGGGCGTTTGGAACGATGGGGCTTCAGGATCAGGCAAAACATCTGGCAACGCTGTATCTCGAGGATTTATCTGACCTGATCACAGAGGCCATCGATCCCCATTTCGGTTTCAGCCGGTATGCCGAACGATTGGGCCGGTCGGCATACAGTTTCGACGAAATGGAGCTGGCACTCAGCCATGAAGAGAGTTACCTCGACCGGTTGATGATCCGGCTCCTGGAGGAAAAAATCGATCAATTCGGGCCCACGCTGGTGGGGTTTTCGGTTCCATTTCCCGGAAATCTTTATTGCGCGTTGAAATGCGGGCAATGGATCCATAAACACAGACCTGATATTAAAACCGCTCTGGGCGGAGGATTTGCCGGGACCGAGTTGCGGTCGCTTTCAGACCCCAGGGTTTTTGATTATATTGATTTCATCTTGCTGGATGATGGAGAGGCGCCGCTGGAGCGGCTGGTCAGCTATCTCGATGGCAAAACCGGAATCTCTGAACTGATGAGAACCTTTATCCGGGTCGATGGACAGGTGAAATACATCAACAGTTCCGATGCAAAAGACATTCCCCGGGCGGAGACCGGAACCCCCGACTACTCCGGGTTAAATCTGGATAAATATCTGTCAGTCATTGAGATCATTAATCCGATGAACCGGCTTTGGAGCGATGGACGATGGAATAAGCTGATGCTGGCACACGGCTGTTACTGGGCCAAATGCACATTTTGCGATACTACGCTCGATTATATCAGGCGCTATGATCCCAATCCGGCATCGCTGATCTGCGACCGGATCGAAGCGATTATTAAACAAACCGGTGAGTGCGGGTTTCACTTCGTGGATGAAGCGGCGCCGCCGGCATTGCTACGGGAGCTGGCCGGAGAGATCATCCGTCGCAAACTCACGGTGGCATGGTGGACGAACATCCGGTTTGAAAAAAGTTTTACGCCGGAACTTTGTGGATTACTCAAACAATCGGGGTGCATAGCCGTTTCGGGAGGGCTTGAGGTGGCTTCCGACCGGCTGCTGAAGCTCATCAACAAAGGGGTGACCGTGGAACAGGTGGCCCGGGTGACCGCGAACTTCACCGGATGCGGCATCATGGTTCATGCTTACCTGATGTATGGTTTTCCGACGCAAACGGCCCAGGAGACCATCGATTCCATGGAGATCGTAAGGCAACTGTTTGAGCTCGGACTGGTGCAATCGGGTTTCTGGCACCATTTTGCGCTTACCGCACATAGTCTGGTTGGCCAGAATCCTGAAAAATTCAGGATCATACGCGACACGCTGGAGCCGGGTGCCTTTGCCAATAACGATCTCACCTATTCCGATCCGGTGGGCTGCGACCATGATGCATTCAGCGAGGGGCTGAAAAATTCTTTGTTCAATTACATGAACGGACTCGGATTTGACCTGCCCCTGAACAAATGGTTTGATTTTAAAGTCCCGAAAACCAGTGTACCCGGGCATTACATCGAAAAACTGATCACTGGGAAATAAAGCCTTTAATTTGGAAATATTCTTCGGCCAGCTTGTTTAATTCCTGATGCACCGCACTGAAAATGCCGTGCCCGCCGACGCTTTACCGGCTTTAAATTGTCTGTCGATATTGGAGAGTGCCCGGTACCAGGGTATTGCCTGATCGTTTTCAGTATAGGTGGAAGCTGACCAGAATCTGGCCGACTCTCCGAGATTTTTAAAAGCACCGCTGGTATCCCGGCATCCGCCGGGAAGAGCCATGAAACCGCTTGAATCGGAAGCTTCAGCATTTGGGCGCATCCAGTGCCCGATACCGGATTCCTTCAATCTTCCCCCGGCATTCAGGTCGCCCCCCTGTGAAACCGACAGGATATACCACTCAGCTGCAGTGGGCAGATGCCAACCCGCAGGACAGGCCGACAGAGCTGTTTTCCAGTTATAAAGCGCTCCATATAGGGAATAATTTGCCATCAGCCGGGCCGCATCCACATCGCCGCCATCAAATCCGTAAACATAACAGCCATTGCCTACCGACGGCAGGTAAGCCATGTTTTCAGTCATCCAAACCTGATCACCGATATGAATAAACCGATAACTATGCTGGTCGCGGCTATCCACAAAAGTCCGGTATTCAGGGCCCGATGCCGGTTCCCGGGTGCATCCGGCCAACATAACCACCAAAAGAAACAGAAACAATCGGACAGAAATTTTCATAACTTAAAGGTAAGTCAATCCGGCAGAAAACAGCAATTTAGTTAGACAGGTTATAGCTAACCCCTACAAAACATCCTATTTTAAAAGGCTCAGCATATACTGGTTCAGTGATCACCTTATACATACGGCTATCATCCAGCTCTTTTGAAAGAGTCTTTCTTTTCCCAATAACCATACCTGCATTAATAATAAACCGCTCCTTTTCCCCAAAGATCAAACTTAGTCCAGGCATTATTTTGATCTGTTTATCCTGATCAATGCCGGTACCTAAAGCAAAACCATAATTAAACGAAGTCCCGCTCCTGCGGTAGGCATGCAAATAGCCCGCAAGACCGTAGCTGGCCGGATTATCATCGGCAACTAAATAATAGCCGGTAATGGTATCCCTGACATAATTAGGCTTGTTAACATATTTTTTATCAGCCAGGTTTGATAGAAACATTCCAGCGCTGAAATCAATCTTCCATCCGCCCATGACCGAAAATGGTATTTCAATTTCAATTTCCTTATTATTGTTTTCGTAGGCGGATTTAGGCTTTGCTCTAATAGTGACAGTCAATTGATCACCATCAGGTTTGGGTATGAATGAATAAACGGTAAATGCCTGGTCATTAATAGCACCATACAAAGAAGCGAGCTTCTTTGGTATTTCGAGAGAATCGACTTTTTTTGCATAGGCTGAAACATCATCAAGAGTTTTTTTCTTTTCAGGATTCTTTTTGAAAAGATCACCAGTAAAATCATTCTTGAGTACAGAAATATTCATTATGATTGAGGAATAATAATCGAAGATCCTGGCAACATCAACGCCATCACTTTTGGGGACTTCCTGAATGAAAAAACAAAAATATTCCCTTTTGTTTGTTATCATGTTTTGCAATGACGAGTTAGAATCAGCAAGCTCTACAAGCAGCGTATAAAACTCCTGACATGTTTGAAGCTTTTTATATTCATCCAATAACTGACTCAATAGTTCATTATCAGTTAATTCACTCTTAATTAAGTTCATTGAAGTACCAACCGTTGGGCTCTTCATATTTGTTTCGAATAAATCAGGTATTTCCAGATTGTAATTAACAACTTTATTATCAATCAGCACATCATATTTCAATGTATTGATATTTATAACAGTAAAAGTGAAACTATTATTATCAATAATTCCGCTTCTGTTTTTTGCAACTTCTCTGGAATAACCAAATATTCCTTTACAATTTTTAATATCAAGGGTAATGCTTCTGGTTTTCTCACCCGTGTTATCAATAACACCGGGACTACAGTTAATCAGCGCCCTTTTGTAAAAATCGAAGGTTTGTCCATATCCTGCAATTGAAACAAAAAGCAACGAGCACAAGTAGATTGTTTTCATTTTTTTTTAATTTTTCAGGTTAAGACATATTTATTTAATTCACACAACGTATTTAAATTCATTCCGCGAGGTATTCCATTCGAGTTTATGAATATCCCAGCCACTATTTGCAGCAGGCATTTCCAATTTCTGGGCGATGATCGTTTTCAGTCCGTCGGTTCGTATGTTGATCATTCCATAAACCGTGACGGTGCGTTCCCTGATTTTTCCGGGAGTGAAATCAGACTGGCAGACAAACTCCTTGGTTGACCGGGCCAATTCGGTGCTGAAAATTAAGGATCGTTTTCCGCGGCTGAACTTACCGATCGTTCCCAGGGCATCTGGCCTCGGGTGGCAGTGCGGTTCAGCATCTCCGCTTGAAATGATGGTGGCGATCGGATTAAGCACCTGCAAAAACTCGTTGGTAAAATCCGCACTCCCATGATGGCAGGATTTCGCGATATCTACCTCAAAATATTCCCTCATCTTCAGGATCGTCGAATCAAGTTCGGCTTGTGCAGCCAGCTTGTCCGGCTCTGTGGTGCGCGGATTATCAATTTTGGCTATCAGGGATTCCGGGTCCGATTTGACATAACAGTTAAAAAGGTAATTCTCAGCAGCCGAGTTCAAATCTCCGCCCACCAATAACCGGAGTTTCCCGATGGTTATTTTGATAATCACCGAGTGCCCGTTTTTTGTTTTACCCTTGTTGGAATCCACTACCGGTAAGGCATCTTTTCCAAAGATTTGCTGAGCCACCGGCCCCATTACTTCCATTTTCATGTTACCTGCCTGATAAATCGGGTCGCACCCCAATCGAAGCGACTTCTTGGGAGCATCAGTCTTTTCGAGCATTTTGATATACGTTCCCTTGTTTTTAACCGATGCCAACCGGTTTTTAAAGTCGTCATCGCTATCGCACAGATTGGTAATGTAACGTTTCCCGAACTCGGATATAACTGTTCCCAGTGTGTCGACACCCGTGCCGCTTTCTTCGACCAGACCGTTATGAAAAATCGTGGTAAATAAAAACCGGTTTTTCGATTCAGATGGCGGGGAAAACAGCGGATCAAATCCGCCGTAATGATCTTCATCAGAATGAGTTATAACAGCAGTAAACGATGGAGGGGCCGTATTGGCATTTTTCAGGTTGAAACGCCAATTAAGGAAGCGGTACATATTGTCGCTTTTTCCGGTATCGATGAGAAAATGCTGATCATCAGGAGTGACGATGTGACATCCGTCGCCCTGGGCCACATCGATGAAATTCACCTCAAGAATTCTTTCCGGTTGCATGGAATCCGCCAAAATAAAGCCAACCGTATTCCGGCATTTCACTTTTACATAGTTTTTGCCGGCAATGGTCTCCTCGATGCACTTTCCATTTTCGAATACCGGAATAATGCAATCGCCGAACAACAGCTCTTTCTTAAAGTTCAGTGTTTGATTTTGAGATTTCCCGGTTTTCTTGCAAGCCAACAACTTCACTGACGGATAGGTAGCGAAACCATATCCCTGTTTCAGTATTTGATCATTCATCTTTAGTAGGTTTCAAGGTATCAACATACTAAAATAAGTTTTTTTACATTAACAGCATAATTTTGAGGTAATTACCCGTGTCGCGTTACGATCGTCACGCGTCACGTCCTTCATGTCACTCGTCACTCCTTTCCCTCACCACTCCACGAAATGCAAATTCCTGGTTAACCTCCCGTGTAACAGTGAATCCTCGATTCGGGCTCGGTGTAGCGTGACGAGATCCCGCCCCCGCTTTCACGGGGGTGACAGAGAAAGCCTTCGTCGGGATGATAACGCTCCGAGGGAAACGAATCAGCACATCAACTAATCAGCACATCAGCACATCAGCACATCAGCACATCAGCACATCAGCACATCGCTAAGATTATACTATATTTACTAATTGTTGTTTTCAATATGCTGCGTAAGTTCCCCCATCTCGCCCTGTTTCTTCTGCTGTGTCTGCCGTTACATGCTGAATATAAGACGAATGTACACTCCATTTCACGACGCGAAGGCTTGTCGAATGGCGCCGTTAACACCATCGTGAAGGATGCCGAAGGGTATATCTGGTTCGGCACATGGAACGGGCTTAACCGTTACGACGGCACCTCCATTAACACCTACCTGCCGGCCAGCAATCCCAATGCCATTCACAATCATGTGATTCGTGAACTTTATCCGACGGCAGAGGGCCCTATCTGGATGTTGACCAATAAAGGCATCGCGCTGTACGACAATGTACACGACCGGTTCACCTCCTTTTTCACGAAAGAATCGGAACAAATCAATTATGAAAACGACATAGCCATCAGTCATTCTGATAGTTACAGTACAATAGTCTCAGTGTTTGGCCGGGGAATATTCGTTTACGACACCATTGCCCGCGACTTCAAACAGCTGGTTTTCGACGCTGCATCACAGGCGGCATCTTTAAGCATCAAACGGATACATCTGATCGGCAAACAAGCCTATTGCATAACTGTTAGCGGCGAATTGATGATGATGAACGGAAGCCATCTGAATGAAATTCTGAAGATTCCGCTTACCGGAACCCTCACCACATCAGTCCCCGTGTTCATCAATCAGCGTCCATTCATTCTGATTACCCAGCGCTCCGGGGCCGCACTGATGGTTGATCCGCTGGCCGGCGAGGTTCAGCCACTGCGGATACCCGATGATATTATCACCTCGTTTGCGCTTTCACAAGACAGGAACCGCATCTGGGCCGGTACCGAAAGAGGTCGCCTGTACAGTTTTAATTTGCAGAACCGGAGCTTCGAGGTGCTCAACAGCCCATCGGGATTATTCAGCAACAATCTGATTACTACCAGAATACTCAGTATTTACGAATCAGAACCCGATATTTTATGGATCGGAACCGACGGCAATGGAGTGTACACACTTAAACTCACAGAGTTCCCGAACAAGGGCCTCTCGTCGGACCAGCTGGCCTACCCGATTGTCAGGAGCATCCTGGTCACCCGGGCCGGCGATGTACTGATCGGCACCAAAGGAGGGGGAATCGACATTTTTGATGCCATGGGGAACCACATCCGGCAACTGTCGGTGAGAAACGGACTGAGCAACAACTCCGTGCTGTCGTTTCACGAGCGCGAAAACGGTTCCATCTGGGTTGGCACGGACGGAAAAGGGGTCGACATCATATCGCCGGATTACCGGACCATTCGCAATTTCCCAAGAGATTTCAAGGTCATCAGCCCGGTGAACTTCGGATCGGTGTACCGCATACTGCGCGACAGCGATCAGCGGATCTATCTGGGTACCAGCGGATACGGAGTTATCATGATCGAGTTTGACCCAAAAGAGCCGGCAAACCCCGTTATGGCAGAACAGCTCATTCTCGATAAAGAAATTTCTGAAGCGGGTCAGCAAAAGCAGATCGTTTATGCAATGGCTGAAGAGAAGCCCGGAGTGATCTGGATCGGCACCCGGGGAGTGGGGGTTTACCGGTATAACACGATTACCAAGAGGGTGATTGCCCAATATTCCACCTCCACACATCCCGATTTGATCCGGAATGATGATATCCTTTCACTATACGCGGAACCCGACGGCACCATCTGGGTAGGCAGCAGCAACGGGATATTCAGCCTGCAACCCCGATCTGCCGACTCGGTGAGTATAACGGGATTGTACCTTCAGCCCGAACTTTCAAACATCAGTATACATGGTATTCAGTCGGATAATCCCGGCAACCTGTGGGTGACGACCAACCTGGGGCTGTCGCTCATCGATAAAAGCCGGAAAACCGTGAGGAGTTTCAATGTAAACGACGGATTGATTAATTACGAATACAGCGACGGCGCTTCGTTTTTCGACCCAAAATCAGGACGTCTGTTCGTGGGAGGCACGTTGGGAGTGGATATCATCCTGACTGATCTGATCCGGTTTTCATCCTTTTTTCCACCTGTGGCAATCAATCAGTTCTTTATCCGGAACATCCCGGTGGAGCCGGGAGAAAAAAGCATTCTGACGAGCCGTGCTAATCATCAGAAAACACTGACACTCAAATACAATCAAAATTCCATTTCCTTTTCAGCCCCTCCACTGGCCTACTGGGGACAGGAGCGTCACCGGATCTCCTACCGTCTGCTCAATTTCGATGATCAGTGGATCACCAATCCGCCATACCAGCAGATCAGTTTTTCGAACCTGAAGCCGGGCCGCTATGTCATGCAGATTCGCGTGAGCGATGAAAACGGCAACTGGTCGAAACCGGTTAAAGAGACTGAGATCATTATTAATCCCCCGTTCTGGTGGAGCAAGTGGGCCATTACCTGTTATATTCTGATTCTGATCGGGGTGCAGGCCATTCTGGTGGGGGCATACCGCCGTCGTGAGGCCCGGAAAAAAGAGGAGTTGCTGCTGGAATTTCAGAAGAAAAAAGAAGAAGAACTTCAGAGTTATAAAATTGAATTTTTCACCAACGTTGCCCATGAGTTCAGGACACCGCTCACCCTCATCACCTCGCATATCCACGCACTGCTTGAGGATACTCGCAACACCACTGAGAATCCTCGTTTGCTGAAGATCTTCAACAACAGCATCAAGCTTCAGAAGCTGGTTTTGGAAATCATGCAGTTCCGCAAGCTGGAAAAGGGCAAGGAACCGCTGACCATTCAGCTGACCAGGCCGGCTGAGCTGGTGCGCGAAGTGATTTCAGATCTCGAACTGTTTGCACAACAGGGCAATATCCATTGCGAAGTGATCACTTCGGACCCTAACATCGCTTTTAATGCCGATACCGACAAGTTTCAGCGCATCATGACGAACCTGATTTCGAATGCCATTAAATACAATAAGCCGGGAGGATATGTGAGGGCCTTCATCAAACGCGATCCATCGGCTTTGACTATTGAAGTTGAAGATAATGGGATCGGGATTAGACCGGAGTTCATCCCGAATGTATTTGAGCCGTTCGGAATATCCTCGGCACGGAAAAGGGGCAGTTTCCCCGGCTACCGCTCCACCGGACTCGGGCTGGCTGTAACCAAAGGGCTCGTCGAACTGATGAAGGGAACCATCACATTCACCAGCGTACCCGATGAGGGCACGCGCTTTACCTGCATTTTTCCGGATGTGCACGAGCTAAGTCCCGAAGATGCACTCAATGAGCCTGCCGATGAATTGTACGGCATGAGCTTCATGGATGAAGCCCCGGTTGATTTGCCGTATGAAGACACCGGACTCTCGGCGGGGAAACCGCTCATCCTGCTGGTGGATGACGACCCCGAGATTCTGATTGTACTGCGTGATTTCCTTCAGTCGGATTATAACATCATTTTTGCTGCCAATGGATTTGAAGCCTACAACAAAATAATCGCTGACAAGCCCGACCTGATCGTTTCGGATGTGATGATGCCCGAGATTAATGGCATAGAGCTTTGCCACATGATCCGGGAGAATTTCGATACCAGTCATCTTCCGGTGATCCTGCTGGCGGCCAAAGGAGAGATGGAAGACCGGATAGCCGGTTTGCAGGCGGGAGCCGATTCATATATTCCCAAGCCATTCCACCCCGAGCATCTGAAAGTACGAATTTCAAAGCTCCTGCAAATGAGGGCCAGTATCATGAGCCATTTCGGGAAACAGGACTACAACCCGGCACTGGTGAAAGAGATCCCCGACCCGTTTTTTCAGAAATTGCTCAATTATATCGATGAGAATATCGACGATGAAACGCTCACCTCTGAGAAGCTTTGCAGCAAGCTTGCCATCAGTAAATCATCGCTTTACAACAAAACCCGGTCAGTACTCGGCACCACTCCGCACAGTCTTATTTATCAGCGCAGGCTGAGTAAAGCGGCCATCCTGTTGAATTCCACCGTGATGACGGTCAGTGAGATCATCGATCAAACCGGTTTTTCGAGCCGCACGCATTTCTACGAGCTCTTCGGCAAGGCTTACGGCTGTTCGCCATCGGAATACCGGAGTAAAAGGGTGGAATAGCACGGAAGCCGAATGATTTTGCACCCTAAAGGACACTTCCGGGAATAGAGCGGACGCCTTTTTATCAAATCCGGGCTAAGTTTGTTACTAACCTAAAACCCGGATATGGACATTGCAAAAAGATTCCCCCAAAACCCATTGCTTCGCCCGTCGGATCTGAAACCCGGCATTGATGGCATGGAGATCACCTGCTTGCTGAATCCGGGTGTTTTCAGGTTCGATGGCAAAATATGGTTGCTTCTCCGGGTGGCCGAAAGACCCCGGCAGATCGAAGGCAAAATCAGCTTCCCTATATATAATAGTAAAGGGGATATAGAAATACTCCATTTCGATAAAAACGATCCCGACCTCGACGCTTCAGATCCGAGGGTCATCAATTATCAAAAGAAAGATTACCTCACTACCCTCTCCTACCTCAGGCTGGTATGCAGCGAGGATGGCATTCATTTTACGGAGCCGGCCGGGTATCCCCCGATTTTCGGTCAGGGGAAACACGAAGGCTTCGGCATCGAAGATTGCCGGGTAGCCACGATGACTGACGGATTTGCCCTCTCATTCACCGAAGTCAGTGAATTCGGCGTTGGTGTGGGGCTCATCCGGACTACCGACTGGAAAAACTTTACCCGCGAGGGAATGATTTTCCCGCCCCACAATAAAGATTGCGCGATTTTCGAGGAAAAGATCAACGGTAAATATTATGCCCTTCACCGGCCGAGCAGTCCCGAACTGGGTGGAAATTATATCTGGATAGCCGAATCCACCGACCTGATTCACTGGGGTCGCCATCAGTGCATCGCCACCGTGCGGCCCGATCATTGGGATTCCGTACGTGTCGGAGCCGGCGGAGCCCCCATCAGAACGGATAAGGGATGGCTCGAAATCTATCACGGCGCCAACAGCGATCACCGCTATTGCCTGGGCGCCTTGCTGCTCGACATCAATGACCCCACCAAGGTTCTGGCCCGCAGCGCTGAACCGGTCATGGAACCAACGCAGGTGTACGAACAAACCGGATTTTTCGGCAACGTCGTTTTCACCAACGGCCACTATGTAAAAGGCGACGACCTCTATATGTATTACGGGGCCAGTGATGAAGTGATTTGCGGCGCCCGGCTCTCTATCTCACAAATTCTTTCAACCCTGATTTAAGCACCCGCACAGATGGCAAACAAACTGACCACCGAATACCGGTTTTTCCTCTCCCAACCGCATGATATGCGGATCTTGCTGATCACCAATATGTTGTACGCGCTGGTTTTACCGGTGGTGGAAATCTTCATGGCTGCCTATATCATGCGCTCGTTTTCAAACACCAGCTATGTGGCGATTTTCCAGGTGTCGATGTACACCGGCATTATCATCACCTCGCTGACCAACGGCTTTCTGCTGAAAAGTTTCAAGGTGGCACATCTGTACAGTTTCGGTATCCTGCTGAGTGGTTTATCGATGGTGGGAATGATGTTTATCAAGGATATCTCGCTCGTCGGACTGATCGTATCCGGTACGCTCATCGGCGCAGCATCCGGATTTTTCTGGACCAACCGTTACCTGATGGCCCTGAACACCACGAATGACGAGAACCGCAACTATTTCTTCGGATTGGAGTCGTTCTTCTTTTCGGTTTCCAACATTATCGTCCCGCTGGCTATCGGCGCCCTGCTGGCTTCAATCGACGGCAAAGAGCTGTTCGGGATCACCTTCAATATTTACAAAGGTTATCGGATCGTAACCCTGATCGTGTTTGCAATCACTATTCTCGCCTGTTTTTCACTCGCCCGGGGCAAGTTTGTTAATCCGGTACAGAAAGATTTTCTCTTTTTCAGGTTCGATAAACTCTGGAATAAGCAGATCCTGCTGGCAGCGCTGAAAGGACTCGTTCAGGGATTCCTGGTCACGGCTCCGGCGATGCTGATCATGAAATATGTGGGACAGGAGGGTTCGCTCGGCCTGATCCAGGGGATCAGCGGGGGTCTCACGGCAATTCTGGTATATCTGCTGGGGCGGTTCACCAAACCCAAACATCGGATCGCTGTGTTTGGAGTGGGCATCATCATATTCTTAGTGGGAACCATCGTTAACGGTATCGAGCTGTCGATGTTCGGCGTGATGATCTTCGTCCTCTGCAAGGTATTCTTCCAGCCACTCCACGACCTGGCCTATTATCCCATCATGATGAAGGTGATCGATGTGGTTTCAAAGCGCGAAAACCGGAACCAGTACGCCTATATCCTGAATCATGAATTCGGGCTGTATGCCGGACGGGTTGTCGGACTTGGGCTGTTCATCTACTTAGCACTGAATGTTTCGGAGACTTTTGCGCTACGTTATGCCCTTATCATCGTTGCCGTGATCCAGGTATTCTCCATTCCGCTGGCAAAAAATATTATGAAACACTCCTATTCTGACCACCCATGATAAATCGAAAACTCATATTACCGGCACTGTCGGTTGTAATCATACTTTTCTCGTGCAGCAAACAGGTCAGCGATCCTGTGGCTCAGTCTGCATTACCGCGTATTGACCAGATGCCCGCACTTCCTCAACCGCTGAAAATCATCGACTGGCACAAGAAAGCGGTTCAGTTCGACAGTCTGGCCTACAATTTCAATAGCCAGGCCTCCTATGGTTCACTGATCTGGCTCGATAGCTCCAGGCGCAATCTGGATCAGGTTACTTATGGATTATATACCGTGATCGGGGATGTCAGGCAGGGACCCTTAAAGAATAACGGCGAGTTCCACGAAGCGCTGAACACCTTGAATTCATTGGTAAGTGCCGGCCTGCTCGGTATCGACAAGACCAATCAGAACGGATATAATTTCGTGAAGATGGCCCAGAACTACTTCAACAGCGATACCCATTGGGATATCGTCATGAACAACACCAATCCTTCCGTAGCCATGGCAGGTGGCGGATATGGCCGCGACTGGTGGTACGATGTTTATCCCAATGTGCTGTATTATGGAGTTGCTGCACTTTTTCCCGATGTTGACCATACCGAGTTTATCCAGCGATCGGTAGCTGAGAAATTCTACAAGGCCGACTCGGTATTACACGGGAATTATGATTACTCCTATTTCGATTATGCCCGGATGGAGGGGATGCGCAATCATATCCCATACCAGCAGGATGTTGCCGGAGGTCACGCCTGGGTTTTGCTTTCTGCCTATCACAAATTCGGAGATCCACGCTATCTGGCAGGTGCCAAAAGCGCCACCGAAGCGTTGGTGAATCAGAAAGAGAGTCGTTTCTACGAGATATTGCTTCCCTTCGGGGCCTATACTGCCGCGCGGCTGAATGCTGAGCAGGGCACTCATTATGATGTAACGAAACTGCTTAATCAGATATTCGACGGATGCCAATCGAAGGATGGCCGGTACGGCTGGGGCGTAATTGCCGAAAGATGGGGCGATTATGATGTTTACGGATTACAGGGCAGCATCACCGACGGAGGCGGCTACGCATTTTTCATGAATTCGGTGGCCATGGCCTGGCCATTGGTACCAATGGTAAAATATGAACCACAGTATGCCAAAGCCATCGGTAAGTACATGCTCAATGCCGTGAATGCATCGAGGTTATTCTATCCCGATGAGATTGCCGATAAAAATCAGTGGTTACCGGAGCTGAAAGACCTGACCAGCGGGATTATCGGATATGAAGGTCTGCGAAAAACCGACGACATGAACAATCCTGCCCTGAAAGGCATTTCGCCGGTCGCCATTGGCGATGGTCCCAAATGGGTGACCGGGCAACCCAAAGAATCGATGTTCAGCCTGTACAGCACCTCCATTGCCGGCGTTTACGGGGCCATTGTCAACAAAACCAGCGTTGATGGAATATTGGCGTTGAATTGCAATGTCACCGACTTCTATGCCGCAAATAAATATCCGGTTTACCTGTACTACAATCCCTATCAGGAAGAAAAGACCGTAACCTGGTCATCCGATAGTCCTGTGGATCTGTACGATGCGGTTACAAAAAAATATCTGGCTAAAGGGAAGCGTGGAAATATCAAGTTTAGTCTGCCGGCCGGTGAAGCCTCCCTGGTTTACATACTGCCCGAAGGCACTCGCATAAAATCCGAAGAATTAGAACCTTAGAACCTATCAATAATCGAAAATCATGAAAAAACAGCTACTACTGGTATTAATACTCTTCCTGTCCGGATCGCTGTTTGCCCAGCGGACGATCGAAGGAACGGTAAAAGATGCCAAAACCGGTGAAACGCTGATTGGCGTTTCGGTGCAGGTGAAGGGCACCGGAATTGGTGCAGCCACCAACATCGACGGTAAATACACCCTCAGATCAGGTCAGTTGACCGAATCCTCAGTAATCTCATTTTCGTATGTCGGTTATACCCCAAAGGATGTCATCGCCGGTAACCAAACGATTATCGACTTGGCCCTGGAACCCACGGCTTTTATGCTCGATGAGTTGGTTGTAATCGGTTACGGGTCGGTCAAGAAGCGCAATGTGCTCGGGGCCGTCAGTGCGATAAACAACAAGGAGCTCACCAAGCTGCCTGTAGCCGATGTTGCCCAGACTCTCCAGGGGCGCGCTGCCGGTGTACAGGTCACCCAGAACACAGGAGCCCCGGGTGAAGGTGTTTCGGTGCGCATCCGTGGTGCGGGGTCAATCAATTCGAGTAACGACCCGCTCTATATTGTCGACGGTATTGCCACGGCAAATGCACTGAGTATTCTTTCGCCCAACGATATTGAAACCATGACAATATTGAAAGACGCCTCATCTGCGGCTATTTACGGTGCCCGGGCCAATAACGGTATCGTACTGATAACCACAAAGAAAGGCGTTAAAGGCGCAACCAAGGTGACCTATCGCGGCCAGACCGGTTTTCAGCAGGCTACCCGCCTCACCAAAATGGTCAATACCGCCGATTATGTCACGATTTACAATGAGGCCGCTACCAACGACAACGCAAACCTCCCCGTAAGCCTGCAGCGCAGTCTGATCAGCGCTGAAGATGCTGCCAGATTTGACGATGTAAACTATGTGGATGAGCTGTTACAAACGGCGCCCATCAATTCGCATGAACTCTCTTTTTCGGGAGGAAATGAAACGACCAACTATCTGTTATCCACCTCCTATTTTAATCAGAAAGGCATTATCACCGGAACCGGCTATTCACGCGGAACCATCAGGCTTGCCGTGAACACTGAAGTGAACAAATGGCTGTCAGCCGGGATGAACCTACTGACGGGAATGTCGAGCAACGATATGATCGGCAGTTCGGGCGACGGATATGGCGGTAACGGCGGCAGTGTGATCCGGTACGCCTTTTTTCGTAACCCGGCCATTCCGATCCGCTTTGCTGACGGTACTTATGTTGACCGACCGGCCGAGTATTTCGGAAGTCAGGTTTTCGACTCCTACCTCGGCGATGGATATAGTCCTATCGGCATGGCCGACTACAACGACAATAACCGGAAAGACGACAATTTCCTCGGAACGGCCTACTTCACTGCCAAAATCACCGACAAACTGAAGTTTACCACCAATCTCGGTATGGATTACCGGAATTCCATCTCACGGAAGTTCACCCCAACCTGGGGTACACTGGATAGAATCAATGCCAAAAACGGTCTGAGTATCGGTACCGAAAGGGTTGCCAACTGGACCGTCAACAATGTATTGAATTACGAAACCAAATTCGGCGAGGATCATACTTTTTCGGCCATGGTGGGTTTTGAGGCCAATAAAAATCATGGAAAAGGGCTCTATGCCAGCGACATGGATTTTCCGGTCGAACAGGCAGAACTGATCTATATCGGCAACGGTCTGGGAATCAAAACCAGCAGTCAGAGCGAGTATGCCTCCACCCTGGCCTCCTTCTTCGGCCGGGCCAGTTATGATTACAAGGGCAAATACTATGTGTCGGGAACCCTCCGTCGTGACGGTTCATCCCGGTTCACCGGCGACAATAAATGGGGCACCTTTTATTCTCTGTCGGGAGGCTGGATACTGAAACAGACCAACCTGCTGAAAGATGTTGACTGGCTGAACAACCTGAAACTTCGTGCAGGCTACGGCGCCATCGGAAATCAGGATATCGGGCTTTATGCTGCCAGCGACCGGATCTCCCCATACTACAACTATCCTTTCGGGGGCGTATCCAGCAGCGGTTATGCACAATCGGCCCTGGGCAACTCCAATCTGAAATGGGAAACCAGTTATCAGTATAATGGCGGAGTGGATGCTGAGTTCTGGACCGGGGCGCTATCTGTATCACTGGATTATTTCTACAAAGTCACTGAAGATATGCTCGTTAAAGCGCCAAACCCGCCTTCAACCGGATATGCCGAAGCCGCCTGGATCAACAGCGGATCGGTACTTAACTCCGGAATTGAGCTGGAGGTTCTTTACCGACATGCTAAAAATGAAGACTGGGGTTATTCCATCGGAGGAAACCTCACTTTCCTGCATAATGAGGTACTCTCGCTGGATGCCCCGCTCTATGGCGGACAGGTTGAAACGGGTATCTATGCCACACAAACCGAAGTCGGATATCCCATCGGCTCATTCTATCTCCTCGAAATGGCGGGCATTTTTCAAAACGAGGCCGACATTTTACTGTCAGCCTATCAGGGAACCGGCATTAAACCCGGCGATGTGAAATTCGTTGACCAGAACCTTGACGGGTACATCGATAATGAAGATCGTGTGCACATGGGCAGCGCGATTCCAAAACTCATGGGCGGCATTAACCTGACCGGCAATTACAGGAATTTTGACCTGAGCGTGTTCTTCCAGGGATCTTATGGGAACAAAATCTATGTGCAGGTTGAACAGGACATCGAAGGATTCTATCGCGGATTTACCGTTACGCAACGCTATTTCGATGAACGGTGGACCGGCGAAGGCACCTCCGATACCCAACCCAGGGCATCCTGGACGGCCAAATCAAATAACGCCCGGCCTTCATCGAGATTCCTCGAAGACGGTTCGTATGTAAGATTGAAGAACCTGCAATTCGGATACACGATACCCGCTAATCTGCTTAAAGTAATCAGCCTTTCACAGGCAAGGGTCTATGTATCTGCCAGTAACCTCTTTACGCTGACCAAATACACCGGCCTCGATCCGGAAATGACCGTCAGTAACAACTCAACCTCCGAGGGCGACCGTGCAAACGGCATCGACTGGGGAACTTACCCGTCGGCCAGGGTGATCATGTTTGGACTTGACATCACATTTTAATCACAACAGCTATGAAAAGGTATATTAACCAAATAATATTCGCTGCAGCTCTGGGATTTTCAGTGATTATCATGAGCGCCTGCGATGATTTCCTTACCGAGGATCTGAAGGGCAGTTTCTCGTCCGACACCTTCTATCAGAATGACAAACAGGCCATTCAGGCCGTAAATGGATGCTACCATGCCATAACTTTCTGCAGTTTTAATAATGCGATGTGGGTTTTTGGGGATGTTGCCTCCGACGATGCCGTAAAAGGCGGCAATCCGGGTGACCAATCGGAAATCACCTATATCGATGAGTTCAATACCGATGCAAACAACGGTATCATAAGCAATTACTGGGGCTATGCATACGAAGCCATAGCCCGGGCAAACAATGTGATCGCCAATGTGCCGGCTGTAACGATGGATGAAACCCTGAAGAACCGGATCCTCGGCGAAGCAAAGTTCATCAGGGCATATAGTTATTTCAACCTGGTCAATGTTTTCGGAAAGGTTCCGCTGAAACTGCTTCCGCAGCTCACCCAGGAAACCATTCATGTGGGATTAAGCGAAGTATCAGACATTTATGCACAAATCGAAAAAGATTTGAACGATGCCATTGCCGTGCTTCCGGTTTCCTACACCTCGTCGGATATCGGTCGTGTAACGCGTGGCGCAGCACTTGCCCTCCTGGGAAAAGCCCAGCTCTATCAGGAGAAGTGGTCGATGTCGGTCTCCAGCTTCCAACAGCTCGAAAACCTCGGGATATACCGGCTATTGCCGGGCTATGCCGGTTTGTTCAAGCTGAAAAACGAGAACTGTAATGAAAGCATTTTTGAGATCCAGCATCTTTCCAACCAGAATCCTTTCACCGGAAGCGCCCTAAACCAATGGTTTGCACCGCCGGCTGAGGGAGGGTATTATTTCAACGCCCCCACACAGAGTCTGGTTGATGCCTTTGAAAAAAGTGCTACCGGCGAGGTTGATCCGCGACTGGATATTTCCATTGGCCGCGACGGGCAAACCTGGCTGAACGGCGATATTTTCAGCGCTTCGTGGTCACCAACGGGCTTTCTGACTAAAAAACACCAGCAACCATTATCAGAAGTTTCCTCCTCGCTCAAAGGCGACGGCGATCTGAACTATATCTATCTGCGATATGCTGATGTTCTGTTGATGAAAGCAGAAGCATTCAACGAGTTAAACAATGCCGATTCAGCCCTGACGAACCTGAACCGCGTGAGGCAGCGTGCCCGTACCTCATTTATCGGGACCCCGCCGGCCGATTTGCTGCCGGATATCACTTCGACCAATCAGAGTATCCTGCGGACTACTATCCAAAAGGAGCGCCGGGTGGAACTGGCACAGGAGTTTCACCGCTATTTCGATCTGATGCGCTGGGGAAAAACCGTGGCCGAAACTGCTCTTGGCGACAAGTTTAATTACGATACCAAACGGTACTTCCCGATTCCGCAGGCCGAAAAAGATGCCAACGGAGGGATATCCAAATGAAATTTATCCATTCACTAATATCAAAAATCAATTTTTAACCCTTTATGATTATGAAAAGTTTAATTAAGATGCGCAATTTGCTGCTTCTGCTGACTTTAAGTTCAGCGATGATCCTTGGGTCGTGCAAAAAAGACGACGAAAAAGTTGATGGTGACCACACCGCACTCAACGCTTTAATTGTAACTGCCGATGCATTATCAGCTGCAGCTACAACAACCGACTATCCTCAGGCCGCTATTACTGCTTTCAAAACTACCCTGGCTACGGTAAAAGCCGCTAATGCCACGGTACTCACCACGGCTGAGATCACCAACCTGGTTACCCAGCTGACCGAAGCCATCAATACATTAAAAGCTGCCGCTTACGGATTTATTGATGAATCACTGTACCTGAATGCCGGATGGCACTTTGATGAAGGAACCGGAACTACTGCTACCGCTTACTCAACGACTAAACATGTAGCAACTTTTTTCAAAGGGAATTCTGTAATTATGGGCGCCGATGCTGCCATGCCAACATGGACTACAGCAGGATTAAAGGGCAGCAAGGCTATTTATTACTCCGGTGGCGGACACCTTGAGGTGCCTTTTACACCTTCATTTCTGCCAGTAAACATTAGTATATCGGTTTGGGTAAAACCTGATGTGCTTAGGGCCGACAACTATATCGTTTCACAGAATTACTGGAACGGATATAAATTGCAGACACAGGATGGCGGAAAACCATTCTTTACTTACAAAAAAGTTGATGGAGGCATTGTAGATGCTGACAATGAAACTGATAACTGCATCAAAGTCAACACCTGGAATCATATTGTAGTTTCTGTTAATGCAATCACCAAAGAACTGAAGTTCTACGTAAATGGTACGCTGACAAAAACATGGACTGAATCCAACAAAGGCATTGGCCCATTACTTCAGACGCTTACGCCTGCACCGCTTACTTTTATTATTGGAGGTGTAGCAACAGATGCTGAACTCGCAGCCAATTTCATGGAATGGACAACCGCCGCAAATCTTGGTTATTTCAAGGGTATCATCGACGAGTTGAAAATTTACAACATTGCTTTGGCCGATGGACAGGTTTCAAAACTGTACAACGACGAAAAAGAATAGGTTTGCTACTTACAAGTAGATTTTAAGGGTAAAGGCTCAATCATTTTTGCAGATCAGTCTGCAGGAAATTGGGCCTTACCTTTTTAAAGTATCTTTGAGATTATGATCCGACTGACTATCACGCTCCTGCTGTTATTTTTCACGCTCTCTGCATTCCCGCAGCAGGGCCAGCTATCGGTGCCGAGGATCGACCGGATGCCTGATTTACCGGCACCGCTGGTGATCAGGGACTGGAAAGCCGTGGCACGAAATTACGATTCCCTGGTGTTCGATCGGAATAAAACCGGAAGCTACCTGCCCCTATCGAAGCTGGGAGCACCGGGTCAGTTTCAGTATGCCGATAACACTCCCCTGTTTATGGATTCTTATGTGGGTGCCGACGACCATCTCAAACAGGCTGAAGCTATAAATATTATGCCGGCGATTGTGGGTGCCTCGCTGTCGGGCATCGATAAAAGCAATCAGAATGGCATGAACTTCGTGTCGATGACCAAGGACTTCTTTAATCTCAAAAACCGGCAAAACGTTTATCTCAACGGGTATTCAACCACATCGGGTAACGATTGGTGGTACGATGTGATGCCCAATGTTTATTTCTATCAGTTGCGCGCGCTTTATCCCGATGTGACTCCGGAGCATGAGAGTCAGTTCATTTCCGTGGCCGACCAGTGGCTTTATTGCGTCAATCGGCTGGGCGGAAGCGCCACTCCCTGGGCAATTCCCAACATGAATTACAGGGCATTCAACCTGATCACCGGATTGCCGCTGAACACCAGCGTTCCCGAGCCCGAATCGGCCGGAAGTATCGCCTGGTTGCTCTACAATGCGTACCTCGAAACCGGAAACAAAAAGTATTTTTCAGGTGCTCAGATGGCGATGGATTTCCTCACCCGGCTTCAATCGAACCCCTCTTATGAGTTGCAATTATCTTATGGAACCCTCGCGGCAGCCCGCATGAATGCTGCTGAAGGAACAAATTATCCCGTACAGAAGCTGCTCGACTGGTGCTTCAACCGGGGCGATCTGCGGGGTTGGGGATCGATCATAGGGAAATGGGGCGATTACGATGTATCGGGGTTGATCGGTGAAGCCAATGATGAAGGCGACGATTATGCTTTTGTGATGAACGGCTTTCAGCAGGCCGCAGCTCTGGCTCCGCTCCCCAAGTATGACAAGCGCTATGCCCGGGCGCTCGCAAAATGGATTCTGAACGTGACCAATGCCAGCCGGCTGTTTTACCGGAACGCATTGCCCGAGTCACTTCAGGATTCCTATACCTGGTCCTCCGAATATGACCCGAAAGCCTGCATCCCGCACGAATCGATGAAGGAGATAAAACAGGGAAAATCTCCCTACGCCACCGGCGATGCCATCGGTGGCGGTTGGGCATCTACCAACCTCTCACTATACAGCGGTTCCAGCGTGGGATATCTTGCCGGGGTGGTGGATACCACAAATATCTCCGGAATCCTTCGCATCGATCTGAATAAAACTGATTTCTACGGCGATAATTCTCTGATATCCTATCTGTATTTCAACCCTTTAACTGAAACAAAGCAGGTTATTATGGATCTGACTTCCGAAGCTTCGGGCATATACGATGCCATTACCGAAACCGTTCTGACTGTATCAGCGTCGGGCTCATTTCAACTTAACATTCCCCCGGGAGAAGTCAGGCTGATTCGCCTTTACGCTGCCGCATCGGTTCCCGAAGCCCGCAATGGCAGGCTTTATGCGGGCAATGCCGTTCTCGACTATCATTATCAATATGATTTTTCGGCCGATCTCCGTATTAAATCGCTCGTAACCGATCGCAATCCGATAGCCAAAAACACGTTGTTCACGGCATATTGCGAGCCGGAAAACATCCCGTCAGGGGAAACCGTACAATTTGAATGGTTCCTGGATGAGGCGCTGCTTTCGGGTAAGAATCAGACTACCGTGCAACTTACGGCTCCCACCCTGCCAGGTCAGGCAGTGCTGAGATGCAGGATCAGCGCCGGCGATCTGGTTGCCGAAGACACCATCCATTTGCAAATTGTCGATCGTATTGCGGTTCCTCCCGTGGTGAACGGCATTCAACCGGCCTTCAAATTTACGGTCACAGGCGGTACCAATACTTTCACCGCTATTGCAGAACCTGCCCCTGACGAAATACTTGAATTCGAATGGAGCGCTACCTCCGGATCCTTCAGCCAATCCAGCGGAAACTCCGCAACCTGGCAGGCGCCTGCAACCCCGGGGGTAAATACGATTACCGTGAAAGTCACCAACCAGGATCAGCTCTTCACTGCCGTTTCAGTAGATGCATTGGTTAAGGATACGAGCCTGACGGTACAGTCTCCCCTGATCTGGTATCCATTCGATATCAACGACAACAACGCAGCGGCCGACCGGTTCCATGCCACCGCATCCGGCGTAACAAAAACTCAGGATGCACGCGGAAACGCCTCGATGGCTTATCAGTTTTCTTCAGGTCAGGATATTATCTATACCGAAAACGCTGACGACCTGAATTTCTCCAATGCCATAAGTCTGAGCTGCTGGGTGAAATGCGGACAACTCGGTTCCGAGCGGTTCATCATTTCTCACGGATCCTGGCAGCAACGGTACAAACTATCCATCACACCGGAGGGATTTCTCAGATGGACGGTGAAAACCAATACCGGAGTTGCCGACCTCGACGGATCATTTCCAATCGAATTAAACCGCTATTATCATGTCGCCGCTCTCTTTACCGGTTACTCCATGGAACTTTACGTTGACGGCATTTTAGACACCTGCAAGGCCTTTTCCGGGACCATTCAGCCATCAACCAAACCTATTACCATTGGCAGGATGGACAATACCGAAACTCTCTATTCCCTTCGGGGAAGCGTGGATGAGGTAAAACTTTGGGACCGGGAGATTCCCCTCAAACAGATTGAACGGCTGAAAGATCAGTGGTACCCAGTGGTTCAGGACACCACCGGCGATCCCGTTTCCCGTCTCTATCCCAATCCGGTTCACGAGGTGCTTAATATCGGATTCACGAATGCCATCGAAATTGAAAGCATTACCCTTTTTGATTCAGAAGGAAGAAAAGTGTTTGAAAATCTACCGTCTGCTCGTTTATCGGAGTTCCGGATAGATATTCCGAAAACCTACTCAGGAGTGTATGTGCTCAGGATCTTTTTTAAGGACGGGCGCGTAACCAAACGGAAAATCGTGGTTGCAGACTAATGTCGCAATCAGATTTTTTTGTAGTTTTTATACCCAAGTTCCACCCCCAACATTTTCTTAATCAATGACTTTGCCCGATCTTTCAGGCTCAGGTTGCTCATCGACAGATCGAAATCAAATTTCCAGTTCTTCTTTTCTATCCGGTCGAGCATCACCGCAGGATGAGTGCCCTGAAACCGATGAAGTGCATCGATCCCTGAATAATCAAACTCACCGGCTTTCAGTACATTTTTCTCGACCCAGCTGTCGGGATGATACAATTTATGGAAGCTCTCCTGTTTCCGTTGCATGGCCACAGGATCCTTCACCCACCCGTAATGGTAAATACAGGCATCAGCCGGTTTTACCTTCAGGTGCCGGTTATCTCCCGTTCTGAATCCCTGGGCATCACGAAATGAATAAATCTGATCATTTTTACGTATCACCCTGATTTCGTGATTATACCACTTTGAGGAAGCGCCAATATAGTCATAGGAACCGTAAAAATGGAGATAATCGAAAAGCAAACCATCGGCTTTCGGATAGTCCTTCCATTTCAGCATCGCAGTTCTGATGGGATCGAGATATTTTTCGTGCACCACTTCATCGCCCTGGATATAGAAGGCCCAATCGGTATCGGCAGTGATTTCCCGGTATGCCTTATCCGTTTCCTGTGCCAGCACCCGCCCGCCTTCACGCATGCTATCGTCCCAAACGGTTTCGATGATCCTGATTTTTTGCGGATCAATCTGCGAGATGAGTTCGAGGGTTGCATCATCGGATTTACCAACGGTTACTACAAAATCATCACAAACGGGTAAAATGGAGCGAATGGCTTCCACAACAGGATAGTCGTAGATGACGGCATTTCGGATAAAGGTAAAACCGGTAACTTTCATTCAGGAATATTCAGAATGTAAAGGTAAGAAATCCGGGCGGTCCGGATCATTCATCCTTGATACACCGGATGGAGTAATACCCGTTTCTGATTTTTGCAAACTGCACGGTCGTTTCATCGCGCCGGTATTGCAAGGTGGTTAGCGTTGAATCGTTATTACGGGCAATAAAATAGGCTACCCGGTGAATGCTGTCCTGAACCAGCTCATCAAAATCAATATAGGCATACCCACCCAGCAGGATATTAAAATCTGATTTTCCTCCATAATTCAGCGCAGTGCCTGCAGTTTCGCGGCCCACTTCATCGATCAGCACCAGCCATTCGTCCTTGAAAGGGACATGCCAGCCTCTGGGGCAAAGATTTTTAGCTTCGGTCTCCCCGGTAAACTCAAGCATAACCGCCCCAGAATTATAAAGTTTGCCGGTAGCTTCACAAAACTGTGCCCGGTCCTGGTAACAGATATATGGAGTGTTGTGGTTTTTCAGATCGGTATATTTCAGATTCTCCCCCATCCACCACTGGGTTCCGATTTGCACGATCCCGTACATCTGCTGATCCCTGACATCTTTGAGGTAACTGGTTGGGTTGGTATATTGACTCACCCGGATGTCCGTTGTAGCCATATCGGTCAGATCGTTCTGATCCTTGATCTGTACAGTGGCAGTATAAACGCCGGCAGAAGGATATACGTGACTGATTTTCTTGTTGTAATCAAACTGCGTATCCCAGATCCCGTCGCCCTCAAAATCCCACCGGGCCATCAGCTCCGAAGGAATATTTTCAACATCAGAGGATTCCCAGGCATCGAACTCATAGATACTGAGGATATTACCGAAACGCATGTTCTTGATAATCTTTGCCTCAGGCTTTCTGTTACTCTTCGATACCACCACCTCAAACTCCATCTCTTTGTATAGATCCTCCTCGCTGTAAACACGGATTCTCATCTGATAAATATCATTCGACGGATACATCCAGATATACTCCGGATTTTCGGATGGCTGTGTCCAGGCCCCGGCCGGCTTCTTCCAGGAGTACCTCAGAACCATAGCGGGGTTTCCGGTGTAGTAGCTCTGATCAGCATACATTCGCAGGGTATCCCGGTCACCCGGAAATTCAGGCACTATTCTGACCACCGGAACGATCAGTGTATCGGTCCGGTTTATGACAACCTGTTTCTGAAACCGGGTCCAAAGTTTGGAGGTATCCTTCACCATCAGGTTCACCGTGTAGGTACCGGGTTTTTCAAATTGATGAGTAGTCACAGGATTTGCTTTCTGAATCACCTCATAATCCTGATCATTATCGAAATCCCATGAAAAGGTCAGGAGACTGATTGATTCCTGCGCATCCCGGGTTTGACTGGCATCGAAGGTAAAGATCGTCTTGAAATTCCCGCTATCGGGAGAGCAGGTGAAAAAAGGCTTTGGTGCCGAATATCCTTGCGCAACCTTGAGTGACTGCGTGGCGGTAACCACCTCGCCATCCTCCGACAGAGCTTCGACCGAGATATTATAGGTGCCGGCAACGATGAAAGTCCGGCTCACAACCGGTATTGCAGAATAGTTGGTATCCCAGACCTTATCACCTTCCCAGTCCCAGCGGTACAGATAACGTGCCGTGTCAAGCCCTTCGGGCCCGGTAAGCCGGGCAGTGCACACCACCGGCTCAACAGTGGTCGGTTTGGCAATCGAACAGGTCACCGACAGTCCCACCGGAGGATCATCCTTGTGACAAGCCACCATTAATAATAAAATCGATATCAGTGCTATTCTTTTCATGCTACTCATTGGAATGAGGGGACATCGCGCGTTACCTGACCCAATGCAATGATCACTTTACCCGATGCCCAACGCACACCATACCGGCCACCCGGAAACCCGCCCCACAGACAGCTGTCGCCTAAACAACTGCAGGTGACTCCGGCCCGATAATAGTAGGTCCCTGGCACCAGGGTGAAACGATAAACCGATTTTGAATCAAGCACATTGGCCGATGAAATAAACAAACCCTTATTAAGACTATCAGTGGTTCGCGAAATACTCAAGTCAATACGATGAATGTTTTTAGCAGGCAATTGTACGGTTGGCAACTGAAAATCCACTTCGAGTATTCCGGTGGTTACCGGTTCAGGCGGATTATCGCCACCACCGGTGTCACCATCGCATCGAACAATGACTAAAACCAACAGAGTCAATATCAGATATTTCAACGCTTTCATTGTACAAATTTCAGGTGTTTGTAGCGTGGATCATTGGTCAGGATATAATAAGTCAGGTCAGAAAGCTCCAGATTGGCCGTCCTGCTTTTCGCCTTCGACGAGAAAAGTCCGAACCCATTCCTGAACGAGCTGTATGACTGGATCTCCCAAGTCTGCGAACCATTATCATACAGCTGATTATAAATCCGCAGTTCCGATCCATATGAAAATACATTGAACTCGATTCCGGTAATGTGCCGGTAATCGCTTCCGGCAAGGGTATCATACTGCTTCAGCAGGTCCGTATAAAAACGTTCTGAATTAAGCAGATACGTCATTATTTGACCATCATACTCCTGATTCACCTGGTCTCCCAGATTGAAGTGACCCTGAATAAAATCATCTCCGGAGTGCTGTTCTATGGTCAGCAGAAAGTTAAACTGGTGAAATCCGGCATTCGGCCGGGGCTTGAGCTCAATCATATAATCATCTGTTTCAGAGAAGGTTACCTTACGACCTGGAATGGCAGCGGGGTTGATGATTTCGGTATGACCGATCGCGATAGTGGATGCATAGGCAAAATACTGGCGTTCAGGGAACCACAGATAGAGGTAATACACCATGTTCTCGATCGGCTTCAGATAGGTTTGATACAACTGAAATGAAGGATCGGCAAAAAAACCGGTATCCTGACTGATCTCGTTGACCCGCGAAAAATTATATATCACGGGGGTATGCGCATCCGTCCACTCCTCCAGATAGATCTCCACCGGCTCATTCCACTGTTCAACCGTATAGTGGTCCTGCCCGAAATCTCCCTCCTGCGGCAAAAAGGATTTGGCTAACCGCACCTGCTGCAGGGAGTCGTCCATATCCAAAACACAATAAACAACAGGCACTCCCTCGCTCTCCATATTAACAGGGAGCTCATTTGAGCAGGAAACTAGGAATAGAATCAGGAATATGGGGAAGATCCGGGTCATGGCTATCAAAAATACAAAACCTTCCCGGATACACTGGAATCCCTTACAAAATAATTGTTCCCATTTGGGTTGTATTTCCAATGGTCACTACAATATTTTCAATATCAACCGATAAAGAGCCCGAATCGTTTGAATAGAAAACACTGATAGAATAGGTCCCGGCAGGGAGTCCCCGGAGCAGGAATTTTCCATCAGGATTAACCGGAGTAGAATAGGATACTCCATCAGCTGTAGCCACCACGGTTGCCAATGTTCCGGCAGGAGAAACAGTTCCCTTAATGGATCCGCTTATCGCCGTATCAATGGTTCTGATGACCGGTTTTAATTTGTAGCTGCCTGACCCCTGTTTCACAATCGACTGATTGGCGTCAAAATCGAGCAGAATACTGTATTCGACTCCGGCTTCAAAGGTTTTGTGAACCTGAAGCTTTAATCCTGATTGTTCGGCACTTGGAGTACTTAAGGGATAGGTAGCGCCATTAACGGTCACGGTATTTGCCGATCCAAGTATCAACCTGATCTGCTGTACGGTGCCCGGTTCCAGAGAACCTGTTCCAATCAGGGTATCAATCCCGTTTGAGAAATTCAGCAGATTCACAATTCCCGGCGTAACGTCCAACATCACTGAATCGTGATCTCCTATGATTGCAATACCCTGAATATCAACATTTAAAGCATCAAACAATCCCGGAGCGTCCGTTAACGAGATATTGATTGTGCTTTTGTCTGAATCTTTGCTGCATGACAGCATTCCTGAAAGCAGAAGAATCATTCCTGAAAAATAAATTACCTTTTTCATCGTCTGGGTTTTTAATAAATGTTTCGTAACACTATAAAAACGCATCAGACCTCAGGAAAGTTCAGGTCATACTGTCTCTTTGGGATATCTATTACGACTGTCCGTCAAAAAAAGCCTCTTTTAGCAGATTACCCTCCCAACTGGAAACTCAGTTTCTTATCTTTTTGGAGGGGCCGATCATAAAATAAATCAGAGATCCTAAAATCGGCATGAAAACAACAATCAGAATAAACACAATGTTGTTGTTACCAGTGAACCTGCTTCTCACGATATCTATTATAGCAATGATCGGAAGAAAAAAGAGTAACAGGAATACGCCAAGGATCAGTGAAATTTCAATCGGTCCTATAACTCCGGATATAAACATGGTGTAAGGTATTAGTCAGAACAAATATGCAAAATATTTACAACCGGCACAAGGAAATAAGTCCATCCAGAAAGCGGTTGGTTTCCTCCTTCACCACTCTTCTTGACGCATCTGCATCGAACCACTGAATGGTCTGCCTGATCCCTTCGGCAAATGGAATGGTGGCCACAAAATCCGGGACCAGCTTTTTGATTTTCGAATTGTCGAACAGGGCACTGCCCGATTTATCGCCGAGCAGGGTTCCCTGAACCGATGGAAAATGGTATTTATCGGCATAGGCTGAAATAAAATCGGATGCAATATGAACGATTTTCGCTTCACAGCCGGCTGCACGGGCCACTTCCTGATAGATCTGGTTCCAGGTGAGTACCTCATCTGAAGTAATATGATAGGCTTCTCCGATGGCATCGGGATGGTTCATCAGCCCGGCAAACCCTTTGGCAAAATCTGTCGCATGGGTCATAGTCCACAGTGAGGTTCCGTCGCCGTGTACCACAATGGGTAATCCTTTCCGCATGCGGTCGATTACCGTGAACTCCTCCCATCCGGCCAATGATACCGGGATGACCGAATAGTAGGTGTGTGAAGGCCTGACAATGGTGACCGGGAAATCACGTTCACGATACGCATCCAGCAGTACCTTTTCACAGGCAATCTTGTCACGGGAGTAATCCCAATATGGGTTCACCAGTGGCGTTCCTTCCGTTATGACCTGATTGACAGGCGGTTTCTGGTAAGCCGATGCAGAACTGATAAAAATATACTGTTTGGTCCTTCCTCGGAACAGCTTGATATCACGCTGAACATCTTCAGGCACATAGGCGATCCAGTTGACGACGACATCCCATTGATGCCCGGCTAATACTTGTTTGACCTGGCTGATGTCTGTCAGATCGGCCTTCAGGCCCGTAACGCCCGGTACAGGCTCGCGGTTACCCCGGTTCAGATGATACAGATCGGCACCTCTGGATACCAGCAACTGGCTCACGGGTGTACTGATATTGCCGGTTCCTCCGATAAATAATACTTTCATAATACCAGTAATAAAGGCTAATAAGGCAAGATTGAGGTTGGCTGGGGATCGGTAATTTTGATTACCTCGGTTACCACATATTTGCTCATGCCTCTCCAGGGCAGTGAATGCAGGTACTCTTTATATCTGACTTCCACTGACTTGCCGCTGTTTCGTTCGAGCAGGCCTCCCAGGCTGTCATTGGCAACGCTGAAATCGAACTCATTGCTCTGCATGGCGCCCGGAGCCGGTGTTTTAAATCCGGTTTGAATGATTCTTCCTTCCCAGGTTTTGAAAACGTACCCTTTTTTCACAATGAAATTGAGGTTTCCGGCCCTTACCCCTTCACCGAAAACAAAACAGTAGTTCCACCAGAACAAGCCGGCCAGGAGGATAACCAATATGGGTATCCCGAATTTGAGGATTTTTTTCATGTCAGTTCCCGCCTATTTTTGTTTTTTAGTTGGGATAATAATAAGTGGTATCGTCGTATGGTTCAACACCTTGGCAGTCACGCTGCCCATGACGATTTTCTCAAGCCATTTCTGAGAATGGGAGCCGATCACGATATAGTCGATATGCAGCTCTTTGGCTACTTTGATAATGGCATCGGCAAAATCGCCCTCTCTAACCAGGGTTTGCATGTTTTCGCCACCCAGATGATGTTTGGTTTGTTCGAGGAAATGAGTGGATGCCTCTTTCAAACCTTCGGCCGTGTCTTTCTGAATGGATGACATATCCATATACCCGTTGAATCCCATGATAGGAGAGTACTCTCGTGAAGCATAGTACACCGGGTCGGATATGACGTGCAGCAAAAAAGTTTCAGCGCCCATCTCCTTGGCTATGGAATAACCGGCTTCGGCAATTTTTTGTGCGGTTGGATCGTAATCCAGTGCAATTAATACTTTTTTCATAATCGCGGACTATTAGGGTTTATTATACTCCTAAGTTAAGAACCATTTCACTGAAAGCTCGCAAAAACCTGAAAAAAAAACAAAAACCCTCTTCCCCATCGGGAAAACCAATGAGAAAGAGGGTTAATCATTTTTGCCCGAAACTCAGTTTTTGAGTATGACCGGGCTATTTGTCTGTAAGACTATATATCCTTAGTAGCTCGACCTGCGACCACCGCCACCGCCACGGCTGTTTCCGCCGCCACGACTGTCGCCGCCCCTGCTGCCATATCCACCGCCACTACCACCACGGTTGCCGCCGTAGCCGCCACCGCCTCTGTTATCGCCACCGCCAAAGCCGCCTCTTCTTTCTCCGCCACCGAATCCACCGCCACTGCGTCTTTCACCCGGTTTTTTTTCTTCAGCTTCGTTTACAACGATTGCGCGTCCACCAATCTCAGCACCATTCAGTTCTTCAATTGCTTTTTTTGCAGCTTCGTCATCTGACATTTCAATAAAACCAAATCCCTTGCTTCTGCCAGAGAATTTGTCGGTAATAATTTTGCAAGATGTTACTTCTCCGTATTCTTCAAATACTCCTTGCAATTCAGCTTCCTGCAGACTAAATGGAAGGCTTCCAACGAAAATGTTCATAATTTCCCAAATTAAATTTTAAAACTTCTAACAATTACAACGCATTAATGTTTTAAGACATAAATCTTTGCGAAGATACGTTGACAAATTGAGATTACCAAGAGTCAAAAAATAATTGAAAAAAAGCTTTTTTTCAACTATTTAAAAAACCGCAAAACCTCTAACATGATGAGATTGTGACCTTTCTGATTAGGATGATTTACCTGCGACATATACTCCGGCAGCGGGTTTCCCGCAACCACAACCCTGCGAAATGCGTCGTAAGAATCACCCAAACCAAGGTTGTATTTCACGGCCATATCCCTGATCTGAGCAGCATGCATTTCCAGAATATTACCTGGCTCCAGCATGTTCACCTGCTGATCCGGCGATGGGGTCATCAGTATAACCTTTATGTTTTTCTCTAATGCCCGTTTGATCATGGACTCCCAGGCAACTCTTGCCCGCTCCAAACCTATACCTCTGTCATTCAGCGCATAATCAATAAAAAGCACATCGGGCTTATGGATGAGGACATCCTGTTCAAACCGTTTCGATCCGCTTTCGGCATTCTCACCGCCGATGGCCGTATTGATGATGTTAATCACCGCATACGGATACACTTTCTTCAATTCCGCTAATAATTGGTATGGATAAGCGTCCAGCGTGTTGACGACAGGCGTCTTAAAATAACCAGACGGCACAGAATGACCATGAAAAACAAGATTGATCGTGCGGTTTCCGGGCCACTCCTTCTGCAGTTCAATCTGTATTTCCTGCAAATAGGTTTTCGGATCAGCTTGTGCGACAAGCTTCTGAGAATGGCAAAATCCGAAACACACAAGTGCTATCATAGCCCTGATTGATAGTCGTTTAAATCTATATTCCATATTTCTTGTTTTTAAAACCATGCTGTGCCGTTCTGGTTAGCTAATCTATCAGAATGTTGCTCTCAGTGAAAGAACTACATTTCTTCCGGCAGCCACAATTCCTGAGCTATACGGACGGTAACGCTGATCGGTCAGGTTTTCAAGACCGGCACTTACACTAAAGTGTTCGCTGATCTTATACATTGCCTTGAAATTCAATGTATACCAACTCGGTGAGTACGGATTCCCATCCGCATCAACTGCGTATATTTCGGTTTTGCCCTTTTCTTCTTCAGGTAAATCTTCATACGATTTACCGGCGCTGTAAACAGCGTAGAACTTCATATCCAGATTGCCGGTCGAGTAATTCAGACTGGTATTTCCATAAGCAGGTGCTGCATGACGAGACGGGCTGGTTGTTCCGTCATCAAGTTCCTCTTCTCCAACCTGATAATTATATCTTGAAGAGCAGCTGAATCCGTATGGCAATTTGATGTCAACCTCTGCCTGAATACCGTAAACATTGGCAACAGCGGCATTCTGAATTGCCTGAACCTTGCTCATGGTTCCGTCATACAAAATACTGTCGGCACCATTAAGGGTAAAATCACGACGAACCAATGCATTTTGCAGATTCATGTAATACCCGGTCAGATCGATCTTCACCACTTCCCCAAAGATTTTCGAAATGCCAAATTCTGCATTGTAAGCGTATTCAGCTTTCAGATCCGGATTTGGAACGACCACTGATCCGGGCTCTGAGTCAAACACTTTACCCATGTCATCCACGTTGGGAGACCTGAAACCGGTTGAAAGGTTAGCCCTGACAACCCAATCACTGGCCGGCTGATAAACGACTCCCAGGCTACCGGTAAGCGCTCCGTTACTCATATCGGTTGTTGTATAGGGAAACGGGTAGAAAGTAGTGTCAAACACCGCATTAATCGAATACTGATTATACCGGGCGCCGGCATTTAAAGTCAGTTTTTCAGATAGTTTCATTTCATAATTCAGATAAGCGGCATAAGAGGCCCAGTCGGCCTGCGGGTAGCGTGACGGACCATCCACTGAAATCCCGGTTGAGATATCCGTATCGAATCCGGTTGAGGTCACGTCGTTTTGGATGGCTTCAACACCGTAAAACAGCTGATGTTTGGCTCCCAGGGATTTATTGAAATCGATGTTTGCTGAAAAAGCATCCACCTCTTCAACCCGCGTATGCCTTTCGGTTTTGTTAATGTCACGGTCGATCCGACTCTCCTCAAATGATTGTTGTGCAATCCGGATAGTCATCTGATCATATAATGCATTAGCCGAAGTATGGGTTGCACTCAGGTTGTTCATCATCCATTTTTGCGGTCCGTATGCCCATTCGCCATAGCGAGGCAATCCTTTTTTATACCGGATATGCCTGTCATACCTCGAATACTCAGAGGTTTCCGAATAGTGAAATCCATATTGGATATCCCATTTTTCATTGGGTTTGAAACGTAATTTCTCCATCATATTCAGCTGGGAATATCCCGATGGACGCTGAATCCGGGGATCATCATTGGTTACAATGACATCCTCATTGCCGATACGCTGCACGTAGAACGGGCGAAGATACTCATCCGGGCCGTTGCTACCCATGCGAAGGTCGCCGAAATCACTGGAACTCAAACTGGTAACTGAGGCCCATTTCTCACTCCCCACATTTACATCAAAATGATAGGTTTCTTCGCTGTTTGCACTCGAATAGCGGGTCACAGCCTTTCCGGTCACCATGGTTTTACCGGAATAGGAGAGCTGGGGAGTCAGCGTCTGGAAATTCATCACTCCACCGATAGCGTCACTTCCGTAAATCACCGAGCCGGGTCCGAATAGCACTTCAGCCTTTTCAGTAGCCAGCGGGTCGAGGGAAATCACATTTTGAACATTGCCCGCCCTGAATATCGCGGTATTCATCCTGACACCGTCAACCACATACAGAAGCCGGTTGGTGGCACATCCCCTGATCATCGGGCTACCGCCTCCCTGCTGACTCTTCTGAATGAAAACTTCACCCGATGCTCCCAACAGATCAGCCGCAGTTTGCGGATTTTCAAGCAATATTTCTTTGGCGCCAATAGAAATAATTTTTGAAGGATTGTCATTGGAGCCCTGGTTCCATCTGGTTGCGGTTATAATAACCTCATCCATATTAATGAATGAGGTTGCCAGCTGAACAGCAAACCCCGATGCCTGAAGCTCTTTGTAACTTTTCAGTTCCGATTTGTAACCCAAAACATGAATTTTGATCTTTTCAGCACCCTTGAAAGCCGTGATATCTGCCTGTCCCTGAGAGTTGGTTGAGGCAAATGCTTTTGGATTCTGGCATGTCAGTGCAACCATCTCCAAAGGGTGTTGAGTGTCTTTGTCTTTTACAGTTATTACTTGGGCGCCGGCAAAGCCGTAAACACCACATAATAACAACAATAGAAATGTTTTTTTCATTTTTATCAAATAAATAATTAGGCAAATTAATTCTGCAGATCAGCTGTTTAAGCTGATCAATCTACTATTCCTGATTATTCAGATGAACTTTGGAGGTGGAGCGATGATCCCGGAGCCTGGATCCGGCAGATTCATACTGAGTATGCTGTATCGCACTTTCTTATGATCCTCAATATCAAAGTCGGGACGAAACGAATTGATCAGGAAATAGGGCATAAACCCGATCAAACTAATACCCTGAATGGCAGATCCATCGGTTTTCTGATGATTCCCGACCGCAGCCAGCAATCCTGTCTCTTTCAGATCCCTGAGAGCCCGTACCACTACCGTGTTTCCTTCCCGGGTGATGGTATGTATATCATACATATATCCATCATACCTGAACTCTCTGCCCTGTTTTTCGAATTTCAGCGAAGCGAAGGCGCCGGCGGTAAACACCAGTGTCTCCAGCTGCTTATCTTCCTTCTCGATCTTTTCGATTCTGGAGGTCTGCGAGAGGAATATCAACTTTCGTAAGGGTGTCACCATGGCTGGAACAAGTAGCAATCCGACTACAAACAGACTCAAAAATCTGACCAACAATACATATTGCCCGGGCTTCCTGTGCATCTAAAGGATTATAGCAGGGTCAAAGCTACAAATAAAAAATGGAGACCGGAGACAGGCAAACGGAGACCGGTAGGTCAGAGCTCGAGGTAATACCAGTTGCGCCGATTGGGATTGTAGCTTATAGCAATCAGGATACTGGCGGCAGGGAACATCGGAATGGTAAACTGGAATCCGGTGCCAATGGCATAATGCCTCATAACCGATTTCCAATCGCCAACCGATGTCATTGCAGCAGCGTATTGTACAAAAACCGATTGTTCAACGGCCAGGTAATCCCGGTTCAGCCAGGTATAGTATAACCCCGTAGAAGCCAGATGCATAACCCGACCGGATATATCACCATAATAAGTTCCCCTGATATCCGAAGGGCCAAAGCGGGTCCACAGAGAACTACATTCAGAGGAACTATAGTAACCAGCCCATTTAGCGCTAAACTGCATGCGCTGATTAATCATTTTATGGTATTCCGCCTTTAGGCTACCTTCCCGGTAGTTTTTCGATTCGCTGTTTAATCCGGCTGATGCACCAAGCATTCCGGTGATCAGGTAACCCTCCTCCTGATGTCTCCGATGGGTTATCGTGCCAAAGGATTCCGATATGCGGGCATACCCAAAACGTCGGTCATACTGGTGATTCTGAGTCGGTAGAGTATCAAAAATCAAGTCGGATGGAGGAATGGAAACATTCCGCAATCCACCAATCTCCACATCAGGAGCAAACCGGTTTCGAAAATCTTCATGAAACGGATTAACCAGGTTGATTGAAATCTGTTCAAAACCCTCATCGCGGTATATCATCCATGCTTTGTATCCTGCCCCGACCGACATGTTTTTCCAGAGTAGCTGGCGGGGTATCATAAACTTTACTTCACCCATGATTGGGTCATCGAGGCTAACCTGTGCGCGAATCTCAAACAGGATGTTCCGGCCAAGAAAATTATGGTCATCAACGCCCAATTTCAGGGCAGAGACTCCCGACATTCCCTTCCAGCCTCCGACGATCGGGCGGATGGTCAGGGCATCACGGGCAATCAGTACCAGGGCGGCTCTTCCGTCAGGTAATGAATCCCACCGATAGGTAACTGTAGCAAAGTTTTGCAGGTTCCATATCTTTTTCAGGGATAGGTTGAGGTTTTCTGCAGTTACCGTGTCGCCCGCCGAAAACTCCAGCTCCGAAATAATAATATTGTTTTGTGTTCGCCAGTTCTTCTCCAGGATAAGGGTATCGGCCCGTCTCGGTCCAAATTTTTCGACCTCCACCAATTGAGCAAAAACCTGTTCCGCATAGCAGAACGCTGAAATCAGGAGCAAAAGGCAGGCTTTAAAGATCATGGCACAAAGATAAGAAAATGCGAAGGGCGGAGGGCAAAGGGCGAAGGGCGAAGGGCAAAGGGCGAAGGGCAAAGAGGAGGTTATTGCGAGGGAAGGGTAAACACAAAGGTGCTTCCGTTACCCTCGGTGCTATGAGCGCTGATCCGGCCACCTTGTTTCTCGACCAGTTCCTTGCAGATGATCAGTCCCAGGCCACTACTGGGTTCACCGTCAGTACCAAGCCGGTAAACCGGTTTGGTGAGTGCAAAAAGGCTGTTCAGGATATCTTCACTCATTCCGATACCCGTATCACTGACCGAAATCAGGACACATCCATCGCTCTGCCTGTTTGCATGAATCGTAATAGTTCCGTCGGCTCCGGTAAATTTGATACCGTTTGCCAGCAAATTTCTCAGGATCGAATGCAGCATTTGCTTATCGGCACAAACTTCGATATCGTCAGGTATTGAATTGATAATCGTCACCTTTTTTTGTCCCGAGGCTTCGGCAAACAATTCCCGTTCTGTTTCCGCTGCCTGTCGCAGGTTTTGGGCAACCGGAGTGACCGCAATGACGTCCATTTGTATCCTCGACCATTCGAGAAGATTTCCCAGTTGATTATTAAGGGAATAGGCCGACTTTCTGACTGTCTGGGCCATTCTTCTCATATCAGCAATTGACAGTGACTCTTCCTCGTCAGCCATCAGTTCGGTCAATCCGAGGAATGCATTGAATGGGCTACGCAGGTCATGGGCAATGATCGAGAATAGTTTATCTTTTTCAGAAACGAGTTTCTCCAGCTGCCTGTTTTTTTGCTGAATCTCCTCCTCTGCAAGTATACGCCCCGTGATATCTCTGGATATTCCGAAAGTACCTACAATTTCTCCTTCCCGGTTCCGAAGGGGAAGTTTGACAGTCGAGGCCCAGGTATCGGGCTGATCGATCCAGGTTTCCTTTTCTTCCAGGAACAGCGGATCCCCGGTTTTAATAATGTTTTGCTCATCCTCCCAGGCTTTCCGGGCATGTTCATCAGCATAAAAGTCGAAGTCCGATTTTCCGACCGCCTCATCGCTCCCCCGGAGCCCGAATGAGTCGGCGTGAGCTTTATTGATCCGGATAAAACGGCTCTTTGTATCTTTGAAATAGATATGGTCGGGCAAAGTATCCATAAGGGCATTCATCAGATATTGCTCCTTGTCAAGAGCCTCGGCCGCCTTTCTGCTTTTCGTAATATCCCTGATAAAACCTCCAACCCCGATCTTCCCGCTAATCAACTTAACGGGAAATTTTCTGGTTTCAAAAATCCGGTCCCCGACAGTTTCAAAATGGATCCTGGTGAGTCCGCTTGTCAATACTTCACTATCAGTAGCTTGACAAATCTCAGCAGCATCATCCGGCATCAGGTCGAAATCTGTTTTATCGATTATTTCATCTTCCGATAAACCAAAAAATGCAGTTTGAGCAGTATTAGTCATGCGATACTGCAGCTTGTCATCCTTGAGAAATATCAGGTCTTCAGTAGAATCAAGGAAGGTCTGGTACATCTGTTGGCTCAACGACATGGATTCTTTGGCTTCATCCATCTCTCCCCTGACACGCTGATTAACCATAAAAACCAATCCAAAGGCCAGGAAAACATGAATAATCAAAGTAACCAGAATTCCAAAAGCCTGATACCAGTTCGGATCATTCAGGGCTTCAGCAGGAGAGCCCATAAATGCTTCTGCACTCCAGCCTAATAGAATAAGGCCGTAAACAGCCAGTACAAGTCCTGAAAAAATGGCTGAAAACCGAATTACCGTCAGTTTGTGAATAATCAGCGCTCTGAATGTTAATAATGAAAGCACGCCTAAAGCACCGGCAACCAATGCAACCCGCAGAGTCAATCTGTCATCCGCACAAGTAAAATAGACCATTGCCAGAATCAAGATTAACAATATCGAAATAGGGATTTTAAGATTCAGCCGCTTACCGATAAACTTAAAAACTCCGATATAAATCAGAAATCCGCTGGCAACAAACAATATATTGCCGGCAATTATGCAAAAGTCGCCCTCTCCGATAAAACCTCTCAGAAGCATTAACGTAAAGGACAGTGAAGTAGAAGCAAAACCAAGCACCCACCAGCCGGGTCCGTCATAGTTTTTACTGATTCTGTATTGCACAAGCAATATCAAAGCCAGCAAAAAGTCGACTAAACTAATTATTATGCTTAGCGTCTTTAAATCCATATCCGATACACAATTGCTTCTTATTTAGCGGGTTTGAAGTTCAGAATATTATACGGATTAACAAAAGGAGCACTAACTATTTGACCAAATCAACTCATCAGCACATCAGCACATCAGCACATCAGCACATCAGATAATTATTCTCCTCAGTTCCCTTGAATAAGCTTTTCGGAGTTCTTCGAGCTGCCTGCGGTCTTCGAGTAAGCCCGTGATCAGATGATCATCCCCGGTACCCTGCAGGGCATGTATCTGGTCATCGATCACGCCGATCATTTGTTTGACTTTTTTGCTGCGGTAGGAGGCCAGGATTTCCGGGGCGAGTTGTTGAATAATCTTGTCTTCTGACCTGACGTATGCTCCTCCCTTTTCATGAATTTTGCTGATTTGGTAACCCGGTGTGAGCAAATCAACTGCCAGATGGCTGATTGCAGGATCGGGGCTATTAGTCAGCATTGTTTGGATATTCAACCCGGGAGTTCCCCACTTCTCCTGAAACTCATGAAAAATTTTCGCATACAGCGCGTTTTCAGGGACCAGGTTGTCGGTCTCCATTTCCTGCAGAAAAAAGTCCATTACCGTGATTGGGATCACTTCTCCGGCATGTTCTCCGGGGAGTTCAATGACAATCATGTTGGGATAATTCAACATCAAACGAATGATTTCGCGCTCCTCAATTTCAAAAAGAGCAGCAACAGGCAGAGGTTGAGGAGTCGGTTGCTGCGCATGGAAATGGCTGTTGGGCCGGAACGCCTGCTCGGCAGGATAATTGTCTATGCTTCCGGTCCTGCTCTTTTCCCACTGTTTCCGCTTAATTCTGGCAGCTTCAGTAAAAAGGGTCTGTTCATCAACGCCAAGCATTTCACTGCACTCCTGCAGATAAACCGTTCGTTCGATGCGGTCGGGTATGATGGCGACCGATTTGACCACTTCCTGGATCATCTGGGCCCTTTTCACCGGATCTTTGCCAGCCTCTTCCATCAGCAGTTTCGTCTTGAACCGGATGAAATCCGTTTCGTTCTCCTTCAGATAATCCAGCATGGCTGAAGAACTGTGCGAACGCGCAAAGGAGTCGGGATCTTCCCCGTCGGGCAACGAAACCACCCGCACATGCATTCCCTCCTCAAGAATCATGTCGATACCGCGTAAAGAGGCTTTTATTCCTGCCGGATCGCCATCATAAAGGATGGTCACATTTTGGGTAAACCGCTTGATAAGCCGGATCTGATCCTCCGTAAGTGAAGTACCCGAGCTGGCCACCACATGCTCAATGCCGGTCTGATGCATCGAGATGACATCGGTATATCCTTCTACCAGAATGCATTTATCTTCTCTGACCATCGCATTCCTGGCAAAACAGATTCCATAGAGGGTAGCCGATTTATGGTAAATTTCAGATTCCGGTGAATTCAGATATTTAGCAGCCTGTGCATCACTTCGGAGAATACGTCCGCCGAAACCGATGACCCTCCCCGAAAGGCTGTGTATCGGAAATATCACACGACCGGCAAACCGGTCGAATAACCGGTCGGATTTTTCGATTCCTAATCCGGTTTTGGTGATAAACTCCTGCTTATATCCGCTCTTGAGCGCCTCTTTGACAAAAGCGTCGCGCTGTTCCGGTGAATATCCCAGCTGAAATTTATCGATGATTTCGCGCCGGAATCCGCGTTCCTTATAATAACTCATTCCGATGGCCCGCCCCTCATCGGTATCATTCAACATACGCGCGAAATACTTTGAAGCGAATTCATTCAGAATCATCATCGATTCCCGCTCGTTCTTCTGCTGAAGTTCCTCGGCTGATTCTTCTGTTTCGGCAATCTCGATATGATACTTTTTGGCCAGCCAGCGAAGGGCGTCGGGATAGGACAGGTGCTCGTGTTCCATCAAAAAGTTCACCGAGTTGCCGCCCTTGCCGCAACCAAAGCATTTAAATATCCCCTTGGATGGGGACACGGTGAAGGAGGGCGTTTTCTCGTTATGAAACGGACAGAGACCCAGGAAGTTAACCCCACGTCTTTTCAAACTGACAAAATCGCCGACAACATCAGTAATTTCAGCAACCTGTAAAATCCGTTCGATGGTGGAGTAGTCGATCATGACTACGAAGATAAGACTTTATCCGCGCACAATTTCACTAAACCGTGCCACGCCCTCGCCTGCTTTCATCCGGATAAATTCTACATTTCGGGCAGATCCGATAGCCGTTTCATTGGGATCGATCAGGTAAACCGGAATATTTTCACGCACAAAATCAACCAGGCCTGCAGCAGGGTACACCTGCATGCTCGTCCCGATGATCAGCAGAAAATCGGCTTGTTTGACAAGTTCAGCAGCGGTTTCGATATTGGGAACAGCCTCACCGAACCAAACAATGTGTGGCCGCAGCTGGAATCCATCCTCATCCGTATCACCGAGTTTCAGTTTTCTCCCCTTGATATCGTAAATCCGGTCGGGGTAGCGCGTGCTGCGTGACTTCCGGAGTTCTCCATGTAAATGAAGGACGTTGGAACTTCCGGCTCTTTCATGCAAATCATCTATATTTTGTGTGATGATCTGCACCCTGAAATATTTCTCCAGATCAACCAGCCCTAAGTGCCCGGCATTTGGAGAAGCATCAAGCAGATCATTCCTGCGTTCATTGTAGAACTCCAGCACTAATCCGGGATTTCTCCTCCAGGCTTCAGGGGTGGCCACTTCGGTAATCTTATACTCTTCCCATAAACCGCCGGATTCGCGAAATGTCCTGATCCCGCTCTCCTCGCTCATCCCCGCACCCGTCAATACAACCAGATTTTTCATTCCATCTGCAAATTATTTCCCGGGTTTTATGATCATTCTGCCCACTTTCCAGATCTCCTCTTTATTGGTAAATTTCCAATAATACAAACCGGGATTCAGGTCGATTTTCCAGGAGAAGGAGGATACTTTTCCTAATTTGACCCGTCTGATATCGTTACCTTTATTGTCTACAATAACCAATTCAAATACATCAGCAGAATTGGGGGTCCATGAAATCTGAAGACTATCCCCCGGGGCAAGCTCCGTTTCCGGGCCTGGGCCCACTACATTCGGATTTCGGTCAGTCCGGTATTTCGCTTCTACCATGTTATCATAACCCGGATTTGGGGCAAAAGCTGCGGCGAAGCTAACTGAATCAGGAATAAGTGATTTCCCTTCGCCATGGGTTGTTCCGGATGGTTGACCATTCATTTTGGAGCCAACCAGTGTGGAGGAGTCCATTTTAATGCCTGCTGCCTGACGATTATCATGCAACCGGTTGACCACCAATTGCTTTACTCCCCATGACAATACCACTACAGCCGCAACAGCTGCAGCTGTCCGGATGATTCTCAGCGCAACTGTTTTCGCGCGGTGCCCGGATGGCTGCCGATAATCGGTTTCCAGGCCTGAAGGCTCTTCGGCAATGTCAGGCAGCGCATCCAACATATCGTACAATGCCATAACCTCGGCACGGCAGAAGCTGCACGTTTGCACATGTTCAATCAGCTGCACCGGGGCCTGATCTGTTTCGTGGCGCAGGTACTCAATATACTGCGCAAGTTCATTTTCATCCAGGTGCCCCTGAGCGCCAATGCTCTTTTGATCTGTATTTGTCTCTTTCATCCGGTTATATAGACGATAAAAATACCGTCGGATGGAAATTTTTCAGTCATTATTTTCAAATAATTCTGCTTTTTCTATCAGAATGTACAAAACATCCACGGTATAGGCTGATCTGGGAGGGTGTCCGTTCATCAGATCGACAAGCTCCTCAAGCCGGCCCGACGACCATTTTCTAAAGGCATCTGCCGTTCGGGGCTTTCGTTCGAGGTGCGTAAAAATCTCGCTCAGCACCTCCATTTTATCTTTTTTTTGCATCTCTGCAGTTTCATTGACCTGCCCGGCAATCCGGATGCGGGTATCAAGATCCGGCTCCAATTCAAATCCGAGGAAATTTTCAGGCGTTACCTGCAGGCACGCAAAGCATCGGAGCGCGATCCAAATGGCACTCTGCTCGTTTCCGAACATCCTTATGGCCCGGCATAAACGCTCATATTCCTGAACGATCACCAGATGATCACTGGTTAGTTCAGCAGCCGTCTGTTCATAGATTTCAGGCTGCGGCTCTGCCACAAACTTCACCTTCCGGAACTCCTCAAGGCAAAGATTCCGAATGACTACGGAGAAATAAGTTTTGAACTGACTTTTATAATTATACCGCTCGCGAATTTTGGGCAGGCGCTCAATAAGCTTGCGGTTGACCTCCTGAATCAGGTCGCTGATGTCGCGTTTTTGCAAATATCCCTGAAAGGCGAGATTTCTGACAATCGTACGGATAACGGGTTGATACCGAACCAGGAGCCTTCCGGTATCCTCCAGCAGAAGTTTGATGTCTATATCATTCTTCTGCATCAGTTTTAATCTACCTGATCAAACAGGTATGGGTTGTTTGACCTCAGTTTTGCATCAGCGCCCATGGTATATCTCGATTCCCTTTCTTCCTCAAAAAACAATTTCTCCTGAAACGGTACCTTTTTTCTCTTATAGGCAGGTATCCTTTCCACTTCATCAATAATATCCGGATTAGCGAGGTTGTGATAATTCAGCTCCTTTATTTTTGCCTCCCTGGCCGGATCTTCAACAGCAGATTTTGGTACATGTCGTTCGAAATGAACAGTTTCCCTGATCGGTTCAAACTTATCCTGATGCAAATTCAGATTTGAAAAGCTAACCTCTTCGGGCATTTTAGGCTCTCTGGCAGGTTCCCTGATCAATTCGTTGTCCGGCTCCCTCACCGGTTTAACCAAATCTTCCACAATTTCGGTTTTGGGAGCCGTTACTGGCATTTTGAATCTACCGGGATTGACCGCCTCTTTTTTCGGCTGCGTTATCGTCAGCCAATCGGGGATCATATCTTCCCTGAAACCCGTAGCAATCAATGTAATACGAATCTCATCGGTTAAACTGATATCGGAACAGGTACCCCAGATCACATTCACTGAAACTCCAACCCGGGCCATGATTGCATCGGTGATGATGCCGACCTCATCCACCCTGATCTCATCCTGACCGGATGTGATATTCAGCAGTACCCGGCTGGCACCCCTGATATCGTTGCTGTATAAGAGAGGCGAATTAATGGTATCGTCGATCACTTTCTGGGCACGTTCATGTCCGCGGGCCGTTGCAGAACCCATAAATGCGATGCCGCCCCTGGTCATGACAGAGATCACATCCGCGAAGTCAACGTTGATATATCCGTGGACCGTGATGATTTCGGCTATGCCTTTTACGGCAAGCAGCAGGATATCGTCAGCCTTTTTGAAAGCTTCTCCGAGGGAGAGGTTCCCGTGAATTTCGCGAAGCTTTTCGTTATGAATGATCAGCAGAGCATCAACATCGTCCTTCAACCGGTTGATTCCCTGTAATGCCTGCAGCTGACGGGATGGTCCTTCAATGGTAAACGGGAGGGTAACCACTCCTACCGTGAGAATATTCATTTCCCTGCATGCCCGGGCTATGACCGGAGCCGCACCGGTTCCGGTACCTTTACCCATTCCGGCGACGATGAATACCATTCGGGTTTGACCCTGGAGCATGTCGGTGATCTCATGGATACTCTCGATGGCAGCCTGCTCGCCGACATCTGATCTCTTTCCGGCTCCGCGGCCTTCGGTAAGGGTGGCCCCGAGCTGGATCTTTTTCTCGACCGGACTGGCATTCAGGGCCAGTGCATCGGTATTGGCGACGATGAAATCCACCTCCCGGATTCCTTCCCGGAACATGTTATTAACAGCGTTGCACCCACCACCACCCACTCCGATTACGGAAATCATCGGGCACTCATCAAATGGCAGGTTGAAATCGACCAGATCATCAAACATGGCGTAAAATTTATTCTTTATTATCCTAAACTAACTGATCGTCATCACTATCGAACAATGATTCCATTATCCGGGTAATTGCAGCCGGACGATGTAATGGCTTCCGGATTTTTTTGATTTTCTGTTTTTTACCCGGCTTTGCTTCAACTTCTTCAGGAACGAGTTCCTTTTCAATCTCGTTACTGACTTCACCGTCGATCTCCATCGGGATATCTTCGGGAGTTTGGATAGGCCTGAACAGATCTTTCGGCAGATGGAATTCACCTTCCGGTCTCAGCGTAAAGCTCTTGTGATCGATTTCCGGCTTCAGCTCACCCAAACCAACCTCAGATTCCAATCCGGTGGCTACAATAGTAACATTCAACGAATTACCCAGCGATTCATCATACGTATTCCCCCAGATGATATCCGACTGAATCTTGGTGCAATGCTGAATAAAGTCCATGATCTCGGTAATCTCATCCATCAATACCTCTTGTGTTCCCGAGGTGATATTCAGGAGGATGTTACGAGCACCCTTCAGATTATTATTATTCAGAAGAGGAGAGATCAGCGCCTTACTGATTGCTTCATAAGCTCTGTTTTCACCTTCTGCAGCGCCGGAGCCCATGATGGCTACTCCACTGTGTTCCATAACTGTACGAACATCGGCAAAGTCGACATTGACATAGCCGTGAACGGTAATGATTTCAGCGATGCCCTTGGCGGCCATGGCCAAAACATTATCGGCATAGCCAAAAGCAACTGATAATTTCTGGTCGCCATAGATATCTCTCAGACGGTCGTTGTGGATAACCAGCAAAGCATCGACGGTATCTTTCAGGATGCGGATACCTTCAACAGCCTGATTCCACCTTTTCTGTCCCTCAAAGGAGAAAGGAAGGGTTACAATGGCAACCGTGAGAATGCCCATTTCGGTAGCTGCTTCAGCAATTACCGGTGCGGCGCCGGTTCCGGTTCCACCGCCCATACCGGCGGTCAGGAATACCATCTTGGTGTTGTCACTCAGCAACCGCCGGATATCCTCAATGCTTTCGAGGGCTGAATCGCGGCCTTTTTCGGGTTCGTTACCTGCACCACGGCCGTACGTAAGCGTTTTGCCCAGTTGTACCTTGTTGGGGATCGGACTGTTCTGCAATGCCTGGTTATCGGTATTGCAAATCACAAATTCAACACCCCGGATTCCTTGCACAAACATATGGTTCACGGCATTACTGCCACCGCCGCCTACCCCGATCACCTTAATGATTGATCTGGTTTCCCGGGGTACTTCAAATGGATAAACATCTTCAAACATGTGGTAAGATTTATTGGTTAAAACCGATTATTATCATCACTGAAAAAACTAAGCCATCCTTTCTGGATTTTATCTTTCAAAGGACTCCCTTGTGGCTTTTTCCGGATTGAATATCCTGAACGTGAGCCAACTGTAGCCCCTTCAACAGATCCTTCGACAATGAGCCCGACGGCTGTAGCATATTGGGGTTGTGCGATTTTGTCCTCAGTCTCCGGAATCAAAACCTGGTTCGGATACCCTACCCGCACATCATATCCCGTTTTATATTTGATCAGCTGGGGTAATCCTCTTAGCATGGCACCCCCGCCGGTAATAACAATTCCGGCACTCACCTTTTCAGCAAAACCAGAATTTTCAATTTCATAGGCCACTGCATCCAGAATCTCTTCCATACGGGCCTGGATGATATAGGCCAGATTTTTAAAGGAGATCTCCCGGGCTTCCCGGCCACTGATTCCGGGAATGGTGACCACCTTGTCAGATGCTGCAGTGTCGCCCATGGCCGAACCAAACTGTATCTTGAGCAATTCAGCCTGGCGAAGAAGTATGGAACACCCTTCCTTGATATCACTCGTGATCACATTTCCACCAAAAGGTATCACCGCCGTATGCCTGACAATATCATTATAGAAAACCGCCACATCGGTGGTTCCTCCGCCAATATCCACGAGAATCACACCGGCTTCCCGCTCATCGGCCGTCAATACTGCCGAGGCTGATGCCAATGGTTCGAGAATCATCTTCCTCACTTTCAGGTCGACCCGCTCAATACATTTCGATATGTTCCGCGCCGAAGCAACCTTACCGATGACCAGATGGAAATTGGCTTCAAGCATTCGGCCCGACATACCGACCGGTTTGGGTACATCGACTTCCGTATCCACCACATAGCTCTGCGGAATCACATGAAGAATCTCCTCCCCCGGATCCAGCGGGGTATGAGCCATCTGGTCATGCAGATAGTTAACATCCTCCTGGGTAATTTCATCGTTATCGATATACTTGGAGTTCCGGTTCTTCATACTCTTGATGTGCTGGCCGGCAATCCCCACATACACCTCACCCATTTTATACCCTGCCTGCTCTTCGGCCTGCTGCTTGGCCATTTCGATGGCGCTGACCGTCTCATCGATATGAACCACAACACCCCGCTTCACACCACTCGACGGAGCATCTCCCATGCCCAGTATCTCAAAGCTGCCATCACCGGCTTTGCGTCCAATCATGGCAACGATCTTGGTCGTTCCAATGTCGATCGCTGATATAAACTCTTTTCTAGCCATAGTATCTATCAAACTTTCTTAATCGGTTTTTCAATGGACAGGGTGTCGTATGACATCCTTACGGAATCCCTGGCTTTCAACTCTTCCTCATTCCACTTCCTGGCCACAACCTGGTTACTGTACCTCAGGTCGATACTGGAATATAGGCCCCATCCCACATTCGGCAAGCCCTTCTGATAAAACACTTTCAGCTTCGTCAGCTTCCATTCACAATTTCCGGCATCACCAAAAAATATCCGGTGATCACCTACCCGCGGAATAATCTCCAGCGTATGATCGTGGTTCACGGCGATTTCCTCAATCAATGCTTCCAGAAATTCCTCCTGATTGATCACATTGACCAGATGCAACATGCTGTCCTTCAGAAACTTTTTATCAGCAAAACCGGTAATCATCATCACCGGAGCAGAGTAGTGCTCCGAAAGTGCCATGTCATTTCCCTCGGTATCCATATAAAATGAGGTGTAGGAACTGACAAACCGCATCACCGGGGTCCGCTGCCATACATTAATATATAATGTACCGTCGGGCGTGCTGTACACCAAAGCATCCTTCACTCCCGATAGTGATTTTACCGTACTCTTTACCTCATCGCGGTTCAGCATGGTCAAACGGTTTCCGGTAATCCGGATTCCTTTTTTCGACAGAATTTCAGTGACTTCAGCAGGAGAAACAAAATGGCTCGTCAGGCTGTCAACGATGTCAACTTTCACTCCACGGTAGGTCAAACGGCTCATTTGCTGATCCGTAAACCACAGGCTGACACCCAGATAGGCCATCAGCAATAACCATGAACCAATATTTAACACCTTACGCCACATGTTCTTTCAGATATTCGGTTATTGGATTGATCAGTTGGTCGATATCTCCGGCTCCAATAGTCAGTAGTATCTCCGGCTGAACCAATTCAAGATTTTTTAAAAGGTCGGCTTTAGCGCACAATTGTTTTTTATCAAGATCGATCAGATCGAGCAGCATTTGTGAGTCCACCCCGGGGATCGGCTGTTCACGTGCCGGATAAATATCCAGCAAGATCAGCTCATCCAGTTTGCCGAGCGATTCGGCAAATCCTTCGGCAAAATCGCGGGTCCGTGAAAACAGGTGGGGCTGGAAAATCCCGGTGATCTTTTTATCGGGAAACAATAGCCGTATCGATTTAACCAGGGCATTGATCTCGTTCGGATGATGGGCATAATCATCAATATAGACGACCCCACCCTTATTAAAACGTACGTCAAACCTGCGGACCAAGCCTTCAAACGCCGTAATGCCCTTTCGGATACCCTCGGTATTAATTCCGGCCATCCGGGTCAGAGCGGATGCCGCAACCGCATTTTCCACATTAGTGATGCCCGGGATACAGGTGAGCATATCGCTGACCTGCCCGTCAGGGGTTACCAGATCAAAACGGTAACCCAATCCAACCTGTTGAATGTTCCGGGCAAAAAAGTCAGATTCGGTATTATCCAGACTGTACGTTAAAACCTTTTGATTTCTGCGGGGATCGGGCTCAAGGGGTAACCCTTGTTTAATCAGCAGCTGAGATTCTGGTCGGACCCGATTGGCAAAATCAGTAAATCCCTGTACCAGAGTTTTATAATCACCATAAATATCCAAATGATCCGGGTCCATGGAGGTAATGCAGGCCATATAGGGGTCGAGCTGCAGGAATGAGCGGTCAAACTCATCGGCTTCAACTACTGCCCAGTGCGATTGATCAGAGAGCACCAGGTTGCTGTTGACACTCTTGCTGATGGCGCCGAGAAATGCCGTGCAGCCTTCACCCGATTCAATCAGAATCTGGGCGATCATGGCGGTAACAGTCGATTTTCCGTGTGTTCCTGCCACGGCCAGGCTTTCATAAGCACGAGTGATAAGGCCGAGTATTTCAGATCTTTTATGGAGCACGTACTCATTATCAATAAAGTAGTTAAGCTCCTTCATATCTTTGGGAATCGCCGGAGTATAAATGATCAGGGAACCCGGTTCCGATGGATGCTTCCGAATGGCAAACGGGATCTCTTCCGGATCATCTTCATAGTGAATGCTGATCCCTTCCGACTCCAGTGCCCGCGTTAAAGGTGTTATAGTCCTGTCATATCCGGCAACAGCTATGCCGCGGCTCCGGAAAAACCGGGCCAGGGAACTCATCCCGATACCCCCGATCCCGAGGAAATAAACACGTTCTATGCGGTCAAGTAACATATATTCCTTTCAGTTAGTGGTTGTACATTAATTTAAGCGCCTCTTCTGCAATCTCTTTGACTGCATTCGGCTTAGCAAAGCCCGCCATTTTCAACGACATCGAAGCGAGCCGGTCGCGGTCGTTCACCAAATCAAGCATGGCATCCGGCAGCTTTTCAGGAGCCTCGGCATCGGTGATCAGCAAGGATGCTCCGGCATCAACATAGGCCTGGGCATTTTTTGCCTGATGATTCTCAGCTGCAGCAGGATACGGCACCAAAATAGCCGGCTTGCCGAGCAGCGAAAGCTCCGATAAGGTGATGGCCCCGGAACGGCATACCACCAGGTTGGCCAGGGCATAAGCAAAATTCATTTCGTGAATAAACTCTAAAACCCTGATATTCTGAATATTTCGCTCCTCAACAGCCGTTTTTGCGGTTTGGTAAAAAGCAGTTCCTGTTTGCCAGATGATCTCAACAGACTGACCAGCAAGCTTATCGATCTGTAAAAGAAGACTCTGATTGAGTGTCCTGGCTCCCTGGCTTCCTCCGAACACCAGAATAACCGGCAGGTTACTGCTGATATTGAAACAGGCTTTTGCTTCGTGTATTCTGTTTTCAGGCAGCCGCAAATCAGTTCGTACCGGATTGCCGGTCAAAACTATCTTCTCCAACGGGAAATAGCGATCCATCGCAGGGTAGGCAACACAAATCCGGCCTGCCTTTTTGGCCAGTAAACGGTTAGTTACTCCCGGGAATGAATTTTGTTCCTGAATCAGGGTAGGGATATGTTTTCGGGCAGCCACGCGCAGTACCGGGCCACTGGCAAACCCACCGGTTCCGATGACCAGATCGGGATTAAAGTTCCGGATTACCCGACTGGCTTTCAGCATGCTGGCGATCAAACGGAAGGGAAATAAAAGATTACGGGCAGATAGTTGTCTGTGGAAAGCCGATACCGGCAATCCAACGATTTTATATCCGGCGCGCGGAACTTTTTCCATCTCCATTTTACCGTTGGCTCCGACAAACAGAATATCCACCGAAGGCTCAATGGCCCTGATTTCATTGGCAATTGCCACAGCCGGGAAAATATGCCCGCCTGTGCCACCTCCGCTCAGGATGATTTTGTATGGTCTATTCTTTTTCACCTTCTGCCTCCTCATCAACAGCTCTGCTTATTCCCAGTATTATCCCTATTGAAAGGGCGGTAAAGAGGATCGACGTACCTCCCCGGCTGACCCAGGGAAGCGGCTGACCGGTGACCGGCAACAGCCCTGACGAAACCCCCATGTTTACCATAGCCTGTATCACCAGGCCGGTCACCAATCCAATCACCAGAAACGCAGGAAAACTCCGGTCGCATTTTCGCACGATCACTCCGGCGCGGTACATCAGAATCAGGTATATAAATACGAGGGGAAGCGCTCCGAACAGGAACCCGTACTCCTCGATGACAATCGCATAAATAAAATCCGAATAGGCCTGGGGAAGTGAGCGCCGCTGGGTGCTATGACCAGCAAATTTCCCGAACATTCCACCATTGGCAATGGCAATCTTTGCCTTATCCGACTGGAACACCTCTTCCTGATTGGCATCTTTTGAAAAATGCTGTACCATCCGTTTTTCCCAGGTTTGATCACGGACAGTGGCTCCGGTCGCATTCCCCAGCATAATGACTACCAACACCAGTACAATACCGGCACCGGCAAGGCTCAGCAGATATTTGATCTTTGTGCGGCCAATAAACAAAAGCACCATACAAGTGAGAAACAGAATAGCAGCCGTCGAAAAGTTCTCCGGGAGAATTAATGCACATACACCACCAATGACGCCGACTACAGGTAAAAATCCTTTCTTAAAATCCTGTATTTCAGTCTGGTTCCGGCTCAGGAACCTGGCAACAAAAATGATCAGTGCGATCTTGGCAAAATCGGAACTCTGAAAAGTAATTCCGGTGCCGGGAATCCTTACCGAACGGGTTGCTTCATTCAAATGCACTCCGAAAAGCAAGGTATAAACCAGGAGTACAACAGCGATCACCAATAATAAATTGGCAAAGGTGCTGTAATGCTTATAGGGAATCTTGTGTACAAAATAGATAATCATCCATCCTACAGCCAAAAAGCCTACGTGCCTGATGATATGCATGGATGCATTTCCCCCGTCTTTGAAAGCCAGTGCCGCCACAGAGCTGGCCACGGCAATGCCCGAATAGACAGTCAGGAGTACCATGAGTACCCAGATTACACGATCACCTTTAAATGCCTGTAGAAAATTGCGCATATCCTATTGTTTAATCAGAGGTTACGGACAGCACTCTTAAATTGCCGGCCGCGGTCTTCATAGTTTTCAAACAGGTCAAAACTTGCACAGCAGGGTGAAAGCAGAACGATATCCCCTTCGGCAGCCAGATAATAGGCCGTCCTGACTGCTTCCTCCATGCTGGTGGCGTCAACTACGATATCGATAAGATTATCAAACGATTCGTGAATTTTGGTGTTATCCTTGCCCAGGCATACGATCGACTTCACCTTTTCGCTGACGAGCGGGTGCAAAACCGTATAATCGTTGCCTTTATCCGTTCCGCCCAAAATCCATACAACCTTCGATTTCATTGATTCCAATGCATACCAGGTGGAGTTCACATTGGTAGCCTTCGAATCATTGATAAACTCGATGCCGTGCACTTTGATGACTGATTCAAGGCGATGTTCCACACCCTGAAAGTCGGTCAGGCATTCGCGAATGGAGTCTTTGCGGATGTCAAGCACGCGCGATGCAATTCCTGAAGCCATGGAATTGTAAGCGTTATGCTTGCCCTGCATCGATAAATCAAATAGTGACATATTGAAAGGATTATTATGAATGACAATGTTTATTTCATCGTTCTCAACCCAGGCACCCGGGTTGTATACCTGATCAAACCCAAAGGGCAACAGCTGCGCTGAAATCTGCCGTTTGGCCATCTCTTCCCGGATTACCGGGTCATCTCCGCAAAAAATGAATGAATCCTCAGGTCTCATGTTCCGGGTGACCCTGAATTTGCTATCGATGTATTTCTGAAATTGATACTCGTAACGGTCGAGATGATCCGGGGTAATATTCATCAGGATAGCGATATCCGCCCTGAAATCATACATCCCGTCGAGCTGAAAGCTCGATACCTCCAGCACGTAATAATCAAAATCCTGCTCAGCCACCTGTCGGGCGTAACTCTGACCGATATTACCGGCCAGTCCGACATTCAGACCGGCTTTTTGAAGGATATGGTAGGTCAGCAGGGTGGTGGTGGTTTTACCGTTACTGCCGGTAATGCAGATGTGCTTGGCCCGTGAATATCTGAATCCGAATTCCAGTTCTGAAATGACCGGAATACCTTTTTCGTGCAACAGCTTGATCATCGGAGCTTTTTCGGGAATTCCCGGGCTCTTGATCACCGTTTGTGCATCCAGAATCCGTGATTCGGTATGCCCACCCTCTTCAAAGTCGAAACCCATATCCAGCAGAGCTTGCCTGTACGCGGGTTTAATCTTTCCGGCATCTGACACCAGAACAGAAAAACCCTGTTTTCGGGCAAGGATTGCTGATCCCACTCCGCTTTCTCCAGCTCCCAATATGACAATCTTCTCTGCCACTACTATCTGATTTTTAAGGTAACAATGGTGATTACAGCCAGAAGAATTCCGACAATCAGGAACCTGACCACAATTTTCGGTTCAGGAATATTTTTCTTCTGAAAATGATGATGCAGCGGAGCCATCAGGAAAATCCTGCGCCCCTCGCCATAGCGCTTTCTCGTATATTTAAACCAACCCACCTGCATCATAACAGTCAGATTTTCAATGACAAAAACTCCGCACAGGATGGGTATAAAAAACTCTTTTCTGATCATGATGGCAAACACGGCAATGATGCCGCCCAACGCCAGACTCCCTGTATCGCCCATGAAAACCTGCGCCGGATAAGTGTTGAACCACATAAATCCCACCGTGGCCCCGATAAAGGCTGACACAAACACGGTAAGCTCCCCTGAAAAGGGGATGTACATAATATTTAAATAGTCTGCGAATTCATAATGACACGACAGATAGGCCAGGATACCGAGCGTGGCCCCGATAATTGCCGAGGACCCGGTGGCCAGGCCGTCCAGCCCGTCGGTTAAATTGGCCCCGTTGCTGATGAAAATAACCAGCATGATAACGATGATCGCAAAAACCAGCCAGGTCCAGCGGGCACTGTTACCGCCCATCCAACTAACCAGCCACTCGTAATTGAATTCGTTGTTTTTAACAAAAGGGATTGTGGTGGTGGTGCCGCGCGACTGACTGTACTTATAGGTCATCCCATTATGAAGATTGATGTCCTTCGCACTTAAAACACTATCCTTCACAGTAATATCCGATGATTTAACCAGGATTTTCTCGCCCACCATAACATCTGGATGAAAATACAAGGTGAGTGCGATGATCAGCCCCAGAATTACCTGACCGATGATTTTAAACCGGGCAGCCAATCCGCCTTTATCTTTTTTAAATACTTTGATATAATCATCGAGAAAACCGATCAACCCCAGCCAAACCGTGGTCAGGATCATCAGGATGATATAGATATTGTCGAGGTTAGCAAAGAGAAGGGTTGGAATCAGTATGGCTGCCAGGATGATAATACCGCCCATTGTTGGTGTTCCTGACTTTTGCACTTGCCCTTCCAATCCCAGGTCCCTGACCAGTTCACCCACCTGTTTAGCCTTGAGGTAATCGATAATTTTCCTTCCGAACACCATTGAAATCAATAATGCCGTAATCAAAGCCAAACCCGAGCGGAATGAGATGTAATGGAACAGTCCCGCTCCGGGGATGTCCAATTCGTTAAGCCAATTACCGAGTTTGTAAAGCATTGATTATCGGTTATAGGTTTTCGGTTTTCAGGTTTCTTAATTCTTCACGGTCATCAAAATGGTGTTTAACCCCTTTGATTTCCTGATAGGTTTCATGTCCCTTGCCAGCCACCAGCACGATATCACCTTTTTGTGCGAGGGCAACAGCTGTTTTAATCGCTTCATGACGGTTGGTGATGCTCAGAACCTTGCGGACAGCTCCGGCCGGGATACCCTTTTTCACTTCATCCATAATGGATTCCGGATCTTCGGAACGCGGGTTATCCGAGGTGATGATCACCTGATCACTTAACCGGCAGGCAACTTCCGCCATCAACGGTCGTTTGCCGCGATCACGGTCACCACCGGCCCCAAAAACGGTGATGATCGCACTGCCTGGTTTTTTAAGCTCAACCAGTGTGCCCAGTACATTTTCCAGTGCATCAGGCGTATGAGCATAATCCACGATACCGATCCGGTCATTGCCCAGCAGCACCGTTTCAAGCCTGCCCTCAACAGGTTCGAGCAGGCTAAGCTGAGTCAGTACATCAACCCGGTCCTGGCCAAGCAGCCTGGCAGCAGCATATACAGCGAGTAAATTGGATACATTATACCGGCCGATGAATTTCAGCCAAACCTCCCTGGTGTCAATTGCAACCTGCATCCCATCGAGGTACTCCTCCACCAGCCGGCCTTCGAAATCCGCGGCTCCCCTGGTAGCATAGGTAAACTTGTTAGCCGGGCAGTTTTGCAGCATCACCAGGCCATTTTTGTCCTCCACATTCGTTAATCCGAATGCTTGGGGTTCCAGCTGGTCAAAAAATGATTTTTTGGCTTTCAGATACGACTGAAAATCATGATGGTAATCCAGATGATCCCGGGTAAGGTTCGTGAAAATACCCCCGGCAAATCTGACCCCTTCAACCCGGTGCTGATCCATCGCGTGCGATGAAACTTCCACAAAGGCATACTGGCAGCCGGCTTTGACCATATCAGCCAAATGGCGCTGGAAGGTAATCGCATCGGGAGTAGTATGAGTGGCATCGGTTGAATCGAGATGAATCCGTACCCTTATGGTCGAGATTAATCCCGATGGATATCCGAGGTTTTCAAATAAGGTGTAGAGTAAAGTAGCAATGGTAGTTTTTCCGTTTGTGCCGGTCACGCCAACAACCTGAAGCGACTCTGACGGGAAATCATAAAAAGCCGATGCAATAAGTCCGATGGCCTGTCCGGCATTTTCAACCCTGATGATTACCGTGTCATCCTGATCAATTTCAGGAGCCTGTTCGCATAGGATGGCGATAGCTCCATGTTCGATTGCCTGTTTAATATAATAGTGTCCATCGTTATGGGTGCCTTTGATGGCAGCAAACAGCATCCCGGGAACCACTTCCCTGGAATTCATGGTGAGCCCGCCAATCCGGATCCCCGGATCTCCGGTGAGTTCCGTTATTTTAATATGACCGATGAGATCACTTAACCTTTTCATAGTGCAGTCAATTGAAATTCAATCACCCCTGTCGAATCGCGGTAACTTCCCGGCCTCGGGCTCTGCGAAACGATCCTCCCCGACCCTTTTACTTTCACTTTATATCCCATATTTTCAAGAACCGGCAGCACATCCTTCAAACCCATTCCGATAAAATCAGGCAATACGGAATCTTTTGGATTTACCGGCTGTGCCTGCAACAGGTCGCCTTTGCGAATGATCTGGGCCCATGGAGCTGCCGACTTGGCACCCAGAAGCGGAATGTTCAGGCTGCTCAATACTTTATTGGTTTTTTCGAGATTTCCCGGAGAAACCACCGGCACTCTTTCGATCGTAGTATCCTGGGAGGCGGTAAGGTTTTTTTGTAATTCAAGGTTGGTGGCATAAACCTTGTCGGCAATCGCCCTGAAAACGGTACCTGATACTGCACCTCCATAGTAAGAGGTACCTCTCGGCCGCGAAACCACGCAGATACAGCTGTATGCAGGATTATCGGCCGGGAAATATCCGACAAAAGAAGCACGGTAATCCTTTCGCCCCCCCACCTTGTAACCCGCTGAATTGTTAGCGATCACGGCAGTTCCGGTTTTTCCGGCAAAAGAATAGAGATCCGATTTGAGCCCTTTGGCAGTACCATCGGTTACCACACCCTCAAGCATGCTTTTAACGATTCTCAGAGTTTCGCGTGAGCATATCGAGGATTTGATCACTTCAGTCTTGTATGTTTTCACGATCTGGCTGTGCGACTTGAGGTATTTAACCAGCCGGGGTCTCACCATGCACCCGTCGTTGGCAATGGCATTGTAAAAATTCAGGATCTGGAGAGGTGTCATTTCAACCTCATATCCGAAACCCATCCAGGCAGGAGTGGCAACCGACCAGGTAGAGCTTTTCGGATTTTTGATCCTGGGATCCTGACCACCTTCGATCTCCAGGTTCAGCGGTTTATTGATCCCCATGGCATAGATGCGTTCCAGAAAATGCTCAGGGTTTGTACAATAGAATTTGTCAATGATACGGGCCATTCCGATGTTCGAGGAGTGTTCAATAATTTTCTGTACGGTAATGATACCAAAACCTCCCGTGTGCGAATCGGTGATGGGTTGCCCGTGTAAGGTAAATTTCCCTCCGTAAGTCTCATACAGATCGGTGGGTTTCACATACCCATCCTCGAGCGCAGCCATAATGGCCGGTACCTTGAAAGTCGATCCCGGCTCGAGGCATTCATTGATTGCGTAGTTCTTTATTTCATAATAGTTTCCGTCGTCAGCCAAACCGAGATTGGCCATAGCCAGGATCTCTCCGGTTTTCACCTCCATCAGAATCGCGCAACCATACTCGGCAATATTGTCAACCATGCACTGGTGCAGGGCAGACTCGGCAACATCCTGATAGTTAACATCTATGGTAGTGACCACATCGAGCCCGTCGACGGGTTCAATTTCATTTTCAACATTAAGGGGCATCCAGGTTCCGCCTCCGACCCGCTGCTCCAGCCGTCTCCCGTCAGTGCCCTTCAAAAAATAGTCGAACGAGCCTTCGATACCCACAACCGTTTCGCCATCACTCACATAGCCGATCGTCCTGCTGGCAAGCAGCTTATATGGCTTTTCGCGTTTGCTGACCAGACTGAGGATCAACCCGCCCTTGTATTGTCCCAGGTTGAACAGCGGCAAGGTTCTCACGGCACGGGCCTCATCGAAGGATGCATCTTTATGCAGTAAAACATATTGTTTCCGCTCGCTGCGGGCTTTTCTGATCATTTGGTCGTACTGGGCAGCCGACTTATCAGGAAACATCCTGTTTAAACCGGAGGTCAGTTCAGGCAAATACCGGTCGAGCAGAGTCTGGTCCATACCAGAACTATTCGGGTCCATGGCAACATCGTAGCGGGGAAGCGAGCTGGCGAGAGCAGTTTCATCCCGGGCCAGGATATTCCCGCGGCTGGATGGAATGATACGATGGGTTTCGCTGACCGATTCGGCTTCAGCTCTGAGGGCTTCGCCGCCGGTGAGCTGGATGCGCAGAACCTGTGCCAGGATGGCAACGGCAACCAGGAAGGTAACCAGGTAAACCACTCCCAGGCGCGACAGTATGGCTTTCTTTATTTCTACCGGGTTACTCATCCATCACAATTTTATATGGAGGGGTTTTAGCTTCCTGCAAAGGCATCTCCAGATCGATAATCATCTGCTTGACTTCGGATTGTTTGCTCAGCTCCTGGAGATCGAAAGCCGTTGAAACAGCTTCAGCACGCATCTCCCGAATATCCTTCTCCAAAGTCATAATCTGTCGCATGACGTTTTCGCCCCTGTATTGGTTGAAAATGTATAAAAGGATGGCCGCGGCCACAAACAGCAGAAACGGTATCTGCCGAAGAACCACGTCCCTTTCGAGATATTTTCCACCAAGCAGATCCTTCAGGGAGAATTTTGACGACTCCCTGATCTCCTGTTTGGTAGAGATGAACTCCTTGTTCTCTATTTTTTTCCTTTTAAACATCTGCCTGAAAATCTGTCCTTTCTGCTATTCTCAAACGTGCACTGCGCGCACGGCTGTTCCGTTCATTTTCCTTCTCATCCGGTACGATCACCTTCCGGTTGATCGCCCTGTAAGGAACCCTGGTATTTCCTTTAAGATCGGTTTCAATGGTACCTGCGTCATTTCCGCCCTTGATGTAATTCTTAACCAGACGGTCCTCGAGTGAATGGTAGCTGATCACGACCAGGCGGCCACCCGGTTTCAAAACGGCGGCTGTTTGCTCCAGCATATCATGCAGGCTCTCGATTTCATGGTTTACGGCAATTCTTAAAGCCTGAAAAACCTGGGCCAGCATCTTATTTTCACGGTTACCCGGAAAGAGCGGACGCAATAGTGCAGCCAGAGAGAAGGTCGTCAGAATCGGTGTATGGTCGCGGGTTTCAACGATTTTTCGGGCAATCCGGTGTGCCTGGTCCACTTCACCGTACTCCCTGAAAATCCTTTTGAGTTCCTGTTCGTCAGACTGCTGAAGGATATCGGCAGCCGACTGTTTCAGTCCCGGACTCATCCGCATGTCGAGATTTGCATCGTACCTGAACGAAAAGCCTCTTTCGGGATTATCCAGATGCTCCGACGATACGCCCAGGTCGGCCAGAATGCCATCGACCTTGTCATGCCCGATATAACGCAGAAAATTTCCAAAGAACCTGAAGTTGTGCTGAACAAATTCGAACCGGTCATCAGAGATTAGCCTGTCCTTCATCGCGGGATCCTGATCAAAGGCGATCAACTTGCCGCCCCTGAGATATTTCAGAATTTCACGGGAGTGACCACCACCTCCGTAGGTAAGGTCAACATAAACGCCATCAGGCCTGATAGCCAGTCCTGATACGCTCTCCGACAGTAGTACAGGTATATGATAATCAATCGTCATCACTCTTCATCATCCCACGTAAAACTCCCCATAACCTCTTCAGCAAGGGACATACGCTCTTCAGCATTCAGCTCAGCACCAATGTATTGAGCTTTCGACATCAGTTCAATGCGGTCACCCTGACCAGCCAGAACCACATCTCCACCTTCTCCGGGGATGAGCTTCAGTTCGTCGAGGAATCGCTTGGGTAATAAGATGCGGCCCGAAGAATCAAATTCAAGCTCGACTATATCCCTGAAAAACTCCCGCCTGAATTGAACGTGTTTTGAATTGTAGGGATTAAGCTTTTTCGTCGTACTATCTACCAAACGTTTCCATACATTCTCGGGATAAAGCACCAGGCTTTTGTCAAAAATGCTCAGTTTGCCTACAAAAACCTCAGCTACCTCCTCCGGCATCTGCTTTTTAAGCTTCGCCGGAAACAGGATGCGGCCCTTTGAATCCACTTTGCAATAATGATCACCTATGAACCGAGACATAATATTCTATCGATTTTGCGTAAAAATATACACATCTTCCCACTTATCCCCAATTTCTCCCCCAAAATTTACCTCATGTTGATAACTTTTGACGACGCTAAATCCTCTTTTCCTTGTGTCGACGATGCAATGGCGTTAATTTGTACCTTTAGGTCATTCTAAAGTTCCGACCAGCTATGCCAGACCGTTCCGCAGACCATAAAATTCAACTGATTGATATTGAGAAGCTTTTTGCATCCAAAGATGAGAAGATGCTGAAGCGTATCCCGAAGTTTGTGATCCGTTATCTGAAGAAAATTCTGCATCAGGAGGAGATCAACGAGTTTCTGATACAGAATGAAGGATTAGAGGGAATTGAGTTCCTGACCAAATGTATCGATTTCATGGGTCTCCGCTACAAACTCATTGGCTTAGAAAACGTTCCAAAAGAGAGCCGGCTGATTTTCGTATCCAATCACCCGCTTGGAGGCGCTGACGGGCTTTGCCTGATGAAAGCCATTCATGAGAACTTACAGGCTGATCCGAAGAGTCTCTCCAACGATTTGTTAATGAACGTAAAGCCCCTGCGGTGTTTCATGATTGGAGTGAATAAACATGGCGGTAATTCAAAGGAGAGTGTGGCCGAGATGCAGCGGAGTTTTGAGGGCAACGATCCGGTTGTCATTTTTGCGGCCGGGCTGGTCAGCCGCAGGCACTGTTTTAAAATTGAAGACCCCGTATGGAAGAGTACATTCGTCAAAAAAGCGTTCCTGCATGAACGGGATGTCATCCCGGTTTTTATCAGTGGCCGGGTTTCCGGATTCTTTTACCGATTGGCAAATCTCCGCAAATTTCTCAGAATCAGGAACAATATCGAAATGCTTTACCTACCCAACGAAATGTTCAAACAGAGGGGTCTGACGCTGACCATTAAATTCGGAAAACCAATACCCTGGAAATCATTTAATTCCAGCAAAAGTCCCGAAGAATGGGCTGCCAGTGTTAAAAAACAAGTTTACGAGATGGGCCGTACTCTTTGATTGATTACTTTTAGCAATCAGAATTTCAATTCTCATGAAACCGATCGCACACCGCGTCAGCAGGCAAAAACTCCTGGAAGAATTAACTCCTGACAGATTTCTGCGTGAAACCAATTATTGTCATAATCAGATTTATACGTTCACGGCTCACGAGTGTCCGAATCTGATGCAGGAGATCGGCCGTCTGCGCGAAATTTCATTCAGGGAAGCAGGAGGAGGCATTGGCGAACCGGTTGACATCGATCAGTATGACATTTCGGATCGTCCCTATTACCAATTGATTGTATGGGATCCGAAAGAAGAAGAGATCCTGGGCGGATACCGGTATTTCGTGTGCAGCGAAATCGATACTGCCGAAAAAGCCAGGGAGTACCTGGCAACCACCCATCTGTTCGAGTTTACCCACAAATTCATCGAAGAATACATGCCCAAGACGATTGAACTGGGCAGGTCGTTCGTTCAGCCATTATACCAATCAACCCGACTGTTGCGCAAAGGAATGTTTGCGCTCGATAACCTGTGGGATGGACTGGGTGCCCTTTGCCTGCTGTACGACCAATCGTTGTATTTCTTTGGGAAAGTGACCATGTACACCGATTACAACCCATACGGCAGAAATCTCATACTCAGCTTTCTCGAGAAATACTTCCCCGACAATGAGCAACTCGTTTATCCGCTTACTCCGCTCATGAAAAAGGAAGATCTGATTGAAACCGGTAAGATTTTCAACAGTGGAAGCTATGACGATGATTATAAAATCCTTTCAAAGGAAATCCGGTCGATGGGACTGCGAATCCCTCCGCTGATCAACTCCTACATGAGTTTATCCCCGACCATGAAAACCTTCGGAACATCGATCAATGACGAGTTTGGGATGACTGAAGAAACCGGTATTCTGATCACTATCTCCGATATTTATGAAGAAAAAACCCACCGGCACTTCGTTTCCTATATCCGCGATATGCTTAGGGTAAGGCCGCTCAATCTCCGCCAGATTCGCATCCGCTACCCGCAGATGTTCATGGAAGGCATCAGACAAGCCCGCAAGCTGAAGAAAGGCCAATAACCCTTCGCCCTCAGCTCTTCGCCCTTTGCTTTTAGTAGCTGCGCTGGTTCTTCCCTTCGTAATAGTTTATAAACGATTGATTGGCAACCTTATTCCCGCCCGGAGTAGGATAATTTCCCGTAAAATACCAGTCGCCCAGATCATTCGGACAGGCAATATGCAGGTTTTCAACTAACTGGTAGATTATCCTGATCTCGGCACTGATTTTCTCCGTATGCATCATGGCTGCAATTCTGGCAGATATCTCTTCGGCTGAAAAAGGAGCATAAATCTCTTTTACATGATTGGAGATCTCTTCTTTTGGCTTTTCCTGATCTGCCTTGCACTTTTCGTAAACTTCCTGAATTACCCCGGATAGTCCTCTGTCATTCAGCAGCTCAACAGCAGCTCTAAAGGCAATAAAATCACCTAGTTTGGCCATGTCGATCCCGTAACAGTCAGGATACCTGATCTGCGGTGATGAAGACACCACAACAATTCTTTTCGGCCCCAAACGGTCCAGTATCCGGATAATACTCTTCTTCAGCGTTGTCCCCCGTACGATCGAATCGTCGATTACCACCAGGTTGTCAATGCCCGGCACCACTGTTCCGTAGGTAATATCGTACACATGGTTAACCAGGTCGTCGCGGTCCTGATCCTGCGTAATAAATGTTCTTAATTTCGCATCCTTAATGGCGATTTTTTCTACTCTCGGACGAATTTTCAAGAGCCTATCGAGTTCATCAGGCGTGACACCGGCAAGAATTTTCTCTTTGTTTAAACGGGCAACGTGATCATGCAGCCCTTCAACCATACCGAAGAAGGCCGATTCTGCCGTATTGGGGATATATGAAAAAACCGAATGTTCCACATCCTGATCCAAATGGTTCAGAATCTCCGGAACGAGCAATCTTCCAAGCATTTTCCGCTCCTGGTAAATCGACTTATCGGAACCCCTTGAGAAATAGATCCGCTCGAACGAGCAAGACTTTCTCTGCTGTGGAACCCTGACCTCAACATCGCTGATCTGGCCATTTCGTTTAATAATAATGGCATGGCCCGGGTTCACTTCCCGGATCTGATCAGAAGTAACATTGAACACGGTTTGTATGACCGGCCGTTCTGAAGCGGCAACCAGGATTTCATCATCGCGGTACCAGAAAGCCGGGCGGATTCCCCATGGATCACGCATGATAAAGGAGTCACCCTGACCGGTCATTCCGGTGATGACATAACCTCCGTCCCACTTTTTGCTGGCACGGGTAAGGATTTTCGAAAGCTCCAGATTTTCAGCAATCAGCGGTGAAATTTGCGATTTTTCATAGCCCTCGGCTTTATACTGCCTGTAAAGAGCCTCAACCTCCACATCGAGGAAATGGCCCACCCTTTCAAGAATGGTCACGGTATCCGAATAATTCACCGGATGTTGTCCGATCCGCAGAAGCGATTTGTATAGCTCATCAACATTGGTAAGATTGAAATTCCCGGCAAGAACCAAACTCCTGGATTTCCAATTATTGGCGCGCATTACCGGATGAACGGTCTCAATATCGTTCCGTCCGAAAGTTCCATACCGCAGATGGCCCATAAAAACCTCTCCGGTATAGGGTAGATGTTCGTAAGCAAATACCGGATCGGTCTCTTTGCCCGGGTTATCACGCAGTGCCTTGGCAATTGACCCGTGAATATTTTCAAAAACATCCCGGATCGGCTCACGCTGGTTCGACCGTTGCAGGTAAATATAAGGGTTACCCGGATCCAGACTGAGTTTCAGATTCGCCACACCGGCGCCGTCCTGCCCCCGGTTATGTTGCTTCTCCAGAAGCAGATACAGTTTATTCAGTCCATATTTCCAGGTTCCATATTTCTCCTGATAATAAGAAACCGGTTTCAGCAGCCTGATCAGGGCCACTCCGCATTCATGTTTGATCGGATCGCTCATATACTGTTTTTTCTCCTGATTACTTCCATGGCAGCCCCGGCAATGTGTCGGGACTTCATCCTGTATTTTTCCATTAGTTCATCCGGCTGACCTGACTCTCCAAACAGGTCCGGCATTCCGATGAATGCCACCGGAACAGGTTTGTTCCTGACCAGGCATTCGGCTACAGCGCCTCCCAGTCCGCCAGTTACCTGATGCTCCTCGGCAGTGACAATGGCTCCGGTATATCCGGCCATGTCTATGATCATTTGTTCATCAAGCGGTTTAATGGTGTGCATGTTCACCACCGACGCCTGAACACCTTGTTCAGCCAGTATTTCGGCCGCCTCAAGCGCTTCCCACACCAGGTGGCCGGTGGCAATTATAGCCACATCTGCACCCTTGCGGAACAGCTGTGCCCGGCCAACCTTGAATTCCAGGTTAGGCGTGGTAAACTCAGGCACCGATTCCCTGCCAAACCGGATATACACCGGCCCGTTTACCTGCTGCACGGCAGCAATTACGGCATTACGGGCCTGAACGGCATCGCAGGGTGAGAGAATCGTCATATTTGGCAAAACCCTCATCACGGCGACATCTTCCAGTGCCTGATGGGTGGCTCCGTCGGGACCTACAGAAATGCCGGCATGGGCACCGCCGATTTTAACGTTCAGATTATTGTAGCAAACTGAAACCCGTATCTGGTCAAGCGTTCGCATGGCCGAAAATACTCCGTAGGTCGCCATAAAAGGCACCTTACCCCCGAGCGCCAGTCCGGCCGCCACACCCATGATATTCTGTTCGGCAATGCCGAATGAAAAGAAACGGTCGGGGAAAGCATCCCTGAAAAAGTTCATCCCCACCGAATTGGTAATGTCAGCACCGATCGCAACAACCCGGGGATCCACGGAACCGATATCCCGCAGCCCTTCGCCGAAGCCGGTGCGAGTTGGCCGGTGTCCTTTCAGAGTTAAGTCGGTTTGTATCATGATAATCCTTGCAATTGGCGGATAAATTCATCTCTTTGAGCCGCATCCGGCACCGCCCCATGCCATTTATAGTTCCCTTCAATTTCCTGTATTCCTTTGCCCATAAGGGTTTTTGCCAGTATTACAACCGGGGAGGTCACCGCCACACGATCAGCTTCCTGAAAAGCATAAAGCAGATCCTTTGTATTATTTCCATCACACTCAATAACCTGCCATCCAAAGGATTCGAATTTCCCCCGCAAAGGTTCCAGATTCATGACCCGATCAGTACTGCCGTCAATCTGCAGCCCGTTCCGGTCAACAATCATCCTTATATTGTTTAGTTTATGATGCGAAGCGCTCATCGCAGCTTCCCATATCGAACCTTCCTGCAATTCACCGTCACCATGAATGGAATATACTTTCCAGTTTTGTCCATCTATTTTTGCCGACAGTGCCAGCCCTACCGATACCGATAGACCTTGCCCGAGTGATCCCGACGATACTTCGATTCCCGGCAATCCGCGGTCACGAGCCGGATGTCCCTGCAAACGCGATCCCAACTTACGCAGGGTCAGCAACTCCTCTTCCTGAAAATATCCGGATTTGGCCAGTGTGGCATATAACACTGGCGCCACATGCCCGATCGATAATATCAGCCGGTCGCGCAAGGGCCATTCGGGCTCCGATGGCCTATGGGTCATCTCGTTGAAATAGAGCACAGCGAAAATATCAGCCAACCCCAACGACCCGCCCAGATGGCCGGATCCTGCGGCTGACAGGGATTCAACAACCCTGATCCGGATATCTCTTGCCATCTTTGAGAGGAGATCCGTGTCGGTTATCTTTTTATAAACCATACCGTTATTATTCCTGGGTGAGACGCTCCTGAACGAGGTAGGCCTGTGGAAACTGCGAGATCAGCATCTGCTTGTACCGATAGGCATCCTCTTTGGTGCGGAATTTGCCAACCATCGTCAGAAAATCCGGTTCCCGGTACGAAACAGAGACATTCAACGACAGATGGCTGAAAGAATTTTCATATTCGGCTTTGGCCTGATTGGCCTTCGACATCACACGACCTTTATAGATCAGAATTCTCCAACCCTTAACGCCGTTCGTTTTATTGAACTCGACATGCTTGCGGAGAATGCTGGTTAGCCGGTGATCCTGAACAATCTTGATATTGCCTGAATTATTACCGGCTTCGAGCCGGTTGATAATCAGTTTGGATGAATCCGTCATTGACGTCGTCCCGATCTCTTCCTGTGCGACAACAGACATTGGCAAAAGCAAGATAATCAGTAATATAAAACGAAATATTTTCATCTGTCGCTGAACAATCCGATCGGTTTTGAACCCCGCAAATGTACTAATTTATCCTGTTATCTTTGCAGCCGATCAAAACGCTGACGATCATGCCAAGAGTATATATTGAGACGTATGGATGCCAGATGAATGTAGCCGACAGTGAGACAGTCGCATCCATACTTACCGCAAATGGATTTGAAATTGTGGACGATATGGAAGTTGCCGATGTGATTCTGGTGAACACCTGTTCGGTCCGTGAAAATGCAGAGACCCGTGTTTACGGGCGACTGGCCGTATTCCGCCATTTGCGCAAGAAAAAACCCTCCATAGTGGTGGGCGTACTGGGCTGCATGGCCGAACGAATCAAGGAAAACCTGATTGCCGAACATGGAGTGAACCTCGTGGCCGGTCCCGATTCATACCGGACACTTCCTGATCTGCTCGCTCAATCGTCGGCCACCGGGAATGCCATTGATGTTGATCTGAGCACCGTGGAAACTTATGCAGGCATCTGCCCAACCCGTCTCGAGAGCAACGGGATTTCCGGGTTCGTGACCATTACCCGGGGATGCAATAATTTCTGTACCTATTGTATCGTTCCTTATACCCGGGGACGCGAACGGAGCCGGGACCCCCAGGATATTCTGAATGAAGCGCGCGACCTGGCATCCAGGGGCTACGTGGAGCTGACCCTGCTGGGCCAGAATGTGAACTCCTATTCTTTCCAACCTGCACCAGCCGAGGAACAATCCGCAAGCGGAACCTGGGATTTTCCGAAGCTGCTCGAAGAGGTCGCCCATGCAGTTCCCGGCATGCGCATCCGTTTTACCACCTCGCATCCCAAGGACATGTCAGATGAAACCCTCCGGGTAATTGCCCGCAACAGCAATATTTGCAAACACATACACCTGCCTGTTCAATCAGGCAGCAGCCGGATACTGAAACTCATGAACCGCAAATATGACCGCGAATGGTATCTGGGCCGGATAAAGGCAATCCGGGAGATCATTCCCGACTGCGGAATCTCTACGGATATTTTTTGCGGATTTCCCACCGAAACCGAGGAAGATCATCAGGATTCACTCGAACTGATGAAAGAGGTACGATTCGATTCCGCATTTATGTTTAAATACTCCGAAAGGCCGGGAACTTATGCTTCGGGACACCTGCCTGATGATGTGCCTGAGGAGATAAAATCCCGTAGACTCTCTGAAATCATCAATCTTCAGCGAAAGAATGGATTGGCCAGCAATCGGAGCGATGTTGGAAAAACCTTTGATGTATTGGCCGAAGGAACCTCAAAAAAATCTGATAGTCAGCTGTTTGGGCGAACTCCCCAAAATAAGGTCGTGGTATTTCCGAAGGAAAATTACCAACCCGGGCAAATGGTGCGGGTTCTTGTACAGGATTGCACGGGTGCAACTTTGAAAGGTATACCTGCAGGTGTGAATGATGCAACTTAATATCAGGATTATGTAACATCTCAGGTAGCGGGCGGGCCTATTTTTAGGTGATCTAAATATCATCGAAAATGCACCCGAACTGTTACCATGAAAAAGCTCCATACTGAAGTTATAGCCCAGGCTCAGGTAGCGGGCAACTTTTTAACAGATGTTGCAGATGTTTTTCTGTTTATCCTGCGGATTATCAAAGAATCCTTTTCAGGGCATTTTGAGTTTAAGGAGTTTTTCCATCAGTGTTACCAGATCGGATATAAAACGCTGCCATTAATTTCAATTATCGGGACCATTATCGGATTGGTCCTTACCATTCAATCACGACCCGCGCTGGTAGATTTCGGGGCAGTTTCACTACTTCCCGGAATGGTGTCAACGTCGCTGATCAGGGAAATGGGACCGGTTATTACCGCATTGATCTGCGCAGGGAAAATCGGATCAGGCATGGGAGCCGAACTGGGTTCCATGAGGGTTACCGAACAAATTGATGCCATGGAAGTGTCTTCAACCAACCCCATGAAATTTTTAGTGGTCACCAGAGTATGGGCCGCAACCCTGATGATCCCGCTCCTGGTTTTATATGCCGACGGACTTGGCATCCTGGGAAGCTGGGCCGGCGCCAATATTAAAGGAGATGTATCATTCAGTCTGTTTTTTGCTCAGGCCTTTGCATCGGTGGATTATATTGATTTTCTGCCAGCCTTCATAAAGTCAATCTTTTTCGGAGCTATAATCGGAATTGTCGGGTGCTATAAAGGCTACAATGCCGGTCGCGGAACTGAGAGTGTTGGTATTGCTGCAAATTCGGCAGTAGTAAATGCGTCACTCCTGGTCATTATTCTGGATATGATTGCCGTACAAATAACTGATATGCTGGTATTATGAAAAACACAGCGGTCATCGAGATCAGGAATCTAAAGAAAGCATTTGGCCAGCAAGAGGTATTAAAAAGCGTTTCGTTGCAGTTGTTTGACAAAGAAAACCTGGTAGTGCTGGGCAAATCCGGCAGCGGTAAATCTGTTCTGATCAAATGTATTGCGGGATTATTAAAGCCCGATGATGGATCCGTTACTGTTTTCGACAAAAACATTTCTGAAATCAGCCGGGAAGAATTGGGCCTCTTGCGCGAAAAAATCGGTTTTCTGTTTCAGGGAGGGGCGTTGTATGATTCCATGACGGTAAAAGAGAATCTCGAATTTCCGTTGAGGAGGATCAAACGGGATCTTACGGAAACCGAAATCAGGAAAAAGACCATGGAGGTTCTGGAAAACGTAGGATTGGCCGATGCATTGGATAAAATGCCATCACAGCTTTCCGGTGGCATGCGTAAACGGATCAGCCTGGCGCGCACCATCATCGTCGACCCGCTGATCATGCTCTATGACGAACCCACAACAGGACTCGATCCGGCCACTTCAGATGAGATCAGTACGCTGATCAATGAGATTCAGAAAAAATATAAAACTTCGTCAATCATCATCACGCATGATATCAATTGTGCCCGAAAAACAGGCGACCGGATTATCATGCTGGAAGAAGGTGAAGTTTTTAAAGAAGGGAAAATCGAAGAGTTTGAAAAATCGACCAATCAGTTAGTGAAATCTTTCTTTTTATAAAAAAATCAATTATGGATACGCATACCAAAAAATTCAAAATAAAGCTGGGTCTCTTCGTTGCAGGAGGATTGACCCTATTCATCGTGACCATCTTTATTATCGGAAAACAGAAAAACCTGTTTAACCCCGTTTACAAGCTCACCTCAGAATTCTATAATGTGAGTGGGTTACAGGTCGGAAATAATGTCCGCTTTTCCGGAATTAATGTCGGCACCGTCGACAATATCAAAATCATCAATGATTCAACGGTAAAGGTGGAAATGTCGATCCGGAAAGAGGTCAGGCAGTTCATTAAATCAGACAGTGAGGTGGCAATAGGTTCTGAAGGACTCATCGGTGACCGTTTGCTGGTCATCTCACAGGGCAGCAGTGATGCTCCGTGGGCGATAAACGGGCAGCAACTGATCTCCGCTGAACCGGTCGAAACAGATGCCATCATGGCCAGTTTGAAGGTAACGGCAGGCAATGCTGAAATCATCACCCGGCAGCTTGCAGAAATCATGGTAAAAATAAATACGGGGCAAGGAACTTTAGGCAAACTGATCGCTGATTCAAGCATCGCACAGGACCTCGACAAAACCATGTTAAATCTTCGGAAAAGCTCCAGGGGACTCAATGAAAACATGGAAGCTGCCAAAGATAATATCCTGCTCAGGGGCTTTTTTAACAAGAAGGCCAAGGCAGCAGAAAAAGCCAAAAAGGACTCGTTAAACAATAAGAAATAGAAGCCTGGGCAGGCACTCCTGTACGATACTCATTTTTGTTACATTTGCCGGGTTGAAATGTAATTCATTATGTACAGAACACATACCTGTGGTGAGCTCAGAATCACCGATACCGGAAAAGTAATAACCCTGGCCGGATGGGTGCAGAAAACCCGTGAATTCGGCGGAATGACTTTTGTTGACCTGCGTGACCGCTATGGAATCACTCAGCTGGTTTTCAACATGGAGACTCATGCTGAACAGTGCCAGAAAGCCCGTGAACTGGGCCGTGAATATGTGATCCGCGTTACAGGAGCGGTGGCTGAGCGAAGCAATAAAAATCCGAATATACCAACCGGTGATATCGAAATTACCGTTGAACAGCTCGATATTTTAAATCCTGCCGTAACCCCGCCTTTCACCATCGAAGAGAATTCCGATGGCGGTGATGAACTCCGAATGAAATACCGGTATCTCGATATGAGGCGCCCTCCGTTGCAGCGCAACCTGCTGCTGCGCCACCGCATGGCTCAGTCGGTTCGCCACTATCTCGATCTTCAGGGATTCATCGAAGTCGAAACCCCGGTTATGATCAAATCAACTCCTGAAGGTGCACGTGACTTTGTGGTGCCCAGCCGGATGAATCAGGGGCAGTTCTATGCACTCCCGCAATCTCCGCAAATGTTCAAACAGCTGCTGATGGTTTCGGGTTACGATCGTTATATGCAGATTGTCAAATGTTTTCGCGATGAGGATCTCCGGGCCGACAGACAACCTGAATTCACTCAGATCGACTGTGAAATGTCATTTGTGGAACAGGATGATATCCTCGATATTTTTGAAGGGCTCACCAAACATCTGTTCAGAGAAACGCTCGACGTTGAGTTTTCGGGGAGCTTTCAGCGCATGCACTGGGAACAGGCTATGGCTGAATACGGATCCGACAAACCGGACCTGCGTTTCGGCATGAAGATCAGTTGTTTAAAAGGAGTCGATTGTCATCACAACGAAGTCGGTGATGCCGGCACATTGCTACAGACTCTCCCGGATCAAACCTTTCCTCTTTTTGCAGAATCAGAATACATCGGCGGCATCGTAGCCACCGGATGTGCCGAATACTCCCGGAAACAGCTCGACGAACTGACCGAATTCGTTAAAAAACCTCAGATCGGAGCCAAAGGCCTGATCTATGTAAAATATAATGCCGACGGGACTATAAAATCGTCGGTCGACAAGTTCTTCGATGCAGCCGCACTGCAAAAATGGGCCGAGGTTACCGGCGCCAAAGCGGGCGACCTTCTGCTTATCCTTGCCGGTAAACGGAGCCAAACACTCAAGGCACTCGGAGAGTTGCGCCTCGAAATGGGACGAAAGCTGGAACTGATGGACAAAAACCAGTTTGCTCCCCTATGGGTGGTCGATTTTCCACTTTTTGAGTGGGACGATGAAACCCAGCGCTATTATGCCATGCATCACGCTTTTACCTCCCCGAAACCGGAAGATATCCCGTACCTCGATACCGATCCGGGGAAAGTCCACGCCAATGCTTACGATCTGGTGATTAACGGAGTGGAAGTGGGCGGTGGATCGATCAGGATACATGATTCCGCCTTGCAAACCCGGATGTTCAATATCATGGGATTCACTCCCGAAGAAGCAGATTATCGGTTCGGATTTTTGACGAATGCCTTTAAATATGGAGCTCCACCTCACGGAGGTATCGCTTTTGGGTTCGACCGACTGGTCTCCCTGTTTGCCGGACTCAGTTCCATCCGCGACGTCATCGCCTTCCCGAAGAATAACCAGGGCCGCGATGTAATGCAGGACAGCCCGTCGAAGATTGACGATCTGCAGTTGGATGAGCTGGGGATAAGGATAGTGACGAGTGACAAGTGACGAGTGACCAAAGAACCGTTACGCGTGACGCGTGACGCGTAACGAAAAAGAGTGACCATGGAAGACGCCTATTTCATGCGGCAGGCGCTAAGCGAAGCCAGGAAAGCCACCGAGCAGGACGAAATTCCGGTTGGGGCCGTTGTAGTTGCCGGGAACCGGATCATTGCCCGGGCACATAATCTTACCGAAACTTTACATGATGTAACGGCTCACGCTGAAATGCAGGCCCTTACGGCTGCAGCCAATACCCTCGACAGCAAATACCTGGGAGAGTGCACCTTATATGTAACTTTGGAGCCTTGTGTGATGTGCGCCGGCGCCGCATACTGGACACAGATCGGCCGGATTGTTTTCGGAGCATCTGACCCCAAAAGGGGATTTCAGCAAACCGGAAGCAATATCCTGCACCCGAAAACCACCGTTACCGGCGGTATTCTCGAAGATGAATGCAGTGAGCTGCTGACAGATTTTTTCAGAGGGAAACGTTGACCAACACCTTCCTGATCTCTTCTTCACCCACCTCAAGATTGACCCGGTTTTTTCCGATCTCTTCCAACAAGGTAAAAATGATATGGTTATCCCGGTTCTTCTTGTCGAACTTCATCCATCCCAGCATGATCTCCGGATCTTTGATGATTACCGGCGGGTTTCCGTACAAATGAGTGATGGTTTCGCAAATTTCACTGACTGCGCCGGCAGACAATCCCAGTAAATTGCATGAAAGGGCGGCCTCAGCGATCATTCCGTAAGCCACAGCATAGCCATGTGCCAGAGGATCGCCTGATCGAAGTGACTCGCTCTCAATGGCATGACCGATCGTGTGACCAAAGTTCAATGCTTTCCGGATACCATGCTCCTCAGGATCAGCCTCTACGATATCTTTCTTGATTTCGACACATCTCCAGATCAGTTTGCCGAACTCCGTTTCATCGTATCCATCCAGATCGAAAACTTTCAGTTTGTTCCACAATTCCTTGTCTGCAATCAGACCGACTTTCAGCATTTCAGCAAATCCCGACAGCAAATTGTGGCGATCAAGCGTACGTAAAAAAGGCAAATAAAGAAACACGTGTTTCGGTTGCCGGATCACGCCGATCTCATTTTTCAGTCCCCTGAAATTCACGCCGGTTTTCCCCCCGGTACTGGCATCAACCATCGCCAGAACGGTCGTCGGAATATTAATGAAAGCAATGCCCCGCTTAAAGGTGCTTGCAGCAAAACCACCCAGATCCGTCAGCATTCCACCCCCGATATTGATCACCAGAGAACTGCGGTCAGCACCGGCCTTCCCCAGCCCATCCCAGGCTGCGATCACCTGTTGGATGCTCTTATTCTCCTCACCAGGCTCCAAAATCAGGATATTGGATTCAGGAACCAATCTGAAATCCTTGATCAACGGCCAGCAATGCGTCCAGGTATTAGCTTCAAAAATCAGGAAGATCTTCTTCTCGTCATATTCTGAGGTGATCTCCCGCAGGTCCGACCTCAGGTCGCAGGTCATGCTGACCTCATTGATGCTGTAAACGGTATTCATAATGTGAAAAACTGGCGAAAGGTAATTAATTAATCCGCTACCTTTGGAACTTAACCCGGCAGATGTTTACATCATGGAAATAGATAACGAAAAACAGGCCTCCAGAACCAAGATGTTTTTAATCAGCATCCCATTTGTCCTGCTATTAGGGACAGGGCTGCTGGCAATTTTCCTGGTCATCCACACCTGGATACCCACACTGATTTCAGGAGGTTTAGTGATTTTAGGCTGGGCCGCTACTGTTTTATTGAAACTGCAGTCGGTCAGATTCCGGGTCCGCGACGGAAAAGTTACCGTTCTGTATTACCCGATCAGTCCCATGACTTCGAATTTCAAAAAGATCGAGATACCGGTTGAACAGCTTTCAGGATATGAAATCATCCGCTCCCCGGGAAACCGTAAAGAACTGGTTTTGCATGAGACCATTGGAGGTGAGGAAGCTGCATACCCACCTGTATCTCTGACTGTTTTCGGGAAACCAAACATCCATAAACTTGAAGAAATCCTTAAGAGCCTGTGTTCATGAACCATTTTTCTCCAACTCGTATTTTTTTTCTGATCATTCTTGCCGGTTTCTCAATTCCCGGACCCGTAAGCTCTCAAAATGCCAATCGGCGTGTTTCAGTCAGTTCCTATACTGAAACCATCCTGAACGGTAAGATAACCCGGGCGCGGGCCAACCTGTATTATGAGTTTCCGTCGGGCCGCATTATCACGATGAATACCGAGCCTGAAAAATACGTGTACATGGCCAATACCCTGGGAGAGACTAAAATCTATTACCCGGCAAATAATACAGTCATTCTGAGAAACGATGAAGCATTCAGCTCCCGCAACAACAACCTGTACTATTTCTTTACCAACCGGTTGAACGACCTTGGCTTGCAGGATTCAGGGTTCAAAACATCTGGTGTAAAACAGGAGCAGGAATATACCGTTACCACATGGCAGGCTCCTGTTCAGCTGCTCGGGCAGGTTGATAAAATCGATCTGGTGCATGAGAATATGCTCCCCGTTTACTCTGAATACCGCAATACCAAAGGAGAGTGCACGGTTAAAGTTTACTACAGCGATTTTCAAAAGATTTATGAATCGATGGTTCCCTTGCGCGTCACTGAAATAATATTTCTTAACCGGCCCGATTCCACTGTCCGCCGCACAACCTATACCAACTTCCGTACCGGCACCAATGCGGATAAGGAGGGCTTTGATTTTACAATCCCGGAGAATGCAAAAACTGAAAGATAGCCTTTTACTGATTTTTTGCCTGTTCTTATTCAACTGCCTTTCAGGTCAATCCGTGAATTCAGATCTGCAACTCATTCAGCGGACCATCACGGCAGCCGAAGCCTCGGGCGAAAGTCACCACCATAGCGTTGCATTTCCTTTTCCGGGAACAATCAATCCGATAAAACTGGCGCTGGGTTCCACCATGTGGCTTTATCAGAATCTGATATCCCCTCAACTGTCGGCATCATGCCTGTTTGAACCGTCATGCTCGGCCTATAGTGTTAACCTGATGAAAGATTACGGAATCATCCGGGGCATGGTTTTTACCGCCGACCGACTCACGCGATGCAACCGGATGTCAGCCAGGGATCTGTTTTATACCCGGATCAATCCCTTAACAGGGCATGTTCGCGAATCCACCGATTTTTACAGGCTTTCAAAACATGACTAAAAGACTTCCCCGGTATATCCTTCAGCGGTTAATCCCCCTGATAGTTCTGTTTTTCCTGATGGATTTGCAAGCTAGCGGGCAATCGAAACCGCCGGATTGGGGTTTCGTTCAATTTCTGATCGACCAGGAAAACTACGGACAGGTTCTCGAAGCACTGGATCAGAGTTCAACCCCAACCGTTTCGTCATCCGATTCCGCCAGCTTTTTCCGGGGCTGGGCACTCTACCATCTCAAGGAGCTCAGTCCATCAACCGAAGCGTTCCGGAATGTATCGGCCTCTTCAGTGCTCCATACCCGGTCAGGACTGTTCGGCTCATGGAATCTGGCCTATCTGAAAGACCTGAAAACGGCTGATCTCTGGCTGAATAGCCTTCATGCACCCACTCAGGATGAAATGGCGCTCATCAAGTTTGAAACCCTGGGCATAAGGTTGCTCGAAAGAGATTTGCCCGGTTACGATAAATTACGGACCGATGTTCCGTCGACTCGATATGCATGGGGAAAAGCACTGGAGAAACTGGATTCCTATGCCGGCCAGATGCATACTTATAAACCGAAAAGTCCGGCGCTTTCCGGAGTTCTTTCGGCAGTAGTGCCCGGATTGGGGAAAATCTATACCGGCCAAACCGGATCGGGAGTCAGCGCTTTTCTGATCTGCGGGGCATTAGGGGCCCTCTCTGTTGAAAATGGCATGCATGACGGCTGGGGCCATTGGAGCACCTTGGTATTCAGTGGATTATTCACCTTGTTTTATGCAGGGAATATATATGGAAGCATAATTAGTGCAAAAGAGGTTAGCGATTATCATCATGAAGACATGGATCAGCACATTTTGCTTGATATGCATCTGCCTCTGCGCGAGTTTTACCGGTAGTGCCCAGGTAAATCTCCGTCAGGCAGATTCATTGTTCAGTTCAGGAGCGTTTCCTGAATCCGGCCTGGCTTACGCCTATGCTGAATACCTGTCGCACCATAGTGATACGCTGGCCATGGCACGAATCGGCCAGGTAAAGTGTTATCAGCAGGACGGGAAGTACACCGATGCTTGCCGGGTAATCGATCAGACATCCCCTTTCGGTATAACGGATTCATTAGCAGCGCTGGTCATTTACGAATCCCTGCTAAGCCACTATCTCGCTGGTGAACCTGAAATCAGTATTTCAAGATATCAACAAGCACGGCATATTCTCGAAACCTCTGGACTCCACCGGCAGTCACTGCTGATTCTGACACTGAGTTACCTGGATTCCCGGAACTGGCCCCTCGCCCATTCTACAGGACAACTTCTGGTTTCTCCTGAACATAGCTCAGCATGGGATGCCCTCTTCACAACAGACGCTTTACCCCGATATCGCAAGCCGGAAACAGCCAGATTGCTTTCAATTTTTTGTCCGGGAAGCGGACAAATCTATGCCGGATACACCGGCTCTGGAATTTTCAGCTTTACGATTCATGCCGGAATACTGGCGCTCGCCGTAACCGGATTCGTCAACGGATATTACCTGACTGCCTGGTTGGCCGGATTGGGAATGTTTCAGAAATTCTATTACGGAGGCATTCACCGCGCCGAAGTATTATGCAAAACAAAAAACCGGCAGGAGCTTAAAAAATATCTCCTGCCGGTTAAATCTTTTCTGATCAATCAGGCGAATGCGCCTATTTGATCTGGCCTGTCCACATAAAGAAATTAGGGTTGTTGATGTAAGGCGATAACTTACTGTTATCCATAACAGCCATCAATAGCATGATCCAGTCAACAAAAGCAACAATCCCGCATCCTCCGGCAGTGATCACATAAAGAACAAAAGTCAATGGTTCCGTTCCAAGATAAAGACGGTGAATCCCGATACCTCCGAGAACAGTGCAAAGAACAAAGGCCACAACGGGGTCCTTGTCGCTGGTAATGGAGGGCATTCCAGGTGTCGTCTGCAGATCAAAAACAGATACAGCCGGAGCAATATCAGCTTTTGCAACTATCTGATCGATCTGGTTCTGATCGATTTTGTAATTGCTGGCATTGGCCTGAAAACCGAAACCAATTGCGAACAAAAGGCTTAAAAGAGTAAGGGTTTTTTTCATAACTGAACAGTTTTTATTTGATGTTACGTTGGATTTACGAATATAGTTGTTCATTTTCAAAAGCAGGCATACGCATACCGATTCTTATAAACAACTTGTCCCACTAGTTTTCCAGAGGCACCAGCTCATAAAAATGTACCGGCTTGTATTTCATTCCCCACAACCAACAGACCGGTGTAAAAAGACATCCGCATAAAACCGGACCGGCATCGAACTCTTCCGTCTTGGTAATCACCGTATTCAAAGGTTTATACCCCTCTTTTTCAAGCCGGATATAAGAGGTTGAGCCAATAATTTTATTGTCAATCAGGGTAAAAGGAGTGATTCCGCAATATTCATCATTAATGTAAATTTTGGCTTCACTGGGGACGGTTTGAATCTGAGTCATACTTGTGCAACCCGATAAGATCAGTACCGTCAGGCCAACGAATATCGCCAGCCAATAAGAAGTACGATTTTTTTTCATGTTTGGTGGATTATATATTTCTACTGGTTATTATGGAAGTTTATCTCAAACAAATAAAAATCATGCCAAAGTTAGGTTTTCGTGAATTACTTTTACATTTACTTTAGCATAATAAATATGCCTGACCGATTAAACCCGATGCGGATAACTGCCATTGTCACCAATATTCTACATCCCGTTTGCCGGGTAAATTGTTGAAATCAATATCACCGACGGGCTCGAAAACGATCAGGTTACCTCCTGTAATAATATAGTAATTGATGAATTGGAAAACGATAGCGAGTTTTTTTATCATACTTCAGGCCTTCACCTTAAGCCTCCATTCGCAAACCGCCGATGAGGTCAAAAGTTTCAGCAAATTATTTAAGCCCGCTGAAAACAAGCTTGAGTATTCCCTGAAGATCGATCCCTCCAATGAAATAAAGCTGGTGTTGACCAGCGGTTTTGCTTTTTATAAAACTTTTGTGTCATCTCAGGACGGAGTGAAATGCACTTTCTACCCCAGTTGTTCCGTTTATGCCCTGAACACGATTAAAACAAACGGATTTATCGGAATTCTTGATGCAATCGACCGGCTGACCCGATGCAACGGCATCAGTCCGGAAAAATATCCTATCCATGAACCAAGCCACCGCTTTTATGATCCGGTTGAAAAGATCCGCCATTAGCCTGTCGGGCTTGTTGTTGATGATTACCTGCAGCCTTTCGGGTCAGAACATCTTTGATGGGCCACACTCCCGGGAATTTGCCCGGCACCTGATGGATAATCAACAGTTCCGGCTGGCAGCAACAGAATGGGAGCGTGTGCTTTTTCTGAATCCTCAGGATACCCAGGCCCGTCTGAACCAGATAAAATCTTACAGGCTCAGCCAAAATCCGGCTGAGGGTTGGAAAAAGCTGAATCAGTGGTATCCGGCAGGGCCATTACCGCCATCGTTTTCAACTGAAGCATTGCAGCTGGCGCTGGTTCAAAATGATTTCCAGTCGTTCCGCTCAATATTGGCACGCTCACCCGGTCTCCCGGCCTATGAAAAATCCAACTTTGAGCTGGGCGCATGGCTTCTCGAAGGAAGCTGGATCAAACCGCCCCGGCAAAGACAAAATTCGCTGATCATCGTAACAGCCACCGACACCCGGCTTTTACAGCTTTTCGACAGATCGATGACCATCCGGCGTAAAAGCCCTGCCTTGGCTGTAGCACTCTCTGCCGTGGTACCGGGATTAGGGAAAATATATTCGAACGACTGGAAAGATGGCTTATTGTCTCTCCTCTTTGTAGCCACCAATGCCTGGCAGTCATACCGCGGTTTTTCAAAAAACGGCACCGGAAGTGTCACCGGTTGGGTGTTCGGCACACTGGCATTCGGGTTCTATTCCGCCGACCTGTTTGGCTCCTGGAAGTCGGCTGGCATTTACAATTCAAAACAAGTTGATCTGATCAGGCATGAAACTGAAACGGTTATTTATACTCATTAGCCTGATTGCTGCGACAGGTTACGTCCCGGCACAAACAACCGGGGAAACACGTGCTTTTGCCGACAGCCTGTTCCTGGCAGGTAATTTCGCCAGTGCCCTTCCCGCTTACCAGAGAACCGAATTCTTTATCAGGCCGGCAGTGGATGCAGAAATCCTGAGCCACATCGCCGATTGCTTCGCCGAAAACGGCGATTCCAAAAAAGCGGTGGAATATTACGAACAAAGCTACATCGCCCAAACCAATGACAGCCTGAAAAAGGAGATCCTTTTCCGTAAAACGGCGTACTACCTGAAAAATAATAATTACGCATTTGCCCTGATGGAGCTTCTTAACCTCGAAAAGAGTCTGAGTATCGGTTTTGAAGAAAAACGAAATTTCTATCTGGGCATGACTTGGTTTGGATTAGGGGATTTCGAACAATCCGGGGTCTGTTTTGAAAAAGCTACCGGCAATCCGGTCAGCCGGCAGAAAATTCATGAAATCTTTTCTGATCAAAAACGTTTCAACCGGCCTAATCCCCGACTGGCATCCTGGCTAAGTGTCTTTCTGCCCGGATCAGGGCAGATCTATTCCGGAGAAATCTGGTCGGGCATCAATTCACTCTTACTGACTGGTTTCTTTGTCGGTGTCGGTGCCTATATTGTCACCGTCACCTCCCCTTTGGATGCCCTCTTCACCGCACTACCCTGGTTTCAACGGTACTATCAGGGAGGATTTCTGCGAGCTTCGGAGTTAGCAAAACACAGAAGGTCGGAACACCGTAGCATCATATTTGAAGAGGTACTAACCATCATTGCCAGCGATAAATGACACTACCCATCAGCATACCCGGAACAACAAAGCCATCAGGGAGGAGATACATTCGCTTTATCTTTCTGTCATCATGCCTTTTTGCCCTGATTTTCCTCCCTGCCATTGCTGCGGCTCAGCAACAAATTTCCAATGAACCCAGGGAGGTAACCGAAGTTTTCGAGGCTATGTACCGGTACAACCTGCCTGAAGCTGAACTCAAACTGAAAGGATTGAAGGAAAAGAACATCAGCCAGGACTGGATCGATCTTGCTCAGGCTAATCTTCTCTGGTGGTGGCTGATTTCAGGTGATGAGTCACATGATTATGACCATGAAATGTCGCTGGCGCTGAACCGCGTGATCAACCGTTACCGCACCCGGCCAATCGGCAAACTATCCCATGAAGAGGTTTTCACTATGATCCATAGTTATGCGTACCTCACCAGAGTAGATATTTATAAAGAGCGATATTTCAAGGGAATCATCAATCTCGGCCATACGATGGACTACCTGAAACTGGCGCTTGCCAGTCCGGATCAATATGACAAATTCCTGATGGTTAGCGGGTTGTACAATTATTTCGCCGCTGCCACGCAGGTTGAATATCCGGTTTTTATACCGTTTTTTGCCCTTGCTCCCAAAAGCAACCGTGACCTGGGTTTTCAGCAACTCTCCCACTGTTCCCGCATGAATAATATCCTTATAAAGAATGAATCGCTCTATTACCTGATGAAAATCGATTATCAGCTTGAGAAAAACTATACCGGCGCATTGAACATTGCCGATGAACTCATCAGCCGGTACCCGAACAACCTGATCTATCATTTTCACCGGTTTATGATTCTGATCGAATCGAAGCAGAGGCCCCAGGCATTGGCCCAATATTCAAAGCTTATCGAGATTTCGGTTAAAGCTCCAAGTCTCAATCAGTTGCAGCGAAATCACCTGATTGATGTTGCAAAAAAAAGGCTGTTGAAAGAAAAAATTAACCCGGCCATCTGATTCTTTTTTCCATTCGGTCCCTGAAAATGCATCTATAATTATCAAATGGATGCAACTACACTGATCCCGAAATTATCGCTGGCTCTGATACCCGGTATCGGGGCCAACATTGCACGCGCACTTATGTCGCGGTGCGGCTCTGCCGATGAGATCTTCAATCTCAGACGAAATGAGTTACTATCAGTACCCGGTATCGGGGAGCTTTTGGCCGACCGGCTACTGCATACTGAAACGCAAAAGCGTGCCGAAGAGGAGATACGTTTCATGGAAAAGGAGCATCTCGATTGCCGGTTTCTTTTTGATGATGAATACCCTCCACGACTGGCGCAGTGCCCCGATGCACCGATCATTCTTTTCACGCGCGGTGAAATCCCCGGCCCCGAAGGCAGGACGCTCAGTGTGGTCGGCACCCGAAACCCTACCAGCCGGGGAAAACAGATCACCCGGGACCTGATTCAGGGACTGTCAGACAAGGGGCATCAGGTTGTGATCATATCCGGATTGGCTTACGGCATCGATATACAAGCCCACATAGCTGCCCTGGAGTCGAACCAGAAAACCATTGCTGTTTTGGGCCATGGTTTCCACACACTCTATCCGGCAGTTCACCGTCAGATTGCCGACCGGATCGTTGACCAGGGAGCGCTGATCTCTGACTTTTTCAGTCACAACTTGCCGGAGCCGAAAAACTTTGTCAGGCGCAACCGGATCATCGCCGGCTTAAGTGAAGCCACTCTGGTTATCGAGTCGGGGATCAAGGGAGGAGCCATGGTTACCGCCGAAATGGCCAACTCCTATGATCGTGATGTAATGGCCGTTCCGGGCCGGCCTGATGATCTGATGTCACACGGATGCAACTTCATGATCAGGGATAATCAGGCAGCATTGGTCGAAAGTGCGGACGACATCGAACAACTGCTGGGCTGGAGGCAGGTTCCGGTAAACAGAGTGTACCCCGAGCCCCTGTTGTTTGAGCAAATGGATCCGGATGAAATGGTGATCTACCAGTTGCTTGCAGGCCCACCACTATCGGTCGACCATATATGCCGTATGGCCGGATTTCCCGTGCAAAAAGCATCCTTTCTGCTGTTGAACCTGGAGTTTAAGAACCTGATACAGGCCATGCCCGGCAAACTGTATACCCGTACCGACAATTAGGCTGCCTGAAAACAGGGAGCTTTTCCTATCTTTGTCGCCTTAATGATTTTTTGTGGAACTAACAGATACTCATTGCCATATCTATCTTCCCGAATTCGACGGCGACCGGGATAATATTGTTACAGAGGCATTCGCGGCCGGTGTTACCCGTATTTTCCTGGCCAATGTCGATTGCACAACTACTGACGGCCTGTTGAAGATGGCTGACCGTTATCCCCTGAACTGTTTCCCGATGATGGGGCTTCATCCCACCTCAGTTGATGCCGGATTTGAAAAGGAGCTCGAAAAAATTGAAGCCACGCTGAATTCGCGCACGTTTTACGGAATCGGCGAAGTTGGCATCGATCTGTACTGGGATAAAACCTTTCGTGAACAACAGGAAGAAGCTTTTCTGATTCAACTCAGATGGGCATCCGAAAGAAAACTCCCTGTGATCATCCATGTGCGGGATGCTCATAACGAAACCATTCAGGTGATTGAAAAATCCGGGTTGACCGGTCTCACCGGAATTTTCCACTGTTTCAACGGGACATCCGAACAGGCAAAGGAAATTATCGGATTGGGATTCCATCTCGGGATTGGAGGGGTATCGACTTTCAAGAATTCCGGACTTGGCCAGGTGCTGCCAGGCATTGATCCCCGATGGATCGTTCTCGAAACGGACGCTCCCTATCTGGCTCCGGTTCCGTTCAGGGGTAAACGGAATGTACCCGCCTATCTGGCTCAGACTGCTGCCAGGGTGGCCTCAATGTATAATATGCCGGCAGAAGAATTTGCACTCCTGACAACCGGCAACAGCAAACAACTATTCGGGATATGAACCCTCCGACAAAACCATCAATACTGATCATTTATACCGGTGGCACCATCGGAATGATTACCGAAGCTTCAACGGGTTCCCTGGTACCGGTAGATTTTCATGAGATCTCCGGACAGCTGCCCGAACTGCGTAAATTCGACCTGAATCTCTCGACCTATACTTTTGACCCGGTGGTTGACTCATCGAATATCACCCCTGAATTCTGGACCGAGCTGGCAGGTGTCATTGAACGGGAATATCACAAACACGATGGGTTTGTGGTTCTGCATGGCACTGACACCATGTGTTACACGGCATCGGCGCTGAGTTTCATGCTCGAAAACCTCAATAAACCGGTCATTTTCACCGGATCACAACTACCCATTGGCGTGCTTCGTACTGATGGAAAAGAGAATTTGCTCACTGCAATTGAGATTGCCGCAGACCGTAAAAACCAACAGCCCATGGTGCCTGAAGTATGCATCTTTTTTCAGGACAAGTTGTTCCGTGGGAACCGTACCTCAAAGCATAATGCTGAATACTTCAATGCTTTCGTTTCGGAGAATTATCCACCTCTTGCCGAAGCCGGCATCAGTATTCATTACAACTACGGAGCCATACACTATCCGGTAAATGAAAAAGCGCTGAAAGTGCACAACATATTGGGAGACCAGGTTGCCATACTGAAACTTTTTCCCGGTATCCGTCGGGAGTTTGTACAATCCATTCTCACCTTGCCCTGGCTGAAAGGGCTGGTTCTCGAAACTTTCGGAGCCGGAAATGCAACCACAGCCAGCTGGTTTTTAGAGGATATCCGCGAAGCCTGTAACCGTGGACTGGTTATCCTGAACGTTACACAGTGCCCGGCCGGAACGGTCAATCCGGGGAAATATGAAACCAGCCGGTTACTTCATCAGGCTGGTGTGGTTAATGGCCGCGACCTGACTACCGAAGCCGCCCTGACCAAACTGATGTTTCTGCTGGGGCAGGATTCCGGCACAGCCAGTGTGAAAGAGCGCCTGAACGAATCAATTAGTGGAGAAATAACCATTTAGGTCGGCAGGATTAAAAAATAATTGTAAATTTGCGCCACGATTTTGGAGAGATGGCCGAGTGGTCGAAGGCGCACGCCTGGAAAGCGTGTACCCTGCGTGAAGCGGGGTCGAGGGTTCGAATCCCTCTTTCTCCGCGGATGGTTATTCAATTAACCAACACGAAAAAGGGAATTAACTAATCGATAAGACATGAGAAAAATTGCTGTGATTACTTTATGCGGGATGCTTTGCGTTGGTGCATCTTTTCTCGACGTTAAAGCTCAAAACGTGCCGACCGGACCTCCTGATACTTCAGTGACAGCCAGGCCGACCATTCCACCGGACACCTCCGTACCAACTCCCAACGAATCAGCTAAACCTGTTTCAAAGGTAACTGATACAAAATCGACCGGGAATACGGCCCTGATCATCGGCATCATTGCCGCTGTTGCAATTGCTGGTTTGGGAATCGTTATGATCCGTAAGAACAATAAGAAAGAGTAAGCCTTATTTACAGTTGCCAACTTTTCCACAGAGAGTTGGCAACTGTAAAACATTGGCTGGCATTTCTACTCTTCTTCCCTCTCTTCTCTCTCCCTCTTTATCCTAGCTGAAATAATAATGGATATTTCGTACAGTGCGTACATGGGAACAGTTACCATGATCTGACTGAAAATATCCGGTGGGGTAATTATACCGGCTACAATCAGGATGAGAATCAATGCATGCTTGCGGTATTTCCGCATAAACTCAGGAGTCAGTATCCCTACTTTACTCAGGAAATAAACCAGAATCGGCATTTCAAAAACCAGCCCCGTGGCAAAGATCAGGGAAGTGATTGTACCGATGTAAGACTTCAGGTTGATCTGGTTGATTACCTCAGCACTTACCGTATAGGTTCCCAAAAAGTTGATCGTAAGCGGGACGATCATGAAATAACCGAACAGAATTCCGATGATAAACAGTGCAGATGTATAAAACACCATGCCATGTGAATACCTTTTTTCCGATTCTTTCAGCGCCGGCATGATGAACCGGTATAATTCCAGGAAAATATAGGGGGCGGCCAATATTAATCCGCCGTACAGGGCAATCGACATGTGCATCCTGAACTGACCGGCCATATCGATGTTAATCAGCTGGATAGGAAGTTCCTTAAAACAGAGCTGATCGGTATGCACTAACTGCCCGATCTTGCAAAACACCCTGTTAGTGAAGAAATCGACCGATTTGGGAGCCAGAAGAATCTGGTCGACAATGAACTTTTTCAAACAAAACACGATAACGGCAAAAACCCCAACCGAGGCGACTGAACGCATTAAATGCCCCCTCAGCACCTCCAGGTGCTCAAGGAATGTCATGTCATTCGCATCCTTGTGCTTTAGTTTTTTTCTGTCCAAAACGGAGCGAATTAATAGATTAGGGATTGCCTGTCAATCGGCATAGCAATGGAAATATTACTCCTTCTTTTCAGTCGGTGCAGTATCGCTGGATCCTTCACTATTTGGCTTTGAAGCATCCTTGAACTCTTTAATTCCTTTACCCAGGCCACGCATCAGTTCAGGTATCTTTTTCCCTCCGAACAGAAGAACGACAACGAGAACAACAAAAATGATTTCGGTAGGTCCGAAAACACCAGCTAAAACAAGTGATAAATTCATGTTAGTATCTGTTAATTAAGCCGAGCAAAGGTATAACATTTTCATAGAAACTGAGGTTTTTATACTTTCGCCAAATGTTTTTCGCGCTAAACAGATAATCAGAGAGCTTCATTATTATGGAATACAACTTCAGGGAAATTGAACCCAGATGGCAGGCATACTGGAAATCACACGGAACGTTCGAAGTGAAAACCGATCCCGCCAAACCCAAATTCTATGTATTGGACATGTTCCCATACCCCTCGGGGGCCGGACTGCATGTAGGCCATCCACTGGGGTATATCGCTTCTGATATCTACTCCTGGTACAAACGGCTGAACGGGTTCAATGTTCTTCATCCGATGGGATACGATGCATTTGGATTACCGGCTGAGCAATATGCCATTCAAACCGGACAGCATCCGGCCGTCACCACTGAAAACAATATCCGCCGTTACCGGGAACAACTCGATAAAATCGGATTTTCATTTGATTGGTCACGCGAAGTAAGAACCTGTGATCCTGATTATTACAAATGGACCCAATGGGTTTTTGTCCGATTGTTCAACCATTGGTATAATATGGCATCCGACAAAGCCGAGCCGATCGAAAAACTCATCAGCCACTTGCAAAATTCCGGCACCACCGGATTGATGGCAGCCTGCACCGAACCGCTTGATTTCATGGCCTCCGACTGGAAGGGCATGTCGATTGAGAAACAGCAGGAAACCTTACTGAACTACCGGCTTGCCTATCTGGCTGAAACACTGGTCAACTGGTGCCCGGCTCTGGGTACCGTTCTGGCCAATGATGAGGTTAAAGAGGGCCTTTCGGTCAGAGGCGGGCATCCTGTTGAGCAAAAACGAATGAAACAATGGTTGCTCAGGGTTTCGGCCTATTCTGAAAGACTGCTCAACGGACTCGACAAGATCGACTGGACCGACTCACTCAAGGAGATGCAGCGCAACTGGATCGGGCGGTCAGAAGGTGCAAATATGTTCTTCGCTGTTCCATCGAAAGATATCACCATCGAGATATTCACCACCCGCGCCGATACCATTTTCGGCGCCACTTTCATGGTATTGGCACCTGAATCGGAACTGGTGGCCCAGCTGACGCAACCTGACCATCAGGATGAGGTTGACCTTTATCTGATGGAAACCAAAAAGCGGACCGAAAGGGAAAGAATGGCGGATGTTAAAAAAGTAACCGGCGTATTCACCGGTTCCTATGCCATTAATCCGTTTACCGGACTTGAAATCCCCATTTGGGTGGCCGATTATGTTTTAGCCGGATATGGCACGGGCGCCATCATGGCGGTTCCGGCACATGACAGCCGCGACTTCAAGTTTGCACGCCGTTTCAGTCTGCCAATCATCCAGGTTGTTCTGCAACCCGGCCAGGAACCCACCGATCCGAACAGCTGGGAGGATTCATTCGATGCCAAGGAAGGCACCATGATCAATTCATCCTTCCTGAACGGATTGTCGGTCAGCGATGCGATCGCCCGAACCAAAACGGAAGTTGAATCCCGCAAAATAGGCAAGGTTCAGGTTAATTACCGCTTGCGCGACGCCATTTTTAGTCGCCAGCGTTACTGGGGCGAGCCTTTCCCCATCTATTACAAGAACAATACTCCATACGTAATGGATGAATCGATGCTGCCGGTCAGGCTGCCCGAAATCGACGCTTTTCTCCCGACTGAAAAAGGAGAACCGCCACTAGGGCGCGCTGCACACTGGGCCACGGCCGACGGATACCCGATCGAACTCAGCACCATGCCGGGATTTGCCGGATCATCCGCTTACTATCTGCGGTACATGG
>Ga0209373_10000286_pt1 | contig 98945 bp, 89 predicted proteins | sample Higcelweek5metaG_FD_187173 | JGI IMG/M metagenome (GOLD analysis project Ga0209373, IMG submission 187173) | Freshwater pond sediment microbial communities from the University of Edinburgh, under environmental carbon perturbations - High... | ecosystem: Environmental > Aquatic > Freshwater >...
TCCGACGCAGATCCACCGTCCGCGGACGTCCACGCTTGCAAGCCGCTGGCAGATGGGGAGAAAGAACCGCCCATTCCGCCTCCGTCGTGTCGCTTGCATAGCGCAACTCCTTCCGCTCATAGTTCGGCCGCGTGGTTTCGCTCCAGACCATTCCGTGATTCCTTCCTGTGTCGCAACTTGAACGAATCACAGGTCAGCGAAATCACGCAACTTTATTTCCGGTCAGCCTCTGAGAAGGTGGAGCGACAATGAGCAAGACAACGAACAAATTTTCCCCGGAAATCCGGTCACGGGCGGTTCGCCTGGTTCTGGACCATGAGAAGGATCTCCGTCCCCCGCTGGGCGGCGATCTCATCGGTTGCGCTGAAGATCGGCGGCTCGGCACACACGCTGAATGAGTGGGTGAAGAAGGCCGAGGTGGACAAGGGCAGTCGGGCGGGCATTCTGACGGATGTGCAGGAAAAGCTGAAAGCGCAGGAGCGGGAGATCCGGGAACTGCGGCAGGCGAACGAGGTTCTGCGCAAGGCGTCGGCGTATTTCGCGATGGCGGAGCTCGAGCGCCGCCCGAAATGATGCTGGGTTTCATCGAGACCCACCGCCAGGACTATGGGGTCGAGCCGATCTTGCCGAGGTTTTGCCGATCGTCCCATCCACTGTGCGTCGGCATGCCAGCCGTCAGGCCGATCCGGCCAAGTTGCCGGAACGGGCCCGTCGGGATCCCGGGTTGAAGGCCGACATCCGGCGGGTGTTTGACGAGAATTTCCAGGTTTATGGGGTCCGTAAAGTGTGGCGGCAATTGCAACGCGAGGGCCGGAAGATAGCCCGTTGCACGGTCGGGCGGCTGATGCGTGGGATGGGCCTACGGGGTGTCATTCGTGGGAAGTCGGTAAAAACGACCATTCAAGACAAGGGCTTGCCCTGTCCTCTGGATCATGTGAACCGGCAGTTCCACACCGAACGGCCGGACATGCTGTGGCGGTCGGATTTCACCGACGTCCCCACCTGGAACGGCTTTGTCTGTGTGGCCTTCATCATCGACGCCTTCGCGCGGCGGATCGTTGGCTGGCGGGTTTCCCGAACGGCCGATGCCGATTTTGTCCTGGATGCCCTCGAACAGGCCCTGCATCAGCGCCGCCCGGTCGGCAAATCCGGGCTGGTTCACCACTCCGACAGGGGCAGTCAATATGGTGTCCATCAAGTACATTAGGCGTTTGCTTCTGGCTGGCAGCGAACCCTCCGTTGGCAGCGTTGGCGATTCCTATGACAACGCCTTAGCTGAAACCATCAACGGTCTCTATAAGGCCAAGGTCATCCACAGGCGAGGACCTTGGAAATCCTTCGAGGCCGTCGAATACGCCCCCCTCGAACGGGTCGACTGGTTCAACAACAGACACCTGTTCGAACCCATCGGAAATATTCCGCCCGCCGAGGCCGAGCGACGGTATTATGCTGACAGGGAGACCATGCCCATAGCGGCATGACTCACGAACTATCGCCGCCGACAATCCCGGCGCGGTTCATTTCATGGCCATATACGGCTACGCCCGCGCCTCCACGCTGGACCAAGACGTCGCGATCCAGGAGGACGCATTGCGCCGGGGCGGGTGCGATGTCGTCCGATCGGAAAAAATCAGCGGAACGAGCCGTACCGGCCGGTCGGAGCTGGCGATGCTGCTCCAGTTCCTGCGTGCTGGCGACACGCTCATGGTCACCCGCGTCGACCGTCTGGCCCGCTCGATCAAGGATCTCCAGGACATCGTGCATGAACTTCGGGTCAAGGGCGTTGCCCTCAGAGCGACCGAACAGCCGATCGACACCGCGACCTCGGCTGGAAAGGCATTCCTCGACATGCTCGGAGTCTTCGCCGAATTCGAAACCAACCTGCGCCGCGAGCGCCAGATGGAAGGCATTGCGCGGGCGAAGGCCAAGGGCGTCTACAAGGGCCGCAAGGCCACCATCGACAGCGCCGAAATCCGTCGGCTGCGGACAGAGGAAAATCTTGGGGCGACGGCAATCGCCCAGCGGCTCGGCATCGGCCGCGCGTCGGTCTATCGGGTGCTCGCCGACACCGATCGGCTCTGATGCCGGTCAGTTTCCTCACGCCGGAGCAGGAGAAGCGGTACGGTCGCTTTCCTGCCGATGTATCGACCGAACAGTTGGCGCGGTACTTCCACCTGGACGACACCGATCGCACATTCGTGCTGACACACCGCGGCGCGCATATGAGGCTCGGCTGCGCTCTTCAGCTTGGAACCGCCCGTTTTCTCGGCACGTTCCTTGAGGACCCCTGTGCGGTGCCCGCGCGCGTGGTCCACTTTCTTGGTGATCAGCTTGGCGTGCCGGTCGATGGAACGCTCGACATCTACCGTGCCAATCGGTGGCGATGGCGGCATCCCGTCGAAATCCGGGAACGGTACGGCTACCGTGATTTCTCAGCCCCCTTCGCACAATTCCGGTTGAATCGTTGGCTTTATGCCCTGTGCTGGACCGGTAGCGATCGACCAAGCGGCCTGTTCGACCGCGCCACGGCATGGCTGGTTGCAAACAAGGTGTTGTTGCCCGGCGCCACCACGTTGGAGCGGGCGACTGCCAAGGTTCGTACCCGAGCGAGCCAACGACTGTGGCGTCGTCTCACCATCACGGTCACGCCGGCCCAAAAGGAACGCCTTGAAGCCCTTCTGGTGCCCACGGACGGCGCCCGACAGAGTCCGCTCGATCGTCTCCGATTGGGTCCCACCTTGCAGAGTGCAGCCGAATTGGCTCGCGCCATCAAACGTCTCGGGGAAGTGCAGGCGCTCGTCGCGGGATTGCCCCGCACCGACCGCCTGCCGAAAACCCGCATTCTGCGCACTGGCGCGTTTCGCCGGCGCTGCCAAGGCTCAGGCGGTGGCGCGGTTGCCGGAGGAGCGCCGTATCGCCACCCTGCTCGCCTTCATCCGGACGCTGGAGGCCAGTGCGCAGGACGATGTGCTCGACCTGTCCGACGTGATCGTCACCAAGATGTTCGCGGACGCGATCCGCACCGGGCGGGAGGCGCGGCTGCGCAGCCTGCGCGATCTGGACCTCGCGGCGCTCACCTTGAGCAAGGTCTGCGCCTTGGTGCTCGACGGCGACGTCGGCGACACCGAACTCCGGGCGGCGGTCTTCGCCGCCGTCCCGCAGGCCGCGCTCGAAGCCGCCGTGGCTCAGGTCGACAATCTGACCCGTCCACCGGACGATCCATATTTCGAGGAGTTGCTGGCGCAGCATCGCCGGATCCGGCGTTTTCTTCCCCATCTCGTGCTCACTGCAGGGTTCGGCGCCATGCCGGCCGGCAGATCCGTGGTGCAGGCGTTGCAGCATCTGCGCAAGGTCGAGATGGGGGGAGCCCGCTCCGATCCATGGCCGGTCGAGTTCGTGCCGAAGTCCTGGGAACGCCGTGTGATCAAGAAAGGTCTGGTCGATCGCCGCGCCTGGACCCTCTGCCTGATCGACCGGCTACGTGGCGCACTCCGCCGTCGGGACGTGTTTGCCACGCCAAGCCTGCGCTACGCCGACCCGCGGATCGGCCTGTTGGACGGCGTCGCCTGGGAAGCCGCTCGCCCGGCCGTATGCCGCACTCTCGGCAAGTCGATGGCCGCAGCCGAAGAGATCGGCCGGTTGAGCGAACGGCTCGACCAAACGTTCCGGGCGGTCGCCGACAGTTTGCCTCAGAATGCCAGCGTCCGCATCGAGCGGAACGGTACCGAGGACGACTTGGTGGTCACTGGCCTCGACCGCATCGAGGACCCGGCCAGCCTGATTGCCCTGCGCGCTGCCGTCACAGCGCGGTTGCCGCGTGTCGATCTGCCCGAATTGCTGCTGGAGATCGACGCCCGCACTGGCATTTCCGGTGCCTTCACGCACGCGAGCGAGGCGGACGCCCGTGCCGGCGACTTCGCGACCAGCCTGTGCGCTGTCCTGCTCGCCGAGGCGTGCAACACCGGCCTGGAACCGCTGGTGCGTCCGGATGTTCCATCACTTCGGCGCTCGCGCCTGAGCTGGGTCCGGCAAAACTATCTCCGTGCTGAAACCCTGACACAGGCGAACGCCCGGCTTGTCGCGGCACAGAACAGCATCGACTTGGCCCGGCGCTGGGGTGGTGGCGACGTCGCCTCGGCCGATGGGCTGCGCTTCGTGGTGCCCGTGCGCACCATCCATTCCGGCCCCAACCCGAAATACTTCGGTCCCGAGCGCGGCGTCACCTACTACAACCTCGTCTCTGACCAGTTCACCGGCTTGAACGCTATCACCGTGCCCGGCACCTTGCGCGACAGCCTGGTGCTGCTGAGCGTCGTGCTGGAGCAGGACACGGAGTTCGAGCCGGCCGAGATCATGACCGACACGGGCGCTTACACCGACGTGATCTTCGGCATCTTCTGGCTGCTCGGCTACCAGTTCAGTCCGCGGATCGCTGACGTCGGCGGGGCGCGGTTCTGGCGAATCGACCCGAAGGCCGATTACGGCGCCCTTGGGCAGCTTGCCTCGCATAAGGTGAACACCGGCCTGATCGCCCAACATTGGGACGACCTGCTGCGCCTTGCCGGTTCCCTCAAGCTGGGCCTTGTGCAGGCCGGCGGTCTGATGCGGACGCTCCAGACGAACGATCGGCCGACCCGTCTGGCACGGGCGCTGGAGGCGTTGGGGCGGATCATCAAGACGCTGTATCTGTTGGCCTACATCAACGACGAAACCTACCGCCGCCGGATTCTCATTCAGCTCAATCGCGGCGAAGGCCGTCACCAACTCGCCCGCATCGTTTTCCACGGCAAACGCGGTGAATTGCGCCAGCACTACCGCGAGGGTCAGGAAGATCAGCTCGGCGCCCTCGGTCTGGTCGTCAACGCCATTATCCTGTGGAACACGATCTACATGGATGCCGCTCTCGACCAATTGCGAGCGGAAGGATTCGACGTGCGTGACGAGGATGTGGCGCGGCTGTCGCCGCTCGGCTTCGACCACATCAACATGCTCGGTCGTTACGCCTTCACCTTACCGGATGGGGTCGCCCGTGGCGAACTGCGCCCGCTTCGTGACCCTAAGAATGCAGCTACGGATACCGACTGACGCCCTTACCTAGGTTTTCTGTTCCGTTGCTACTCGACCCCCATTCACTGTCACGTCGCCACCCGCTGCGTCTGCCCAACTGCGGCGAAGTGGGGGACGTTCGACCTGATAAGCCGTAGCTGGTGTTCTTCTTCGCCCCCGTTTGGAAAAGGTGGGGGAGTATGGGGGGCGTTGTTGAAGTGGGACGCTGCTCCTTCATCGCGTCGGTCCACGGCTTCGGCATGGATAAGGTGGGAAGGCGATGCAACGATCTGGAACCGGCGTTCGCCCCGCACATTGTCGGCCCCCGCGTCATCGGGGTTTGGCGCAGACCGTGGTTGCTCGGATGGTTGCTCATGCTGGCGACGCACGGCAGCGTTTCGCTACGGTGGTTGCTCCTTGGTTGCTCGCTTCGGCCAGAGCCTTGCTCAACCAACGCACCACATCCCGTAAGCCATTGATCTTACTGAAGGAAAATGGTGCCCAGGGACGGAATTGAACCGCCGACACGGGGATTTTCAGTCCCCTGCTCTACCAACTGAGCTACCTGGGCATCCGCCGCAGCCAATGGGCTGACGACCAAGGAAGGGTCGATTTTTAAGACACGCTCTCGAAAGAGAGTGGTGCCCAGGGACGGAATTGAACCGCCGACACGGGGATTTTCAGTCCCCTGCTCTACCAACTGAGCTACCTGGGCATCCGCCGCCGCGTTACGATTTTTGGTCGTCTCCGTGCGTCGAGGGCCGCTTTGTAGGAAAATTCGGGGGGGCTGTCCAGAGAAAAAACGCCAGCCCCCGCTTTTTTCAGGCGTCCTCGGACGGGGCGTTTTCCTTGGATTCATCAGGGCCTTCCGGCGTCTCCACGCGGTAGACGCCGCCCAGCCAGCGCCCCAGATCGACGTCGGCGCAGCGTTTGGAGCAGAAGGGGCGGATCGTCGGTTCGGCGGCGCGGCCACAAATGGGGCAGGGCGACAGGGCGGCGGGGGCGAGGGATGCGGTCACGAAGAGACTCCGGTGGCGGCGGGCGTCGTGGATGAGGGCGGCGGCGACAGCAGGGTGGCCAGCGGAGTTCCCCGGCGGGCGCGCGTCAACTCGACGAGGCCAAGCTTGGACATGCCATAAACCTGGGTCTGGGTCGGGTCGCCGTCCACCGCGTCGGCCAAAGCGGCCAGCACCCGCTCGGAGTCGCTGCGGGCGCGCATGTTGACGAAATCCACCACGATGATGCCACCGATGTTGCGCAGGCGCAAATGACGGGCGATCTCGGCGGCGGCGTCGAGGTTGACGTCCAGCGGGTTGCCGCGCTCCCCAGCGTTGACGTCGATGACGGTCAGCGCCTCGGTGCGTTCGATCACCAGAGAGCCGCCGCGCGGCAGCGTGACGCGGACGTCCAGCAGGTCGGCGATGGCGCCGTCGAGGTCGCGCAGGTCGAACAGTCGGCTCGGAGGCGCGTGGCGGGCGATGAGCGGGGACAGATCGGGCGCGCGGTCGTCGCACCAGCCGGTCACGCGGCGGGCCAGCGCCTCTCCGTCGATCAGGATGGCGGCGAGCGCGGCGGCGCCCTGTTCGATCAGGGCGCGCGCCGGGGCGTCGGGGCCGGGGCAGAGCAGGCGGGGCGGGCCGCCTTTGGCGGCGTCGGCCTGAACGCCGCGCCACAGCAGGATCAGCGCCTCGGCGTCCAGCGTCAGGGCCGTGTCGGACGCGGCGGCGGCCCCGGCGCGGACGATCCAGCCGGAGCCAGAGACCAACGCCTGCACCCGTTGCGACAGGGCGGCGCGCGCGGGGCCGGTTCCCAGCCGCTTGGAGACCGCGACGTCGCGGCCAAAGGGGGCGTGGATCAGGTGACGACCGGGCAGGGTGACGTCCATCGTCAGGGACGGCCCCTTGGCGCCATGGGCGTCGGCCTTGACCTGAACGATGATGGATTGACCGGCGCGCAGCAGCGCGCCGATGCGCTCGGGTTTTTGTTTGGGGCGGGTTCCGTCGGGGTTGCGGGCGTCGGCGGCGATCAACAGGCCGGACATCCCGCCACCAAGATCGACGAAGGCGCCTTCCATGCCGGTGACGATGCGTTCGACCCGGCCGAGGAAGACATGGCCCAACAGGGATGGGCGGTCGGCGTGGTCGATGTGCAGATCGGTCAAGCGCCCATCGGCCAGCACCGCCGCCCGGGTCAGCGGGCCGTCCTGGTCGATGAGAAGCTCAATCCGGCTCACGCCGAAAATCCCTCAACGAGGGTCATGGAATGGGAAAGCCATGGCCGTGCAGCAATCCGGCGACCTCGTGCAGAGGCAGGCCGACGACGTTGCTGTAGGAACCGCCGATCCAACGGATCAGCGCGGCGGCCCGGCCCTGGATGGCGTAACCGCCCGCCTTGCCCTGCCATTCCCCCGCCGCGATGTAGGCGTCGGTTTCAGACTTGGACAGGCATTTGAACGTCACGTCGGTGCGGACCAGACGTTCGGAACGGCGATGGCCGCCCTCGGCGGTGGGAACCAGCAGGACGACGCCGCCATAGACGCGGTGTCGCCGACCGGACAGCAGGTCGAGGCACTGGCGCGCCTCGTCCTCCCGTTCCGCTTTGGGCAGAATGCGACGCCCGCAGGCCACGACGGTGTCGGCGGCGAGAATCCACGAATCGGGATGGCGCGCGGCGACGCAGGCGGCTTTCTCACCGGCCAGACGCAAGGCGTGCTGGGGCGGCAATTCGCGGGGCAAGGGTGTTTCGTCGAGATCGGCCGGGTCCACCGCAGCGGGCGACACGCCAATCTGGCGCAACAAATCGAGCCGACGCGGCGAGGCCGAAGCCAAGACGAGTCGGCGCGCCATGGACATGCTCATCACGGGGGACTGCGGCGTCGGCTGTGCGGTTACTTGAACCGGAAGGTGATCCGGCCCTTGGACAGGTCGTACGGCGTCATTTCCACATTGACGCGGTCGCCCGCCAGAACCCGGATCCGGTTCTTGCGCATTTTGCCGGAGGTGTGTGCGAGAACCTCGTGATCGTTGTCGAGCTTAACCCGGAACATCGCGTTCGGAAGCAGTTCGACGACGCTCCCAGAAAACTCGATCAGATCTTCCTTTGCCATATGACCTTTTGTCCGTGCGTAATGTTTCGTGGCAATAACTGACGCCCCCAAGCCGCTGGGTCAAGGGGGATTCCCACAATGGGCGCGTTCCGTCGCAGCTTTGGTCGCGGGTCAGCCCTGCGCCACCGCCGCGTCATCCCCGCCCGCCGGGTCGGGAAGGGCGACATTCTGGAACGGGCTGAGCGGCGATTGATTGCCGCCATCCAGCTTTTGCGCCGGTTCCGCCGCTTTTGAGATGGCGGCGAACATCTCGCGCTGGTCGATTTCCATGCGCCGCGTCAGGCGGGCGACGGTTTCCGACGCGTTCAACGCCCGGCCCGTGCTGCGGTCGTGAAACAGGTTGTGGTTGGCCTTGGCGGCGGCGGGCAGCAGGTCGGAGGCCACGCTGGTCGGGTCCGATTCGGCGGCTTTGATGAGCTTCGCCGCCCCGCCGACGCCCATCACATAGGCGATCCGGCTTTCGCTTTCGCTGGCTGGACGGCCCAACCGCTTTTCCAACTGCCCCCGGCCTTCCGACAGATAGCGGGCGGCCATCCCGGCGGACAGATCGACGTCGTGCCGCAGATCAAGGATTTTCTTGCGGGTTTCCGGGTCGGCGACCGAGACGACGCCGTTGCGGACCTGGATTTGGTTGGCCAATTCGCCCTGGCCATAGGCGGCGCCATGGCGGCGGAACAGGTCGAGCCAGGTCCGCTCCAGAAACTGGAACGGCCCGGCGGCGCTGCTGGTGCTGTTCTTGGCGGCGCTGTTCAGCCCGCTTTCCTGGGTGGCCTGGGCGAGAATGGCGGTGAAGCTGTGACCGGACAGACCGGCGACCTGTTGGGAGGCCAGCAGAACGCGGTTGGCCGTGGCGGTGCCGGAGGTGGCGAGCGCCGTGGCCGCGTTGGTGCTTTTGCTGGCGAGCGGCAGGGACGGCTTGCGCGTGGGCAGGGGCACCAGCGTGCCGTCGGCCAGCTCCATCGGCGCTTCGGGCTTGCTGGTCGGCATGGGCGGCGGTTTCTGCCCGTTGGCGAGGCGACCGCGTGGCAATGGCTGTGACTGCGCCATCATGTCAAGGAACGACGCGCCGTCGCCATTGGCCGACAGGCCGGATCCTGAAAGACCAGACGTCGGCGGATCGGGTTTCCGCTCCGGAACGGGAACGAGAGGGGGCTGAGAAACCTTCATGAAGCACCAGTGGCCAACAACGCGCCGCCCACCCGTCGGTGGGCATGGATGACGCAGTATAGCACCGACTCGTTACGTGTGCGCCACCAACTGCGTTGCGGGAGGATCCGTGTGATCGGGCGGGGCGCCCGTCAGCGGATCCGCTTCGGCCAAGGCAACCCAATGGGCGATAGAATCGAGGAGTTTCTTTTTTTCCAGTGGCTTGGCCAGATGGGCGTTCATCCCCGCCTGCGCGCAACGCTCCACCTCCACAGCCAGAACGCCAGCGGACAGCGCCAGAATGGGGACGCGTGCAACCGGGCCGGGCAGGGCGCGGATTTGGCGGGTGGCTTCCAACCCGTCCATCACCGGCATTTGCACGTCCATCAACACGATGTCGTAGTGGTTTTCCTGCACCGCCGCGACCGCCGCCGCGCCGTCTTTCACCGAATCGACCTGATGACCGGCCTTGGTCAGCATGGCGATGGCAAGATCGCGGTTCATCTCCAGATCTTCAGCCAGCAGGACGCGGCGGCTGACCCGCTCCAGGTCGGTTGGCGACGGGGGGGTGTTCGCCAATTGGAGCGCGGCGCTGCCCGCCGGCAGAAGCGGCAGGGCGAACCAAAAGCTGCTGCCCACGCCGGGCTGGCTTTCCATGCCAATCTCGCCGCCCATCAACTCGACCAGACGGCGGCAGATGGCCAGCCCCAGGCCGGTGCCGCCGCGCCCGCGCTCCAACTGGTTGAAGCGTTGGAACAGATCCTGCTGGCGGTCTTCCGGCACGCCGATGCCGGAATCGGTTACGGTGAAGGTGCAGCGCCGTTCGCCCCGACCGTTGTCCACGGCCTTGACCATCAACCGCACGGAACCCCGATCGGTGAATTTCACCGCGTTGCCCAGCAGATTCAGCAGAATCTGGCGCACCCGGTCGGGGTCGCCCATGACGAAGCCGCGCGCGGTCGAGGCGATGCTGGTTTGCAACTCCAGCCCTTTGTGTTCAGCGGTCAGACGGACGATGGCGACGCAGCGGTCGGCCAGATCATCAAGACGAAAAGGCACGCTGACCAGATCGAGCCGACCGGCCTCCAGCTTTGACAAATCCAGCACGTCGTTGATGACGGTCAGCAGCGACCGCCCGGCGTCGCGCACCTGGGAGGCGTAGCGGCGCTGTTCGGCGGTCAGCGGGGTTTCCAGCAGCATTTCGGCGAATCCGATCACGCCGTTCATCGGCGTGCGGATCTCGTGGCTCATGGTCGCCAGGAACTCTTCCTTGGCGCGGCTGCCCGCCCGCGCCTCCTCCATCGCGCCGCGCAACTCTTGCTCGCGCTGCTTCAGGCGCTGCGACATGTCGTTGAAGGCGTGGGAGACGACGCGGAACTCGTGGGGCGCGCGCTCGGCTTCGATCACGGCGCCGCCGCCGCCCGTGCCGATGCGGGTGGCCGTGTTGCCCAACTCCCACACCCAGCGCAGGACCGACGCCCGCAGCAGCGCCCACAGGGCGGCGACGCTGACGATGGCGGCCAACCCCAGCAGGATCAACCCCTGGAGCAGATCCCGCTTGGCTTCGGTCCGGATCGGTTCGGTGGGGATGCCGACGGCGAAGATGGTGTTGGTTTCGACGGAATGTTGGAAGCCCCACAAACGCCCGCGTCCGTCGGCGCTGGGGGTGTCGAAGGAACCGTGCCGCTCCTTCAGCATGCGTTGGACGTGGGGCAAGTCGCTGACGTTGCGGCCCAACCAGCCCTCCGGGTCGGGCTGGCGGGCGACGATGACGCCCTTGCGGTCCAGCACCATCACCCGGGCGTCCGGCTGCTTGATGACCTTGACCAGATCGGTCAGCCAGGTGAGATCGACGGCGACCCCCATCATGCGCTTGACCTCGCCATTCTCCAGAATCGGGCGGGCGACGATGATGAGGGGTTTGAGCGAGCGCTTGCCAATGATGAAATCGCTGATCACCACGTCCTTGGTGTCGAGCGCTCGTTGGAAATACTCGCGCTCGCGCAGGCTGATGCCGGCGCCGGGGCCGGTGGTGTCGCAGATGATGAGGCCATTGGCGTCGGTCAGCCAGACGCCGGTGGTCCAGCGGTGCTGGCGCGGCATCGGGGCGAGCGTGGCGACGCAAGCGTCGGTGTCGTCAAAGGTCGCGTCGCGGATGGCCGGAACCATCGCCAGCACGCCCAGCAGGTTGCGGGCCTCGCCGATCAGGTCGCGCTGGCGTTCCACCCCGTCGTCGGTCAGATGCAGCGCCAATTCGCTGGCGGCGTCGAGCCGGTCGTCCAACTGTTGATCGAAGACGTACAAGGCCCCGACGAGGGGCAACGCCAGCGAGGCCAGCACCACCCCCATCAGGCGAACGCGCAGGCTGCGCGGGCCGATGGCGCGGAACAGGCGGGTCAACAGGCTGGCGGGCATCGTCAGCGTATCTCCGTCAGGGGAACGGGTGGTCATCGCACGACGCTAGAGCGGTGTCGCGGACGCCTCCATGACACAGCTCAATATCATCATCCCCGACGCTAGGGAATCGCCGTCAGTGGGGAAAATTGATGAGGAATCAAAGCATCCACAGGTTGATGGACCTCACACGCTGGGGCCGCGCGACAGGGGGAAGCGCTGCTTGACCTTCATCAGCAGGCCGTCGCGCACCTGCCGGTAGGCTTCCAGCATGGCGTCGCGCGATCCATCGACCAGGGTGGGGTCGAAAGTGTTCCAGAATTCGACGTCGCACGCCATGGTGCGGGTCATTTCGATGGCGCGGTGCTGGGCCTCGGGCGACAGCGAGACGATCAGGTCAAAATTGGTGTCTTCCAGATCCTCGAAGGTGCGGCAGCGGTGTTTGGACAGGTCGATGCCCATCTCCTCCATCACCGCGACGGCGAAGGGATCGACCTCGTCCCCGTCGCGCACGCCGACCGAATCGACATAGACGCGGGTTCCATGAAAATGGCGCATGATCGCCGCCGCCATCGGCGAACGGATCATGTTGTAGGTGCAGGCGAACAGAACGCTCGTGACCGGAAGGGTCGGGAATGCCGGGGTCACAGCCATGACCATGCGCCGCCCGCCCCCGTCAGCCGCGTATATGAAGAACGCAGATCAGCGTGAACAGCCGACGCGCGGTCTGGAGATCCATCTCGACCTTGCCGGTCAGCCGTTCGCGCAGCATTTCGGACCCCTCATTGTGCAGGCCGCGTCGGCCCATGTCGATGGCCTCGATCTGCGACGGCGTCGAGCGTTTGATCGCCGCGTAATAGCTTTCGCAGATCAGGAAGTAATCCTTCACGATGGACCGGAAGCCGGTCACGGGCAGCGCCAGCTTGTCCAGCTCGCTGTTGTCCTCGCGGCGGATGTCGAAGACCAGCCGGTTGTCCTCGATGGACAGATGCAGGTGATAGGGGCCGGATTCGGCGTGGTCGCAGGGGCAGAACTCGTTTTCTTCCAGCAAATCGAAGATGGCGACGGCGCGTTCATGCTCCACCTCCGGCTTGCGGCGGACGACGGTCTTTTCATCCAGCGTCACATGGGAAATGCGGCGGTTGGTCCGTGCGCTCACGCGGTCCCTCCCTGGGCTAAGTCGGCGGGCTGGTCTTCGGCGGGCAGGCGCAGGGCGACGGACAGGGCGTGGGCGTCCAACCCCTCCGCCCGCGCCAAGGTGACGGCGGCGGGGCCGATGGCGCGCAGGCTGTCGGGGTCGCAGCCGACGAAGGTCGTCCGCTTCATGAAGTCCAGCACGTTGAGGCCCGACGAGAAGCGCGCGCTGCGCGCCGTCGGCAGAACGTGATTGGGGCCGGCGACGTAATCGCCAATGGCCTCGGGCGTGTGGCGACCAAGGAAAATGGCCCCGGCGTTGCGGATCCGGGCGGCCAGCGCGTCGGGATCCTCGACCGCCAGCTCCAGATGCTCCGGCGCGAGACGATCCACCAGGCCGGGGGCGTCGGCCAGCAGGTCGCCAACCAGGATGATGGCCCCATGCTCCCGCCAGCTTTCCCCGGCGATGGCGGCGCGCGGCAGGCTTTCCAGATGCGTGTCCACGGCGGCGGCCACCGCGTCGGCGAAAGCCGCGTCGTCGGTGATGAGGATCGACTGGGCCGAGACGTCATGCTCGGCCTGGGAGAGCAGATCCATGGCGATCCAGGCCGGGTTGTTCCGGCCATCGGCCACCACCAGGATTTCCGACGGCCCGGCGATGCTGTCGATGCCGACCAACCCATAGACCTGCCGCTTGGCGGCGGCGACGAAGGCGTTGCCGGGGCCGACGATCTTGTCGACCGGGCGGATCGTCGCCGTGCCATGGGCCAGCGCGGCGACGGCCTGCGCCCCGCCGACGCGGTACAGCTCGGTCACGCCGCAGCGCTTGGCGGCGGCCAGCACCAGCGGGTTGATGATCCCGTCGGGCGTCGGCACCACCATGACGACGCGCTCCACCCCCGCCACCTTGGCGGGCAGGGCGTTCATCAAAACCGACGACGGGTAGGAGGCGGTGCCGCCCGGCACATAGAGGCCGACGGCGCCGACCGGAGTCCAGCGCGCGCCCAGCCGCACGCCCTGGGCGTCGCGGTAATCAACGACCTCGGGCACTTGCCGCCGGTGGAAATCCTCGATCCGCGCGGCGGCGAGGTCGAGCGCGTCGAGCGTGGCCGGGTCGCATTTGGCCGTCGCCGCGTCGATCTCCTCCTGGCTGAAGCGCAGGGTGGCGGCGGTCAGCGTCTGGCGGTCCCAGCGGGCGGTGAAGTCGATCAGGGCGGCGTCGCCGCGCGTCTTGACCTCCTCGATCACCCCGGCGACCAACGTCTGGACGTCTTCGCTCGCCTCGCGCTTGGCGTGGAGCAGCCCCTCGAAGCCGACGGCGAAATCGGCGTCGCGGATATCAAGCCTGATGGGCATTGACGGCCTCCCGGAAGGTGTCGATCCACTGGGAAACTTCCGGCCGCGTCTTGAAGGCGGCGCGGTTGACGATGAGGCGCGAGGACACGTTGGCGATGTGCTCCACCTGCTCCAGCCCGTTGGCCTTCAGGGTCGAGCCGGTGGAGACCAGATCGACGATCAGGCGGCACAGGCCCAACGTCGGCGCCAGCTCCATCGCGCCGTTCAGCTTGACGCATTCGGCCTGAACGCCGCGTGCGGCGAAATGGCGCTTGGTCACTTCCGGGTATTTGGTGGCGACGCGCACATGGCTCCACCGCGTCGGATCGTCGCTGGCGATCATCTCCGCCGGTTCGGCGACCGCCAGATGGCATTTGCCGATCCCCAGATCGAGCGGGGAGTAAATCTCCGGGTAATCGAACTCCATCAGCACGTCGTTGCCCGCCACGCCCAGATGGGCGGCGCCGAAAGCGACGAAGGTCGCCACGTCGAAGGATCGGACGCGGATGATGCTGAGATTGGGGATGTTGGTCGCGAAATGGAGCAGGCGGCTCTTGTCGTCGTCAAAGGCCGGTTCGGGGATGATTCCGGCGTGCGACAGCAGCGGGCGCAGTTCCTTCAGGATTCGCCCCTTGGGCAAAGCCAGGACCAAGCGGTCTGTGACCGATGCGTCGTTGGCCGGAGTCCTCAGGGCGCTGGTATCGGCGGACAAAACTCTCTCCCTCGGATGAACCGCCGGGGCGCGGGGAGCGCCTCGGGTGAACCGCAGACGCGATAGATAGCACATTCCGCGCGCGCGTCACCTGCTGGTGTGGCGGGGCGGACCACGGGCAAATTAAACGCGATATAGTTGTGCAAATGATGATTTCACATTTTCATGCAAAAATCCTGTTGACGTAAACCCAACTCAACGAGTAGATAAAACCCATCGGGCAGCCCAAGGGGGGCGACCCGCGCGGCAATTTGAATTCAGCAGCTTGCGCCGCGTCACCAAACGCTAAAGCGCCACGATGCCGGTCGTGGACCTCTGACCTGGAGAGACCGGATATGACCCTGATGACGACCCGCCGACGGCCCAATCCCCGGCTTTGCGCCTGCGCCCGAATGTGTCGCCGCTGACCCCAGCGCCCATTCGTCGCCCAGCCCTTACGCCATCATCGCCCACGCCGCTGACCCGAAACGCCGGTCGCCGTGGGTTTGGGGAGCCATCGCCATGACCACCGCCAACGCTTACGCCATCGAAGTTCAGGGTCATTCCGCCGGAATCGTCGTCGCCGACCGGGGCGGCTACACCTTTTTCGTCTCTGATTGGGCTTTCCGCGACCTGGATCGCCGGGTCTTCCGCAACGTCGGACAGGCCGAACGCGCCGCCAATCAGCATTACAGCCGTTTGGCCAACAACCGCCGCCGTTGATTGACGTGCGCAAGGACCGCATGGAAGACCCGACGATCAAACGCTTTATTGCGCTGTATCGTTCGCCCGAAGTGCGGCAGTTTGTCGAAACGCGCTTCAACGGCTCCATCATTCCGACATGGTGAAAGGGGCTGGGGGAGGCGTGACCTCCCCCTTTGCCGACCAAAAGATGATAACGCTCACAAACCTTCAGAAGACTTTCCCCTCCCGTGGGGCGGGCGCGCCGGTCACGGCGCTGGCCGACATCGACCTGACCATTGAGCGGGGCGAGATTTTCGGCGTCATCGGGCGTTCCGGGGCCGGGAAATCCACGCTGCTGCGCACGATCAACCTGCTGGAAAGCCCCAGTTCCGGCAGCGTGCGGGTGGACGACGTCGAGATGACGGCGCTGTCCCCGAAGGAGCTGCGCGAGGCGCGTCATTCCATCGGCATGATCTTCCAGCATTTCAACCTGCTGTCCTCGCGCACCGTGTTCGACAATGTGGCGTTGCCGCTGGAGCTGGCCGGGGTGGCCAAGCCGGTGATTCGCCAGACGGTGGAGCCGCTGCTCGATCTGGTCGGGCTGACCGACAAGCGCGACCGCTACCCATCGGAGCTGTCGGGCGGGCAGAAGCAGCGCGTCGGCATCGCCCGCGCGCTGGCCAGCAAGCCCAAGGTTCTGCTGTCGGACGAGGCGACCTCCGCGCTTGACCCGGAAACCACCACGCAGATCCTGCATCTGCTGGCCGACATCAACCGGCGGCTGGGCCTGACCATCGTCCTCATCACCCACGAGATCGGCGTCATCAAGGAGATCTGCCACAAGGTCGCCGTGATGGAAGCCGGGCGGGTGATCGAACAGGGGCCGGTCTTCGACATTTTCGCCCACCCGACCCACCCGACCACCCGCAGCTTCGTCGATCCGGTCATCAACCGGGGCATTCCCGATGGTCTGCGCGCGCGGCTGTCGCCGACGCCGCAGCCGGGGGCCAACCCGGTGCTGCGCATCACCTTCACCGGCGAAAAGGCGACCAGCCCGGTCATCAGCGCCATCAGCCGTCAGTTGAACCTGGATTTGAACATCTGGCACGGCCAGATTGACGAGATCCAGGGCGCGCCCTTCGGCACGCTGGTGGTCGAAGCGCTGGGCGATGACACCGCCGTCGAGGCGGCCATCAGCCTGCTGAACGTCAATCATCTGGGTGTCGAGGTTCTGGGCTATGCTCTCCCCGCAAATCATTGATCTGCTCATCAAGGCGCTGATCGACACGCTGCACATGGTCGCGGTGTCGGGCGCCATCGGCACGCTGATCGGCCTGCCCATCGGCGTCGCGCTGGCCGTGACCGGGCGGGGCGAGCTGTTGCAGAATCTGGTTTTCAACCGGATCGTCGGGGCGGTGGTCAACATGACCCGCTCCACCCCCTTCATCATTCTGGTGGTGGCGATCATTCCCTTCACCCGGTTGATCGCCGGAACCTCCATCGGCACCAGCGCCGCCATCGTGCCGCTGACCGTCGCGGCGGCCCCCTTCATCGCCCGCATCGTCGAGAACGCGATTCGGGAGGTGGATCGCGGCTTGATCGAAGCGGCCCAGGCGATGGGGGCCACCCCGTTCCAGATCGTCACCAAGGTTCTGCTGCCCGAAGCCATGCCCGCCATCGCCATGGGCCTGACCCTGTCGGCGGTCAGCCTGATCGGCTATTCGGCGATGGTCGGCGCGGTCGGCGGCGGCGGTCTGGGCGATCTGGGCATCCGCTACGGCTATCAGCGCTTCCTGCCCGAAGTGATGTTGGCGGTGGTCGTGGTGCTGATCGTTCTGGTGCAAATCGTGCAATCGACGGGCGATTGGATCGCCCGCCGCGTCAACAAACGACATCTGACAGTCTGAGGAGAGTTCGTGATGCTGCGTATCCGTTCGCTGACGGCCCTGCTGGCCGGCGCCGCCACCGTCGCCATCGCCCTTGGCGCGCCTTTGGGCGCGGCGATGGCCGAAAGCCTGAAGATCGGCGTCACCCCCGGCCCGCACGCCCAGATTCTGGAAGTCGTCAAGCCGCTGGCCGCCAAGGAAGGCCTGGATCTTCAGGTGCTGGAATTCTCCGACTATGTGATCCCCAACCAAGCGCTGTCGCAGGGCGATCTGGACGCCAACTCGTTCCAGCATCAGCCCTATCTCGACAATCAGGTTCGGGATCGCGGTTACGAGATCGTCAGCGTCGCCAAGACGGTGGTCTTCCCCATCGGCATCTATTCCAAGAAGCTCAAGAGCCTGGACGGTCTGGCCGTCGGCGACAAGGTCGCCATCCCCAACGACCCGACCAACGGCGGCCGCGTCCTGCTGCTGTTGCAGTCCAAGGGCCTCATCAAGCTGAAGGACGGCGGCACGCTGAAGGCCTCGCCCATCGACATCGTCGAGAATCCCAAGAAGCTCCAGATCGTCGAACTGGACGCCGCGCAACTGCCGCGCTCGCTGGACGACGTGACGGCGGCGGCGATCAACACCAACTACGCCATCGAAGCGGGCATGGATCCGGTCAAGGACGCCATCGCGCGCGAGGCGGCGGAAAGCCCCTACGCCAACATCATCGCCGTCCGCAAAGCCGACAAGGACAAGCCGTGGGTGGCCAAGCTGGTGAAGGTCTATCAGAGCGCCGAGGTGAAGGAGTTCATCCTCACCAAGTTCAAGAACGCCGTCGTTCCGGCTTGGTGATCTGAGCCAAGGCCCGCCCGACGGCGCCCAGCGCGTCGTCGAGCGTGCCGTTTTTTGGCGGCGTGAACAGCCGCATCGTGGGATAGAAGGGGCGGCAGCCGGTTCCCAGCGCCGTCCATTCCCCGGCAGGACCGACCCGCCACACCGGCACGCCCAACGCGCCCGCCATTTCCGCCACCGACGTTCCGGCGGAAATCACCAGATCCAGCGCCGAGGTCAGGGCCGCCGCGCCGTCCAGATCGTTCAGCAGGTCGATGTCCGGGCGCAGGATGCGGATCCCGAAGCGGGATTCGGCGTCGGCCATTTCGGCCTCGCACTCATCATATTGCAGATTCACAAAGCGCAACCCCGGCAGGGTCAGGATCGGCCCCCAGCGGTCGAGCGTGGTGTAGTTCGCCGCCCGCGCGGCGCTCATGAAACGGCTGCGCCAGCACAGGCCGATGACGGGTGTCCCCCTCTCCCCCCCGGGGAGAGGGTTGGGGTGAGGGGGACGCGACGCGGGAAACGCGCAAGGATCCAACGTGTTGTTCTGTGCGATTGGGTGCGGGTGGCCGGGGACGCCACGCTCCGCAGCCCCCTCACCCTGACCCTCTCCCCGGGGGGGAGAGGGGAAAAGCACCCGGCGCCAGTGCGCGACCGCCGCCGGGTCGGCGACCAGCCACCCGGCGCGGGGTGGAAAATCTGCAAGTTTCGGACGCAGACGCAGCGGCAGCGATCCCGCCGCCACCTGAAGATCCGCATCCTGCGGATCCTCCGTCGCCGGGCGGACCAGCGCGGTGGGGAAGGAGCGGGCGAAGAGCGGAACCAACCTTGAGTCGGCCTCGATCACCACCCGTCCGGCCCGCGCGATCAAATCGGCGTAACAGGCGCTGTGCATCAACTCGTCGCCCACCCCCTGCTCGCGCCAAACCAGGATGGAGCGCCTGGACAGATCGCCGCCGTCCCAAGCCGGAATGCGAAATCGGCGGTCGGGCAGGGCTTGGCCGGACGCGAAGCGCGCCTCCAACCCGGCCCAGCCGGTCGCCAGATCGCCGCGCGCCAAGGCCGCGTAGCCCTGATTGAACGCGGCGAGGGTCAGCGACGGATCGGTCTCCACCGCCAGCCGATAGGCGGCGTCGGCCTCGCTTGGCCGTCCAGCGGCGTGCAGGGCGTTGCCCTGGTTGTAGCGCCAATCCGCCCGGCCCGGCGCGAGGGTCAAGGCCCGGCTCCAGCCCTTCAAGGCGCCGTCCAAACGCCCCTGGCGCTGGCGCAAATCGGCCAGCCCGGCCCAGCCGGTCGGCGATCCGGGGTCGAGCAGCAGAATCCGCCACCAGACCAGCCCGGCCTTGCCGTCGTCGCCCGCCTGTTCCAAGGCAAGCGCCAGATTGCCGAGCGTCCGTCCGTCGTCGGGCCGCCGCCGCAAGGCCGCGCGCAGGGCGCCCGCCGCCGCGTCCGCCCGTCCCAGCCCCAACAGGGCGACGCCCTGGTTGCTCAGCGCCTCCGGGTAATCGGGGCGCAGGACCAGCGCCCGGCGGGCGGCGGTCTCGGCGATGGCGGGCGGTTCCGCCGCCGCGCGCCCGTTCCAGGCTTCGGCCAAGGCGGGATCGAGCGCCAACGCCCGCCGCAGCGCGTCGCCGCCGTCCCGCCCCGCCGCGTGGAGCGCCAAGCCCAGATTGGCGTGCAGCCCGGCATGGTCGGGGGCGTGGCGCAGGGCGTCCCGCGTCGCGTGCGCCGCGCCGTCGGCGTCGCCCCGCGTCAAGCGCAGCGCGCCCAAGCTGCCCAGCGCCTCCACATCGTCGGGGGCGCGCGCGGCGGCGGCTTGCCAATCCCGTTCGGCCTCGTCCAAGGCGCCCAGCGCTTGGAAGGCCAGCGCCCGGCGTTTGTGGCGTTGGGCCGTGGGTTGGGCGGCGATGGCGCGGGTCAGCAGGGTTTCGGCGATGTCGGGCCGCCCGGCCTGTTGACCCAGCCAGCCATAGCCCTCCAACGCCTCGGCGTTCTCGGAATCCCGTTCCAGGACGCGCTGATAGAGTTTTTCGGCGTCCGGCCATTGGCCGCTGTCGTGGTGGCGGCGGGCTTCGGCGAGAAGGTCGGCCAAAAGGGCGGGGCGGGGATCCAGGGGGACTGACAGCCGCCGCAATGCGTCGGCGATCCGCGCCAGCACATCCGGCAGGCTTTCGCCGGGCCGCGCGCTCCACAGCCGTTGGCTGGGGAACCAGGGGCGCGCCGCCGTGCCCAGAGCCGTCCAGTCGCCTGCCCCGCCAAAGCGCCAAACCGGCACGCCCAGCGCCCCGGCCATCTCGCCGACGGAGCTTGCCACCGTCACCACCAGATCCAGGTTGGCGGTGAGCGCCGCCGCCGTTTCCAGATCGTTTTTCAGATCGGCGTCGGCCCAGCGGCGCAAGCGAACGCCAAACCGCGCCTCGGCCTGCGCGATTTCCGCCTCCCGCCCGTCATACTGCAACGAGACGAGGGTGATTCCCGGCAGCGCGAACAGCGGCGCCCAATCGGCCAACGCGGTGTAGGAGCGTTTGCGCTCCCCAATCACCCGCTGGCTGCCCCAACAGATTCCGACGCGCAAACCCGGCCCCAACGCCGCCAAGCGTTCGGCCCAAAGCATGACCCGCGCCGGATCGGGGCGCAGCCAACCCCCTTGCGGCGGAAAATCGGCCAGCCTGCGCCGCAACAGCGCGGGCAAGCTTCCCATGGCGATGTGGGCGTCGGCGTCGGTCGGATCAGCGGTCGGCGCGCGCACGGTGGCGGTGGGCAGGGAGCGGGCGAGCAACGGAACCAGCCGGGCGTCGCATTCGACCACCAGCGCGCCGACCCGCGCCGCCAGATCGGGCAGCAGCCCGCCGAACATCAACTCGTCGCCCAAGCCCTGCTCGCGCCACACCAGAATGCGCCGCCCTGCCGGGTAGCCGCCCTCCCACCGGGGAATCGTGAAGTCCCGCCCGCCCTGCACCCGGCGGGAGGCGAAGCGCGCCTCGTACAATTCTTGCCCTTCGGCCAGATCGCCAAGCGCCAAGCGCCGCAGCGCCAGATTCCAGCGGGCGAGCGGAAAGGCCGGATCAACGCGCAGGGCCGCGCGGTAGAGGCGTTCGGCCTCGTCCGGTCGCCCCTGCGCCTCGCGCAGCAGGGCGAGGTTGACCAGAATTTCGGCGTCCTCGGGGGCCAACCGCAACGCTTCGCGATGGGCGTCCTCGGCCTCCTCCAGCCGTCCGCCCTCCTTCAGCACGACGCCCAGGTTGGTGTGGGCGAGCGGGTTGGCGGGATCGAGCCGCAAGGCGCGGCGCAGCGCCGCTTCGGCCCCGGCCAGATCGTCGGCGGCGTGCAACGCAGTGCCGAGGTTGATCCAGGCCTCCGCATAGGCCCCGTTCAGATCCAGGGCGCGGCGATAATGGGCGATGGCGTCGTCCAGCCGCCCGCGCTCTTGCAGGGCGCTGCCCAGGCTGTTGTGCGCCTCCGGGTAGGCCTCGCGTAGGGCCAGCGCCCGGCGGTAGGCGGCCTCCGCCTCCTCCAGCCGTCCCAGCGCGTGCAGGGCCAAACCATGGTTGGCGTGGTGCTCGGCGACGTCGCCGCGCAGCGCCACCGCTTGCCCGATCAGCCGCGCCGCCTCCTCATGATGGCCGCATTGGTGGGCCAGAACGCCCAGCAGATGCAGCGCGTCGGGCTGGTTGGCGTCGGCGGTCAAAATCGCGCGGTAGCCCTGTTCCGCCCCGACCAGATCGCCCGCGCGGTGACGGGCCAGCGCGGACGCCAACAGGGCGGCGGGGGAGGAGGGGGCGGTCATGGTCGCAGGCGGAGTCCGGTCGGTGGCGAGGCCCTGGATAGCACGCTTTGGCCCCTCACCGCGCGGTCGGGCGCAGCGGCAGGGCGGTTTCGTATTTGATTTCCTTCAGGGCGAAGTTGGAGCGGATGCGGACCTGAAAGGGCAGATGAAAGACGAACTCCTCCAAAAAGCGATTGTAGTCGGCGATTTCCCCGACGGCGACGCGCAGCAAATAATCGGCGTCGCCCGACACCGCGTAGCATTCCAGCACTTCGGCCCGCTTGCGCACCGCCTCGATGAAGATGGCGGCGGTTTCGGCGGAATGGCGTTCCAGCGTGACATGGGCGAACACGCACTCGCCAACCGACGCGGCTTTCGGATCGACCAGGGCGGTGTAGCGGCGGATGACGCCGGTGTCCTCCAACGAGCGCAGGCGACGCCAGCAGGACGACGCCGACAGGGCCACGCGGTCGGCCAGCTCCTGCACCGTCAGACGGGAATCCTCCTGCAAGGCGTTGAGGATTTTGACGTCGATCTCCGAAAGGGCGGATGCCATCGGGTGAATTTTCCGTATCTGGCGGATTAATCGGAAAATCCTACCAAAGATCCCGGATTCCGGCGAGTGGATTGACAGCTCTTTTCACTGACAATCCGGCATGCTGAGGACATGACGCGCCGCCCCTTCGCGGCGGCCCAGCAACCGACATCCCGGAGACGCGACCATGGCCGATTTGTGGGAAAACCCGATGCAGACCGACGGGTTCGAGTTCATTGAATTCACCGCGCCGGACACCCAGGCGTTGGGCCGCCTGTTTGAACAGATGGGCTTCACCGCCATCGCCCGCCATCGGTCGAAAAACGTCATCCTGTACCGCCAGGGCGACGTGAATTTCATCATCAACGCCGAACAGACCGGCTTTCCCCGCAACTTCGCCGCGCTGCATGGCCCCAGCATTTGCGCCATCGCCTTTCGCGTCGGCGACGCGGCGGCGGCCTACCGGCGGGCGGTCGATCTGGGGGCGTGGGGCATCGAAACCCGCGCCGGGGCGATGGAGTTGAACATCCCGGCGATCAAGGGCATCGGCGATTCGTTGATCTATCTGGTGGACCGCTACGGCGCGCGCGGCGACATTTACGAGGTTGATTTCGTGCCGTTCCCCGGCGTCGATCAACGCCCGGTCGGGGCCGGTCTAACCTACATCGACCATCTCACCCACAACGTCCACACCGGGCGGATGGAGGAGTGGGGCGACTTCTACACCCGCCTGTTCGGCTTCCGCGAGGTCCGTTACTTCGACATCGAAGGCAAGCTGACCGGCTTGCGGTCGAAGGCGATGACCAGCCCTTGCGGCAAGATCCGCATTCCGATCAACGAATCCTCCGACAACAAATCGCAGATCGTCGAGTATCTGCGCGATTACAACGGCGAGGGCATCCAGCATGTCGCGCTGGGCACGGAGGACATCATCCACACGGTGGAGTTCCTGCGCGGCTTCGGCACGCCGTTCCAGGACACGTTGGACGCCTATTACGATCAAGTGGACGCGCGGGTTCCCGGCCATGGCCAGGATTTGGAGCGGCTGCGCCAGAACCGCATCCTGATCGACGGCGCGCCGACGCAGGGCCAGGGCCTGCTGTTGCAGATCTTCACCCAGACCGTCATCGGCCCGATCTTCTTCGAGTTCATCCAGCGCAAGGGCAACGAGGGCTTTGGCGAGGGCAATTTCAAGGCCCTGTTCGAATCCATCGAACTTGACCAGATCCGCCGGGGCGTTCTGAAGGAGGAGGCGGCCTGATTCGTTTGTAGGATCGCGCTTGTTTCGCGACGCCTCGCCCCCTCCCTAACCCTCCCCCGCTTCGCGGGAGAGGGAACTCCGCCGCACGCCGACAAGGGTCCAGGCTCCCTCTCCCGCAACGCGGGGGAGGGTCGGGGAGGGGGCAAGACGTCGCCAGAGCTTTGCAAGTCTGGGTTCTGTCCGTTTCTCAATCCGCCAGCGTCAGGCCCATGTCCCAGAAGTCGGCCTCCAGGCGGCTGGCTTGTTGGAAGATGGTCAGCAGGCGGGGGTAGCGCGACGCGGTCAGGCTGTCGGCGGCGAGCCGGTCCAGATTTTGCCGCGCGGCGGTCGCCACCGCTTGATAGGCGTCGCTGGAATATTCCGCGATCCACACCCGGTAGGGGTTGCTCGCCGTCTGCGCGTCCGCGCGGGCGGCAAGCGTTTTTCCGATTTCGGCGTAGCCGATGACGCAGGGGGCCAGCGCGACGTGCAGGTCGAGCAGATCGCCCCGCAGCCCGGTTTCCAGCACATAACGGGTGTAGGCCATGGTCGCCTTGGCCTCCGGCGCGCGCTCCAACTCCTCTGGCGCGACGCCCCAACCGGCGCACAGCCCGACATGGAGATCCATCTCCACGTCCAGGATCGCCTTCAACCCGGTCAGCGCCGCCCGCATCTCCGCCAGATTGCGGCCCTTGTAGATGGCCAGGGCGTAGGCGCGGGCGAAATGGGTCAGGAACAGGTAATCCTGCACCAGATAATGGCGAAACGCCGCCTCGGGCAGGCTGCCGTCGCCCATGCCGCGCACAAAGGGGTGATCGACGTAGCGCGCCCACTCCGCCGCCCCGTCGCGCGCCAAACGGTCGAACAGGTCTGGGCTGTGGTCGGCGTGGGGGTTGGTCGGCATCGGTCGCGTTCCTTGGCGGCGGTCATTTGCGGACCACACTGTACCCAGCCGCCACGCTCTGTCAGCCGATTAGTTTGACGGCCATCAAAGCAAGTTTCCGTGAATCCCTATTCTTCCCGACGGTCCCGCCGGTTAGTGAGGATTGACGCCGTTCCAAGCCACGCGCCAAAGCGCAAGCATCGTACAAAAATGGCCGTCGAACGGGCGTCATGGGAGCATTCACGGGGAGTTTCACGATGGAAAAGAACAGCAGCCTTGGCGGTTTGCAGGTCAGCCGCCGCAGCGTTCTGGCGGGCGGCGCGGCGGTCGCCGGGTTGATGGCGGCGCCCAGCGTGTTGCGCGCGGCGGAAACGCTGAAGGTCGGCGTCTATGGCGGCTATTTCAAAGACAGCTTTGACAAGCACATCTTCCCGGACTTCACCAAGGCGACCGGCATCGCCGTGGAATCGGTGGCGGAGCCGACCGGCGACGCGTGGCTCGTCCAGTTGGAGCAGGCCGCCCGCGCCAACCAGGCCCCCGCCGACGTGTCGATGATCGCCCAGGTCGGCATGTTGAAGGGCATCAACGCCAAGCTGTGGACGGCGCTGGATCTCGCCAAGCTGCCCAACGCGGCGGCGGTGCTGCCGCATCTGGTCAACAAATACCCTGACGGCAAGGTGGCGGGCGTTGGCGCGGTGTCGTGGTACATCACGCTGGTGTCGAACACCAAGGCGATCCCCGAGGCCCCGACCTCCTGGGCAGCGCTGTGGGATGAAAAGCGCAAGGACCAGCTTGGCCTGATGGCGCTGGTGTCGAACTCCTTCCTGCTGGAAGTGACGGCGGCGACCTTCTTCGGCGGAACCAAGCATCTGGACACCGAAGCCGGGCAGCTCGACTGCTTCAAGAAGTTGAGCGAACTGCGCAAGAACGTGAAGCTGTGGTATCGCGACGAGGCGCAATTCGAGGCCGCGCTGAAGGCGGGCGAGGTGCCGATGGGTGAATATTACCACGACGTCACCGGGCTGGCGGTGGCTGACGGCCATCCGGTGCGCTCGACCTTCCCGAAAGAGGGCGGAATCACCGATTCCGGCAGTTGGGCGGTCAGCCGCGCGTCGAAGAAGTCCGAACAGGCGCATGTCTTCATCAACTACATGTGCCAGCCGTCGATTCAGGCGTTGCTGTCGCGCAAGGTCGGCACCGCGCCCACCATCGACCGCAAGAAAACCGATCTGACCGACGCCGAGTTCGCCGGGGTGTCCAGCGACATCGCGCCGATCATCCCGCGCTATGATTTGTATCTGAGCAAGGCCGATTGGCTGAACCAGAAATGGACGGAATTGATCGTCGGGTAAGGGGGAATCTGTTTTTCCCTCTCCCTCTGGGAGAGGGAAGGGGCCCGCGACGCGGGAAGGGTGAGGGGTTCGTCCAGGATCGGACCATCGGGATTCTCGAAACCCCCTCACCCGGCCCTGCGGGCCACCCTCTCCCGAGGCGGGAGAGGGAAACAATCCGACGTCACCACGCCATTTCGGGAATGCCCCATGTCCGGTCTCGCCCTCGACGGTCTCGTCAAGCGTTACGGTTCCTTCACCGCCTTGCAGCGCACCGATCTGACCATTCCGCACGGTCAGTTCGTCTGCCTGCTCGGCCCGTCCGGCTGCGGCAAGACCACGCTGTTGCGTATGGTCGCCGGGCTGGACAGCCCGACCGAGGGGCGCATCCATCTCGACGGAACCGACATCACCCACAAACCGGCGCACCAGCGCAATTTCGGCATGGTGTTCCAATCGCTGGCGCTGTTTCCTCATCTGACGGTGGGCGAGAACATCGCCTATCCCCTGCGCATCCGGGGCGTGCCGAAGGCCGACCAGGGGCGTGAGGTTGAGCGGTTGTTGGCGCTGGTCCGGCTGCCCGGCGTCGCCGACCGCGCGGTGTCACAATTGTCGGGCGGCCAGCGCCAGCGCATCGCCATCGCCCGCGCGCTGGCCTTGTCGCCCAAGCTGTTCCTGCTCGACGAGCCGCTCTCGGCGCTGGACGCCAAGCTGCGCGAGGCGATGCAGATCGAATTGAAGTTGCTGCAAGAGCGGCTGGGCATCACCACCATCGTCGTCACCCACGACCAGCGCGAGGCGATGACCATGGCCGATCTGGTCGTGGTGATGTCGCAGGGCCGCGTCCGTCAGGCGGCCTCGCCCATTGAGGTCTACCGCCGCCCCGCCGACAGCTTCGTCGCCGATTTCATCGGCATGACCAACCTGCTGCGCGGCCATGTCTCCGGCGGGGCGCTGGCGGTGGAGGGCGGGGCGCTGGCGCTGCCCGGCCTGCCGCCAAGCGGCGAGGCGACGATCTCTGTCCGGCCCGAGGAGCTGCGCGTCCACCGCGACGCCGCCGGGCCGAACCGGCTGCTTGGCGCCGTGTCCTTCGTCCGCGATCTCGGCTCGCACGTCGAGTTGCGGATCGACGTGGCCGGGCGCGAGATGATCGCCGTCGCCACTCCGCAGGACCGCCCGGACGTCGAGCCGGGCCAGTTGGTCGGGGTGGAGCTGCCGCCCGCCTCCTGCGTGGTGCTGGAATCATGATGCGGCGACCGCCCCGGCGGGCCGCCGATTACGGTCCCATCGCCTTTCCCGCCGTGATGCTGCTGCTGTTCTTCGCCGTGCCGTTCGGGCTGATGATCGCGGTGTCCTTCTTTCAGCGGATCGAGGGCGGCTTTTACGAACCGGCCTTCGTCTGGTCGAACTACGCGCGCTTTCTGTCGGTCTTTTTCGGGCGGGTGCTGAGCTTTTCCATGATGCTGGCGGCGGGCGTCGCCGTTGTGTCGGTGGCGCTGGCCTTTCCCTTCACCTATCTCCTGACCCGGCTGCGGCGGCGGACCCAAGTGCTGTGGCTGGTCTTTCTGCTGTCGGTGCTGTCACTGTCGGAGGTCATCATCGGCTTCGCCTGGGCGACGCTGCTGTCGGCCAACGCCGGGATCAGCAATCTGTTGGTGATGGTCGGGCTGCTGGACGCCCCAACCTCGCTGTCGCCCAGCCTGGGGGCGGTGTTGACCGGCATCGTGTATCAGGCCTTTCCCTACACGGTTCTGGTGCTGTACCCGGCGCTCTCCCGGCTTGACCCGACCTTGACGGAGGCGGCGCGCACCTTGGGGGCCTCCCCGCTCAACAGCTTTTTCACCGTGGTGGTTCCGGCCCTGCGCAACACCATCGTCGCCACCCTCATCATGGTCTTCGTCTTCGCGCTGGGCTGCTATCTGCTGCCGCAATTGCTGGGCCGTCCGCAGCATTGGACGTTGTCGGTGCTCATCACCGATCAGGCGCTGTTCCAGGCGAACATGCCCTTCGCCGCCGCGATGGCGGTGTTCCTGGTGCTGGTCAGCCTGGGGTTGGTCGGTCTGTCGCTGCTGGTCGGCAAGAAGGAGAACGCGGCATGAGCGTCTTTCTCAACCGTCTGTTCCTGTCCGCCGTCGCCCTGTTTCTGGCGCTGCCGCTGGTCGTGGTGGCCGGGGTCTCGGTCAATGGCAAGAAGGCGCTGACCTTCCCGCCGCAAGGCTTCTCGCTGGGCTGGTACGCCGAGATCTTCACCGATCACGGTTGGCGCGACGCGTTGGAAGCCAGCCTGCTGGTGGCCAGCCTGTCGGCGGCGCTGGCGGTGCTGGTCGCCTTTCCGCTGGCCTGGTTCCTGTGGCGCTTCCACGCGCCGTGGGCCAAGGTGATCCACGCGCTGGGGCTGATGCCGTTCGTCCTGCCGCCGGTCATCACCGCGCTTGGCCTTCTGGGCTTCTGGACCTCGACCGGCTTTTACGGCGAGGCGTGGACGGTGGTGGTCAGCCACGGCATTTTCTTCGTCACCCTGCCATTGGTGACGGTGACGCTGGGCTTTTCCGCCATCGACCCGACGCTGGTCGAAGCGGCGGCGACCATGGGGGCGGATGACCGCACCGTGCTGCGCACCGTGGTGATCCCGCTGATCCGGCCCTATGTGATCTCCGGCTTCGCCTTCGCCTTCGTGCTGTCGCTCAACGAATACATCATCACCTACATGACCGTCGGCTTCACGATGGAGACGCTGCCGGTCAAGATCTTCAACGCCCTGCGCTACGGCTACACCCCGACCATGGCGGCCATCGCCGTGCTGTTCGTCGCCGTCGCCGCGCTGGTCTTCGGCCTGATCGCCCGCTTTGGCGATCTCCCCAAACTGCTTGGCGCGTGGTCTGCCGATGATCGCTGACCAGCGATCATCAAACCAGGATCGCTGACAAGCGAATCCCGAACCATGACTGCTGATCCGAAAGGTTCTTATTCCATGATCGACGCCGCCAAACTGCAACGCCTGCGCGACCGTTACGCCAACGCGTCGGGCGGGGACATTTTCGATCCCGAATTCGCCCGCGTCGCCGCGTTGCAATTCACCGATGGCGACAAGCGGTCGCTGCCCTACGCGGGCGCGCCGACTCTGCTGGACGCGCCCTATCGCCCCGACGCGGCGGATTTCGTCGATTTCGGCGGCCTCGACATCGCGTTGATCGGCGCGCCGATGGATTTGGGCGTCACCAACCGGGCGGGCGCCCGGCTTGGCCCGCGCGCCGTCCGCGCGGTGGAGCGGATCGGTCCCTACGAACACGCCCTGCGCATGGTCCCGGCGGCGGATTGCAAGCTGGCCGACATCGGCGACGTGCCCTTCACCAGCCGCTTCAGCCTGGACCAGTGCCACGCCGATCTGTTCGCCTTCTACAGCCGGATCAAGGACGCGGGCGTCATTCCCTTGACCGTCGGCGGCGATCATTCGATCACCGCGTCGATCCTGCGCGCCATCGGGCGCGACCAGCCGGTCGGGCTGGTCCACATCGACGCCCATTGCGACACCAGCGGCGATTACGAAGGGGCGAAGTTCCATCATGGCGGCCCATTCCGCCAAGCGGTGCTGGACGGCGTGCTCGACCCCGAACGCACGGTGCAGATCGGCATTCGCGGCAACGCCGAATATCTGTGGGAATTCTCCTACGACAGCGGCATGACGGTGATCCACGCCGAGGACGTCCAGAAAAAGGGCGTCGAGGCCGCCATTGAAACGGCGCGCCGCGTGGTCGGCGGCGGCCCGGTCTATGTCAGCTTCGACGTGGACGGGCTGGACCCGGCCTTCGCGCCCGGCACCGGCACGCCGGAAATCGGCGGGCTGACGACGCGCGAGGCGCTGGAACTGCTGCGCGGCCTGATTGGTCTGGACGTGATCGGCGGCGACGTGATGGAGGTCGCCCCGCAATATGACGCGACCAGCAACACCGCCCAGGCGGGCGCGCAAATGCTGTTTGAGATCCTGTGCCTGTCGGTCGACGCGCTGAAGCGGCGGCGCGCGTAGGCTGAGGCGGGGAGCTGACGGACGAAGCGGCCAGTCCCCCGCGTTTCGGATGTCCGCGCTTGACGGTCGGGCCGTGTTTCGCCGTCAAACCCGGCGGGCGAGGGCCAGCAGGCCGCCGGCCCCGATCATCAGCCCGCCGGTCAGGCGGTTGAGCGCGCGCGCCGCCGTGACGTTGGTCAGGCGCGCGGCCAGTCGGTCGCCGCCGATGGCGTAGGCCATGATCCAACCGAACTCGCTGACCATCATGACGGCGATCAGCGCCACCAATTGCGGGGCCAGCGGGGCGGCGGCGTCGATGAATTGCGGGAACAGCGCGGCCATGAAGACCAGCGCCTTGGGGTTGCTGAAGGCGACCAGCAGGCCGCGCAGGAACAGCCGGGCGGCGGACCCCTCGCCAACGCCCGACGCGGCGGCGTCGCCGTCGCGCGGCCCGGCCTCAGTCACCGGCGCGCGCCACGCGGCGATCCCGAGCCAGGTCAGATAGGCCACGCCCGCCCAGCGCACCGCCTCGAAAGCGACGACGGAGGTGGAGAGCAGGGCGCCCAGGCCAAAGGCCGACAGGGTGGCCATCACCGCCAGGGCGACGCACATGCCGAACCCGCCCCAGGCGGCGCGGCGCGCGCCAAAGCGCAGGCCAAGGCTCATCGCCAGCAGCATGTTGGGGCCGGGGGTCGCCGAAATGAAAAAGGCGGTGGCGAAGAAGAAGGCGAGGGTCTGCCAAGTCATGGCGGCGGCTCCGAAGGGGGCGGGCGGTCACAGGGGCGCAAGCGGATGCGCGGACGATCAGGGGACCACGAACAATCGCCGCCGACAAGCGGCGTCAAACGAAGCGCAGCCATGCCGGTCGCGGCGCGTCAACTCGGCGTGGAGTCGTCCGACCGCAGGCGGGTCGCCTGCGCCCACCAGCCCGGCTCCGCCGTTCGGATGCGGGCGGCGGCGCTTTCGGCTTCCGTCGCCGTGGCGTAGAGCGCGAAGCAGGTGGCGCCGCTGCCCGACAGGCGGGCCAGCAGGCAGCCGTCACTGCGCTCCAGCGCGCTCAACACGTTGGCGATCACCGGGGCGACGGTCAGGGCGGGGGCGGTCAAATCATTGCCGCGCGCGCGCAGCAGGTCGGCCAACGCGGTGGCGTCGCGCGGCGTTTGCGAAAAGCGGGCGGGTTGGGAGAAGGGGGCCGCGCCGCGCGCCTTGAACACCGCCGGGGTCGGCACGGGAACGTTCGGGTTGACCAAAACGACGTGGGTTTCCGGCAGGGGCGGCGCGGCGGCCAGTTGATCGCCGACGCCGCCGAAATAGCGGCTGCGGCCAACGACGCAGACCGGGATATCGGCCCCCAACCCGGCGGCGACCTCGAACAACACGGGGGCGTCGGCGGGCAACCCCCACAGCCGGGCCAGCGCCCGCAGGCAGGCCGCCGCGTCAGCGGACCCGCCGCCGATGCCCGAGGCGACCGGCAAGTTTTTGGTCAGCGCGATCCGCCCCTCCGCCCGCCGACCCAGCGTGTCGGCCAGCCGCCGGGCGGCGCGAATCACCAGATTGTTGGCGGGATCCTCCCCGACCAAAGACGCGGCGAAGGGGCCGGTGATCGTCAAAGTCAGGTCTCCCGCCTGCGGTTCCAGCGTCAGCGCGTCGCCCAACTCGGTGAAGGCGGCGAGGCTGTCCAACATGTGGAAGCCGTCGGGGCGCTTGCCGGTGACGTGCAGATACAGGTTCAGCTTGGCCGGGGCGGCTTCGAGGATGGGGGCGGTGTCGGTCATGTCTTCAAGCCGGGCGGACGGGGGATTCGCCCCTGTGTCGCACCGACGCGCGGCGGCGGCAAGCCTTCAGGCCAGCGCCATCAGCTCCTTGACCAGCGTTTCCCCCAACGGCCAGGGACCGAAGCCCGAGGCGACGTTGATGTGGCCGACCGCGCCCGCGTTGATGAAGTCCGCCCCCCACAGCACGGCGAAGGCGCAAGCCCGTTCGGTGGCGCAATAGGGGTCGTCGTCGCTGCCGACCACCATGGTGGTGAAGGGCAACGGATCGGTCGGCACGGGGGCGAAGCCGTGGACGGCGGGCGGCGTGCGCTCGGGCGATTCGACGTCGGATGGGCCGACCAGCAGCGCGCCCGTCACCTTGTCTACCGTGCCGCTGCGCTGGCCGACCGCCGCCCAATGGGCGACCATCATGCAAGCGGAGCTGTGGGCGACCAGAACCACCCGCCCCGGCGTCGCCGCGATGACGGATTCAAGCCGCGCCACCCAGTCCGCCGGAACCGGATGGTCCCACTCGTCCTGTTCCACCCGGCGCGCGCCGGGAATGCGGTTTTGCAACCAGCTTTGCCAATGCTCGGTTCCAGAATTTCCCAAGCCCGGAAGAATCAAAACGGTCGGCTGCGTCATTCTTTCAACTCAGAAACGTCACGGATCGCGTATAGTATCGTCCTAAGACCGTGGGGCAACCGCAAGATTGCGGGGGCGTTCGGATCGCTCGGCCGATCAATCGCCAAGCGGATCATTCAGGGGGGATAAGAGTCTTGGAGATCAGCGCCACCATCGCTCAGGACATTTGCGATCACGTTGGCCGTGAGCTTGACGTCGTTGTTTCCTTCATGGGCAAGGGTGGGGCCATCATCGCCTCGACCGCCCGCGAACGGGTCGGCTCCACCCACGCCATCGCCGCCGAGATCATGGCCCGCCGCATCGACGAGCGCGCGGTCAGCAAGGACGAGGCCGCCAAATCCGGCGGCAGCATGCGCGAAGGCTACAACATCGCCATCGACATGGAGGGGGAGCGCATCGGCTCGCTCGGCGTCGCCGGTCCCGCCGATCAGGCCCGCCGCTACGCCCGCGTCGCCCGCCATTGGGTGCTGTCGATGCTGCGCGCCGATGGGGCCGAGGCGCAGCGGGGCAAGATCCTGCGCGAGATGAGCGACCGTCTGGAGCGTGAGGTCGGCAGTCTGGCCAGCGAAATGGCCGAGGCTGGGCGCAAGCTGGACGCCGCCGTCGGCACTGTCCGCAAGGCGGGCGGCGACTGCCTGCGCCAGACCGCCGACGCCGCCAACGCCGCCCGCGCGGTTGACGGGTCGGTCAGCGCCATCGCCGGGGTGCTCGACCGTCTGTCCTCCACCTCCATGCAGATTTCCGGCGACACCAGCAAGGCGCGCGAAATCAGCCAGGCCGCCGCCGTGGACAGCGACCGCGCCACCACGGTGATGACCTCGCTGCGCGCCGCCGCCGAGCAGATCGCCAGCGTGGTGAAGCTCATCAACGCCATCGCCAGCCAAACCAACCTGCTGGCGCTGAACGCCACCATCGAAGCCGCCCGCGCGGGTGAGGCCGGGCGCGGTTTCGCCGTGGTCGCCAACGAGGTGAAGGCGCTGTCCCGCCAGACCGCCGACGCCACCAAGCAGATCGCCGATCAAGTGTCGAACCTGCAAAAGGAAACGGCGGCGGTGGACGAGGCGCTGGGCCGCATCCATTCGACCATCGGCTCGATCCAGACCATCAACGGCACGGTGGCCGCCGCCATCGACGAGCAGGCGATGCTGACCGCCGAGGTGTCGCGCACGCTCGACCGCTCGCGTCAGGACGCGATGGCCGCCGAACAGCGGATCGTCGGGGCGGAGCAGACCCTGGGCACGGTCAACAAGACGTTGGAGGATCTGGGCGGCCTCAGCCAGAACATCACGTCGCGGGCCAACGGCCTGGGCGGTCGGGTTGGCGACGTGCTGCGTCAGGTGCGCGGGTAAGACGGCGCCGCGTCGTCATCGGTTGCTTGGCGGGCGGCGGGGGCCGCCCCGCCGGGCATCGGGACGATCAGGCGTCGTTTTGTCGGCTGCTGCGCCACCCGGCGTGACGACACCCCGGCGAAGATCTGTTTGGACGCCTCGATCATCGTCACCCCGGCGAAGGCCTTGCACCAACGCCCACCGACCTCTTCCCAAGCGGGCGCGGTTTTCAGCAGAAAGCGGGAGCGCAGGGGCGGCATGAACAGGGCGTGGCCGGTGCGTTCGGGCACGAACATGGTGTCGCGCAACACCTGCTTGAGCTGCGAGGCCGAATAGGGAAAGCCATGGCCGAACGGCGTCCAATCGGCCCGCGCCCACAGGCCGCGCCGGTTCGGCACGACGGTCAACACCCGCCCGCCCCCGGCCAAAACCCGCCAGATTTCCCGCATCATCGGGCGAAGCTGTTCGGTGCCTTCCAGCCCATGGACCAGCAAAACCCGGTCGATGGTGTTGTCGCCAAAGGGCAAATCCGCTTCGTCGCCCAAGGCCACCATGCCCGGCCCCTCCGGCGGCCAAAAGGTGACGCCCTGGGTGGCGGGCATCACTGACACCACCCGGTCGGCCTCGCCGATGAAGGGGCGGAGATACGGCGTGGTGTAGCCGATCCCCAGCACGATCTGGCCGCGCAGGTCGGGCCAGATGCAGCGGATGCGGCGACGGATCATCCGGCGAGCCATCTGGCCCAGCGCGGACTCGTAGAACTCCCGCAGATCGACGATATCGGTGTACATGATGCTCCAAGCGTAGCACGGTTTCGCAACGCAACAGCAGGGAGTTCGCAGTCGTGGACGTCGTTCTTGTTCCGGCCTTCGCCGACAATTACCTCTATGTGCTGCGCGATCCCGCCACCGGCAAGGTCGGGCTGGTCGATCCCGGCGACGCCGCGCCGGTGATCGCCGAACTGGAGCGGCGCGGCTGGACGCCCAGCGTCATCTTCCTGACCCACCATCACAACGACCACATCGGCGGGGTGGCGGCGCTGGTCGCGCGCTATGGCGCCGGGGGCGGCCTCACCGTGGTCGGGGCCGGGCATGACGCCCATCGGCTGCCGCCGCTCGATCAAAAGCTGGCGGACGGCGACCGCGTGGAGTTCGGCGCCCTGTCCGCCGAGGTGATTGCCGTGCCGGGCCACACGCTGGGCCACATCGCCTATTGGTTCGCCGGGGCCGAGGCGCTGTTTTGCGGCGACAGCCTGTTCGCGCTGGGCTGCGGGCGGCTGTTTGAAGGAACGCCGGGGCAGATGTGGGCGTCGTTGCGGCGGTTGCGGGCGCTGCCGGACGCGACTCGGGTCTATTGCGCCCATGAATACACCCTGTCGAACGCCCGTTTCGCCGTGACGGTGGACCCGGACAACCACGCGCTGAGCGACCGCGCCGCCGCCGTCGCCGCCCTGCGCGCGCGCGGCGAGCCGACCATTCCGACCAGCGTCGGGCTGGAGAAACAAACCAACCCGTTTCTGCGCGCCGACGATTCCGGGGTTGCGGCGGCGGTCGGTTTGGCCGGAGAATCGGCGGAGCGGGTCTTCGCCGAACTGCGCGGACGCAAGGACCATTTCTAACCCCCCTGTTTGCCGGAAGGACGTCGGGTCGATGATGAATTTGCGTTGGAGCGCCACCTCCCCCTATGTGCGCAAGGTGATGATGGTCGCCATCGAACGCGGGGTGGAGGATTCGATCACCCGCCAGCCGACCGACCCCTGGTCGGCGGACACCGATCTGTCCCAGGGCAACCCGCTGTGCAAGGTTCCCGCCCTGACGCTGGAGGATGGAACCACCCTGTTCGACAGCCCGGTGATCGCCGAATATCTGGATTCGCTCGGCGCGGGTCCGTCCGTGTTCCCGGCGGCTGGGCCGGAGCGCTGGGCGGCTTTGCGGCTTCAGGCGATTGGCGATGGGATTTGCGACGCGGCGATGCTGCGCCGCCTGGAGAACGCCCGGCCCGAGGGCGAGAAATCCGCCGCGTGGATGGAGCGCCAGCGCGTCGCCGTGGTCCGCTCGCTCGACCTGTTGGAGGTTGAGGCGGGCACCTTGGGCGACGGCGTCACCATCGGCACGCTGGCGATTTTGACGGCGCTGGGCTATCTGGATTTCCGCTTCGCCCATGAACCGTGGCGCGAGGGCCGCCCGGCCCTGACCGCGTGGTTCGCGCGCATGGCCGACCGCGACAGCTTCCGCCGCTCCGCCCCGCCGGTGGGCTGACCCAGGCCCGTCACCGCCGCCCTTTCGCATTTCCCCCTTGGACGCACCCGCCATGCCGCCCGTGATTCGTCAACTCACCGCCCCGCACGCCGTTCTGTTGGAGGAGCCGCGCGCGGGCGTCCCGCAAACCAGCGAGATGATTCGCGGCGAGGTCTTTCATGTTCTGGAGGAGCGTGACGGCTGGCTTCAGGTGGAAAACGGCTTTGATGGGCATGTCGGCTGGCTGCCGCCCGGCACGCCGCAGGCCGACCCGGTGTTGCCCACCCATCGGGTCCGCGCCTTGCGGGCGGATCTGCACCCGGCCCCCACCCACAAGGCCCCGCCGGTCGGCACGCTGAGTTTCGGCTCGCTGGTTCGACTGGACGGCCGGGCGGAGAATGGTTGGGTCGGGGTGGGCGATGGGCTGTGGCTGTTCGGCAAAGGGCTGGAACCGGCGGACGCGCCGCCCGCCCGCGACCATGTCGCCACCGCCCTGCGCTTTCTGGAAACCCCCTATGTCTGGGGCGGGCGCAGCGCCTTCGGCATCGATTGCTCCGGTCTGGTGCTGACCGCGATGGCGGCGGCGGGGGTGGTGTCGCACCACAGCAGCGGGCTTCAGCGCAAGGACGACCGGCTGGGGGCCTGGATCTCCGACGATGGCCGCGACGTCGCCTTCGCCTATGGCGACATCGTGTTTTTCCCCGGCCATGTCGGGTTGATGCTGGACGAGGCGCATCTGCTGCACGCCACCGTCTTCACCATGTCGGTGGTGGTGGAGCCGCTGGCCGACGTGGTCGCCCGCGCCGAAACCATCAACGGGGTTCGGCGCCCGGGTTGAATGGGGGAGGGCTGGGGAGGGGCAAGCGCAACCTTACCCCTCACCCCCGACCGATCCGGCGGCCGCGCCGGGTGGTGTCGCTGTCGTTGATGACGGCGTTCTGGTGCATCTCGCGCAGGGTGACGGCGCCGTTTTTCCGTTCCAGGATCAGTTTGCGGGTGTGGTGGGCGGCTAGCCCGCTGTGGTTGCTGATGGTCATCACGGTGGCGTGCGGGAATTTCCGGCTGAGCATGGCGAGCAACTCCTCCTCGCTGTCGATGTCCAGCGAATCGGTGGCGTCTTCCAGGAAAATCCAGTCGGGGCGGCGGATCAGCAGGCGGGCGAAGCTCAGGCGCTGGCGTTCCGGCACCGACAAGGTTTCGTCCCACTCCTCCTTGCGGTCGAGCTGGTCGGCCAGATGGGGCAGGCCGACGTCGCGCAGAGCCTCGCGCGCCACGTCGTCGTCGGCGGGGTTGGCGGTTCCCGGATAGGCCAGCACGGCGCGCAGCGCGTCGTGCGGCAGATAGGGCCGTTCGGGGATGAAAAACACGCGGGTGTGGCTGGGCAGCATGATGTGGCCGCTGCCCCAGGGCCACGCCCCGGCCACCGCGCGGAACAGGCGCACCGTCGCCGCCGCGTCGCCAACGATCAGCACCCGGTCGCCCTGGTGGATCTCCAGATCGAAGCGGTGGACCAAAGGCTTGCCATTGGGGTCGTGGATGCTGACCCCGTCGCAGACCAGATTGTGATGCTGTTCGGAACGGTCCACCGTGATGTGGTTTTCCGCGACGCCGCAGACGTCGCGGTCCAGCCGCTCCAACGCCTCATGCAGGTTCAGCACGCGTTCGACCGAGGCGCGCCATTCGGCGGCGCGGGCCAGATTGTCGATGGGCCAGGACAGCGCGCCGACGGTTTGCTGGAACGCCTGCGAGGTCTGCATCAGCACGCCCAGCGAAATGGTTCCGGCGATGTAGCGCGGGGCGGCGACCAGAATGGGGAAGGCCGCCGACAGCACCGAATAGGTGGCGCTGAACAGCATCATGTTGCCCAACGCGCGGGTCTGCCCGTGCCAGCCCGCCGCCACCTCGGCGAACAGGCCGGTCAGGCTTTTCCGTTCGGCGGTTTCGCCATGCAGAAGGGCGATGGCCTGCCCGTTTTCGCGCACCCGCGCCAGACCGAAACGGAAATCCGCCTCGAAATGCTGGCGCTGGTTGACGGCGCGGACCAGCGGTTGCCCGACCAGCAGCGCGATGGTGGTGCCCATGGCGGCGTAGATCAGGGCGATGAACAGCAGATGTCCGGGAATCGTCAGCTCGGTGTCCAACAGCGTGACGCTGATCCGACCCGACAGCATCCACAGGATGTTGGTGAAGCTGATGAGCAGCATCGCGCAATAGGTCAGGGAATGGCCGAGGTCGATGGCCATTTCCGCCGTGATCCGCACGTCTTCGGCGATGCGGCCGTCGGGGTTGTCGTGGTCGCCGGGCAGAAAGGCGATCTGGTGATGCCGCCCCCGGCGCAGCCAATCCTCCAACAGCTTGCTGGTCAGCCATTGCCGCCAGCCCAGTTGCAGCCGCCGTTTGACCAGCAGATGCAGCACGGCGTTGACGATGTTGTAGCCGATGATGACGACCACCGCGCCGATCATCGTGTAAAAACGCTCCATCGACCGCTGTTCCAACGCGTCGAAGAGCTGCTCGCTCCAGATGTTGATGAGCACCGGGACGACGACCTGACCGACGGTCAGCACGATCAACGCCACCGTCAGCAGCCACACCGTGACGCGCCGCTCGCCGGTCCAATAGCCGCCGGCGAAATCAACGAAGCGGCGGGTGAAGCTGCGGGCGCTCCGCCCGGCGTCGCTGGTCGGGGCGCCGGGCGGGGTGGTCATGCTGTCCATGGCGGGGTCCGGGCTGTGTCTGCGATCCTCCGTATGACAAACGAATAGGACGGCGCTGGTCGAAAGTACAGGGGGGTGGCAGGCAAAACGTCACAGGCTCCCGCTTTTCGCCACCGCGCTGAGGAAGCGGTAGCTGTCCTTGGGGGTGCGGGTTTGCGTGTCGTAATCGACGCGAACGATTCCAAAACGCTTCGCCAAGCCATAGGCCCATTCAAAATTGTCGAGCAGGCTCCAGCACAGATAGCCTTTGACGTCGCAGCCCTCGGCCACGGCCTGGGCGACCGATTCCAGATGCTCGCGGAAATACAGCACCCGCTCGGCGTCGTGAATTTGCCCGTCTTCGGACACCACATCGTCATAGGCGCAGCCGTTTTCGGCGATGAAGACGGCGGGGTTGCCATAGTCGGTACGCAACTCGCTGAGCAGATCATACAGCCCCTCAGGCTGGACCGGCCACGCCATGCCGGTCCAACGGCGGCATTGCGCCTCCCCCCACCAAACGTCGAAGGGATGGCCCTCCTCATGCTTCATCGTCATCCGGGAATAGTAATTGATGCCCAACAGGTCGATGGGGTAGCGAATGGCTTCCAAATCGCCGGGCTGGACGAAGCTGTCCATCTTGTCGGCCAGCAGCGCTGGGATTTCGCCGCGCAGCACGCCGTCCAGCGTCACCCGGTTCCACACCGCGTCCCAGCGGGCGGCGGCGGCGACGTCCTCCGGCTTGGCGCTGTCGGGAACGCTGGGTTGCAGGTTCAAGACGGTGCCAAGCGTCAGGCCGGAATGCTCCGCCGCGATGGCGCGCAGGGCCGCGCCCTGGGCCAGATTCTGGTGATGCAGCGCCCGCAGGATGCCCTGTTCGCCCAGCTTGTGGCCCGGCGCGTGCTCACCCACGCCGTAGCCGAAGATGGCGACGACGTTCGGCTCGTTCAGCATCATCCATTCCTTGACCCGGTCGGCCAAGCGGGCGGCGACGATGCGGGCGTAGTCGGCGAACGGCCCGATGATGTCGCGCCCCTGCCAACCGCCGCCCTGCGGCCCGGCGGCGTCCTCCAACGGTTGCGGCAGGTCCCAATGATAGAGGCAGGCCATCGGGGTGATCCCGGCCTCCAGCAGCCCATCGACCAGTCGGTCGTAAAAATCCAGCCCGCGAGTCTCCACCGCCCCGGTCCCCGTCGGCAGAATGCGCGGCCAGGCGATGGAAAAGCGGTAGCTGTCGAAGCCCGCCGCCTTCAGCAGGGCGATGTCCTCGGGGAAGCGGTGGTAATGGTCGCAGGCGGTGGCGGCGTTGGTGCCGTCCTGGATGCGGCCTTGAACGGCGAAGCGGTCCCACACGCAAGACCCGCGCCCATCCACATCCAGCGCCCCTTCGATCTGGTAGGACGAGGTTGAGGCGCCCCAACGGAATCCGGGCGGAAAGGTGAATGACGTCATGGCGTTGTCCTCCCAGGGGCGGTTTTGTCTTTGCGACCAGCATGCCCCAAGCCGGGCGACAACGCCATGGGTGGCGGATGGCTGCGTCAGTTTGGAATGGCTGCACGCAGGTCGGAATCGAAGCGGGCCGCCTGTTCAAGGCCGATCGGACCAGACAAGCGCGGCCACTCCCGTGTCAAAGCGGTTCCCTGAGCGCGATAGTCGGGAACTCTTTTTTGAATGCGCCGTTTCTTTGGTTGCTGACCAAGACGCCCGGCAGGGTTTTCAAAGCACTCGAACGATGCTCCCCGCTGAACATAGGAATCATCAGGGAAAAGTGACGCAGCCACCCATGCTTCTGTGCTTTTCGATGGCATGCAGATTACCAACGTTTGGGGAAGTTCAAGTATGCCGCACCAACTGAGCGCGACGTCTCGTAAAGCATCGGTCGTTGCCGACGGAGGGGGACAAGCTTTGGCGCACGGCAGAGGTAAATCGGTTGGGTCGGGAGTTATATTTCCGCTTTCATACGTGACGTCGGCTACATCGGCGTCGAGGTGGATGATAACGAGATGAAAACGGCCCAGCATGGCGTTTTCTGATATCCGTCCCCCATAGTGATTAGCGTTTTGCCGACACCATTTGTAAACACCGGGCCATCCACCGCCATTGGCGCCGAAAGCCTCAGAGTCTTCAGGTTGAAGTTGCGTCATGATGAAGCTGCGTTCACCCAATACAGCTCTGACCGCCGCTTCAATAACGATCCGGTCTGTTGGGCCTTCGACGACAAGGCCGATGCGCAATGGCTCAGACATCAGGAACAGCACCCAAATACCCGTTCATCCACATCCGCGACAGCGTCCAATCTTCGCTTGGGCGTCGCCGCAGCGCTTCGTCCAGATCGATTCGATTGACGCAGGTATGACCGTTGTTGTCGCGCTCAACCGCAAACAGGCGAATGTCTGGATGTGTCAATGGCAGACCGTCAAGGACCGCTGGGTTGTGCGCCGTCAACAACCATTGCCGTTGTGGTTCTGCAACAGCGGTCCAGCGGCACAAGGCGGCGGTCAGCTTGCGGGCCAAACGAGGATTGAGAGCCTGATCGAAGTTGTCGATGGCAAGAAGCTTGGGGGCTTTGGGATGCAAGGCAAGAACGGCGCAAAAGAGGATGTACAAGGCCCCCTCGCTGGCGTCGTAGCCTGACAAGCGGTTGCGCGACTTTGCCATGTAGCGGTCAACAAACTGGACCACCAGCGGCGACCGTGCCGCCGACGGGGACAGCGGCACGGAGATTGATGGTTCTGCCGAGAAACCTTCGCTCCAGTCCACCATTCCGGTAATATCGTCCAGCAACTCGGCGTGGCCCTGTGACCGCCGCAACGACACGATCAACTCGCGCACCGCTTCTGGCAGTCGTCCACCCGACAATCCGACCGGGTCACGGGACTGTCCGTCGGGAACCAACAAGCGCAGTGTTGGCGTGTTGGGGCAATAAATGGCGAAATTGCGCAATTCTTCCATCAACTGGACCGCAGGAGCGTCGGGAGAAAATTCGGCCACTTTCAGTGCAGCCAACCCCTGCTGAAACTCTAGACCTGTGTTGCTGCGCGGTCCACGAGTGACGGCTTGCGCATTGTTGGGCTGAGTCAGGTTTTCATGCTTGAATTTCCAGGCTGGGCTGGGATCGTCCGACGGATTCCACAAAGTGACGCTGTAAGAGGCTCCATTGCGACTCTCGCCCTGAAAGGCGATATGCTGGGCCTTGCTGGTCTGTGGAAAAGCGGATTTGTAGAGGCGCGGCACACCGGGGCGCACTCCGCGACGCAACAGCGATTCATCGTCGACCCGGCCTGATGCGGCGGCGCTTAAAATTCCCACCGCTTCCAGCAGGTTGCTCTTGCCCGCGCCGTTGGCCCCGATGAACAGATTGATCTGGCCCAGGTCAAGATCAAGTTTTGCCACGGATTTGAAGTTTGTGATTTTGATTTTGCGCAGCATCCCCTCTCCTTTTGCTGCGCATAGCGCGGCGCTCATTATATCCACGACACCCAACGCTCATCTTATAGCTAAGCCAAGATCATTGCAGAATCAATAAATTTCAAAGTAAGATCTTGCATTAACACATGAAATAGGGGTCGAGACTCAGCCAAGGAGTCTTGCCGAGTTATGACTCAAGGCAGGTTGTCTGTCCCGTGTTGCGAGCGGCGAGCAACCACCCTGGGCAGGCCCGTCCAAAGGGCGTAGGCTTTGTGGAAAATCATAAGGGCCGCCCACGCGCAAGGCGCCCTCCGACGTGGAAGGAAACCCCATGGCCAACACCACCAAGATCGTCTTCATCGGCGCGGGCAGCGCCGCCTTTGGCCTGAGCCTGTTTCAGGATCTGTTTTCCACCAGCGAGTTGGCGGGCAGCACGCTGACGCTGGTGGACACCAACCCCGACGCGCTCGACCGCATGGCGGCGTTGGCCGAGGTGCTGAACCGGCAGGGCGACGCCCGCATCACCATCGAGAAATCCACCGACCGCAAGGCGGCGCTGGTCGGCGCGGGCTTCGTGCTGTGCGCCATCGCGATTGACCGCAACCGGCTGTGGAAGCTGGATTTCTCGGTGCCGAAAAAGCACGGGATCCGCCACACGCTGGGCGAGAATGGCGGGCCGGGCGGGCTGTTCTTCACCCTGCGCACCCTGCCGTTGATCGTGGACATCGTCCGCGACGTCGAGGCGATCTGTCCCGACGCCCTGTTCATCAATCTGTCCAACCCGGAAAGCCGCATCGTGCTGGGCCTGTCGCGCTGCACGTCGGTGCGCACGCTGGGTCTGTGCCACGGGATCTTTCTGGCCCGCTGGTTCGTCTGCCAGATTTTGGGCATGGCGGAAAAGGAGGTGGACGTCTGGGGGGCGGGCCTCAACCATTTCCAATGGCTGACGGCGATTCGCGAACGCTCCACCGGGCGCGACCTCTACCCGCTGCTGCGCGAGCGGGAGAAGACCTATGATCCGGCCTTCACCCCGCTGACCCGGCGGATGTTCCACGCCTTCGGCCTGTGGGTGACGTGCAGCGACGACCATATGGGCGAGTATCTGCCCTATGGCTGGGAGGGCGGCGAGCATGGCTTTGACTTCGAGAATGACGAGCGGGGCCGCGTCATCCTGAAGGATCTGATGGAGGGGGTGATCGACGGCAGCAAGGCGATCCCCGACGATTGGACCAAGCCAAGCTGGGGCGAACGCGCCGTCGCGGTGATCGCCGGGATGCTGCACAATCAAAAGCGCTTCATCGAATCCGGCATCGTCGTCAATCGCGGCGTCATTCCCGGTCTGCCCGACGAATTGGCGGTCGAGGTTCCCTTGATCGCCGACGCGGCGGGGGTGCATCCGGTGTCGCTGGGCCGCCTGCCCGATCCCATCATCAAGCTGCTGTCGGTTCAGGCCGGGGTGCAGCAATTGTCGGTGGAAGCGGCGTTGCATGGATCGAAAGAACTGGCCCTGCAAGCCCTGCTGATCGACCCGGTCATCACGTCGAGCACCGCCGCCGTCGCCATCCTGGATGAGCTGTGGGAGGCCAACAAACCCTACATCCGGTCCTGCCTGTAACGGCGGGCGGTCAGCGCCGGATCAAACGGACCGAGACGAAGCCCAAGGCGGCGGTCAGCGCCGCGACGCCCAGCAGCAGCGGCGGAAAGCCGGTGTGGTCGGCCAAGGCGCCGTACAGCACCGGCCCGACGCCTTGGCCCAGAAAGAAGGAGGAGGCGAACAGCGCCAAGGCCGAACCGCGCGCGGTCGGGGCCAACTCCGTCGCCTGGGTCTGCATGGTGTTGTGCAGCATGTAAAAACCGAAGCCCGCCAGCAAAAACGCGCCGCTGACCACCGGCCAGGGAACCGGGAAGGACGCGACCAGATAGGCGACGCCGCAGCACAACCCGCCGCCCTTCATCATGCCCCATTGGCCCAAGCCGTGAATCAGGCGGCGGACCACGGCGCTGTAGACCACCCCGCCGATGGCGAAGGCGGCGATGGTCATCCCGGCCTCAAACGCGCCGGACGCGCCATGGGCCATCAGGATCGGCGCGACGAAGGGGAAGATCCCGAAAATCAGCAGCCCTTCCGCCGCGACGGTGGCGAAGACGAACAGGGAGGCCGGGTTGGTCAGCACCGTGGCGTAGCGCTGTTGCGCGTCGGCGACCGACAGGGGGGAGCGCTTTTCGACCTCGTTGCGCAAGCCGATAACCGTGGCGGCGCAGATCAGCGCGGTCAGACCGGCGGACAGCCCGAACACCACCCGCCACCCCGCCCATTCCGCCAAGGCCCCCGACACCACCGACCCCGACATCTGGCCCAGAATCACCGCCAGCAAAAAGCGGCTGATGGCGACCTGTCGGTCTTCATACGCCACCCGGTCGCCGATCAAGGCCATGGAGGCCGGGATGATTCCGCCCGCGAAGGCGCCCGCCAGAATCCGCCCGGCCATCACCGCGCCATAGCTGGGGGCGATGGCCGACAGGGCCAACCCGATGGACAGGATGACCAGCGCCAACCGGACCAGCCGCGATTTGCCGATGGCGTCGCCGACCGGCCCCAAGACGATCTGCATCAGCGCGTAGGGCAGCGTGTAGGCCGAGGCCAACAAGGCGGCCTGCCGCACCGACACGTCGAGATCGGCGGCGATGATGGTCAGCATCGGATCGGTGGTGCGCAACGAAAAGGCGCTGGCGAACCCGGCGAGGCCAAGCAAAAGGATCAAACGCATGGGAGGGGGCGGCTCGGACGGGGAAGGTTCAGGGACTGAAGTGTAACCAGCAATCACCGTCCGGTGGCGCCCGGCGTGGCGCGGGGCTGTCATGCGCGGAGCTGGCGCCGCCTGCCGGTGGATGAGCGTCGCTCCGTTTCCCCCTCCCTAACCCTCCCCCGCTTCGCGGGAGAGGGAACTCCGCCGAACGCCAACGGCGCTCCATGCTCCCTCTCCCGCAACGCGGGGGAGGGTTGGGGAGGGGGCAAAGCGCTCCCCCCTTGAACGCCCCCTGTCGGCGCGCGGTCGCCGAATGGCTTGCAATCGCCAGACTCTCCCCAGCATTATCCGCGCGACGTCATGAGGAATCGGTGCGCGCATGAAGCCGACCAACCGCCTGAAGCCTGCGGGCAACGCCCAGGCGCTGCTGGCCCGCGCCGTCGCCCTGCATCAGAGCGGCCAGTGGGCCGAAGCCGGGGCGCTCTATGAGCAGGTGTTGCGGCGCCAGCCCGGTCAGGTGGACGCGCTGCATCTGCTGGGCTTGGTCAAGGGGCAGGTCGGCGATCTGGCGGCGGGAATCGCGCTGATCCAACAGGCGGTGCGGGGCGACGGGCGGCAGGCGGCGTTTCGCCTCAATCTCGGGCGGTTGCTTCACGCCGCCGGGCGGACGGAGGCGGCGGCGCGGGCCTTTGGCGGGCTGCTGGCGCTGGCCCCGGACGACGCCGAGGGCGTTTCGGCTCTGGCCGACGCGCTCTATGACGGCGGTCAGCCGATGATGGCCGCGCGCTGGTACGGGCGCGCCGCCGCGCTGGACCCAAGTGTGACGACGGCGGCCTACAACCGGGGCGCGGCCCTGCGCGACGCCGGGCGAACCGCCGAGGCGCTGGCGGCCTTTCACGATGTTCTGGCGGCGGCCCCGCTGTTGATTCCGGCGCAGGAGCAGATCACCGGCCTGCGCCACGCCAGCGGCGATGTTTTGGGCGCGACGTCGGCCAGCCGCCGGTTGCTGGCGCTGGTCCCCGACCAGCCCGACGCGCTGGCGATTTTGGGCGGCGGCCTGTCAAACACGGACTCTTGGGAAGCGGGCGCGGTCTGGTTGGCGCGGGCGGCGTGGGCGCGTTTGGACTCCGGGGCTGCGCTGGCCTTGGCGGCGCTGCTGCTGGGGCGCGACCGTCCGGCGGCGGCGGTCGGCTGGTTTCGCCGGGCGCTGGCCTTGGCGCCGGACTCGGCGGTCGGCCTGTCGGGGCTGGGGTTGGCGCTGGCGGCGCTGGGGCGGGGCGACGCGGCGGTGGATTCGGCGTTGCGGGCGGTGCGGCTCGATCCCGCCTCCCCCGCCTTCGCCGCCAACGCCGGGGCGGTTCTGCATCAGGCCAAACGGCAGACCGACGCCGGGGGCTGGCACCGGCGGGCGGTGACGCTCGACCCCGACAGCGTCACCGGCTGGATCAACATCGGCACCCACGCGTTGGAGGCCAACGCGTTCGAGGCGGCGATTCCGCTGTTCGCGCGGGTTCTGGCGCTGGGCGCAGGCGGAGACGAGGCGCTGGTCCGTTCCAACCTGGGCGTCGCCCTGATGGCGCTGGGTCGCCATGGGGAGGCGGTCGCCGCCTTCCGCGCCGCGCTGGACCGGGTTCCGGGCGACGCGGCCATCCGCTCCAACCTGCTGTTCTGCCTGTGCTTCACCGAGGACGCCGACCTCGACGCCGTGTTCGCCGAACATTGCGCGTTCGAGCGTTTCGTCGCGCCCACGCCGCCGCTCGGCCCCGATTTCACGGCGGTTGACCGCGACCCGGATCGCCGTTTGCGCGTCGGCTATCTGTCGCCGGATTTCCAGCGCTACCCCGGTCCCGGCTATCATTTTCTGCTGCCGTTGATCGACCGGCACGACCGCGCGGCGGTCGAGGTGACGTGTTATTACAACGACACGCCCAGCGACGCGGCGACCGCGCGTTTCAAGGCGGCGGCGGATCGCTGGCGGGACTGCGCCGGGCTGTCGGACCCGGAGTTGGCCGCGCGCATCCGCGCCGACGGCATCGACATTCTGGTCGATTGCGACGGCCACATGTCGCGCAACCGCATGCCGTTGTTCCTGCATCGCCCGGCGCCGGTGCAAATCAGCCTGCCGCTCTACCCCAACAGCACGGGGTTGTCGGCGATGGATTACCAGTTGGCCGACCCGCGCATCGCCCCGGATTGGGCTGACGCGCGGCATTCCGAACGGTTGATCCGGTTGCCGGGCTGCGTGCTGTGCTACCGCCCGGCGGAGTCCGCCTTCGTTCCGCCCGACCGCCCGCCGGTGGAGCGGACGGGGGTCTTCACCTTCGGCTCCTTCAACAACGTCACCAAGGTGAACGGCTCCACCATCGCGCTGTGGGCGCGGCTGTTGATCGCGCTTCCGCAGGCCCGGCTGCTGCTGAAATGGCGGGGGCTGGGGAGCGGCGGCGCGCTCGACCAGCGGCTGCTCGCCGCCTTCGCCGCTCATGGCGTGGGGGCGGAGCGGCTGGTCCTGCGCGGGATCACCCCGGACCCCTATGAGGATTACATCCGCATCGACTGCGCGCTGGATCCGATCTTCGCCAACGGCGGAACCACCATCTGCGACGCGCTGTGGATGGGGGTTCCGGTGCTGAATCAGGCCGGGCGGGCGACCATCTCGCGGTGGGGGGCGTCGCTGCTGGGCGCGGTCGGGTTGGACGCGCTGGTGACGGAGAGCGACGAGGATTATCTGGCGCAGGGCGTCCGGCTGGCGACGGACCGCGCCTTTCTGGACGAACAGCGCGCCGATCTGCGCGGGCGGATGGCGCGGTCGGCCCTGATGGACGAAGGCGGCTACGCCCGCGCGGTCGAGGCGGCTTACCGCGCGGCGTGGCGGCGTTGGGCCGCTGGGCTGCCGCCGGTCGCGCTGGAGCTTGTGCCGGTTGCGGCTGAGCCGGTCGAAACGGCGGCCCCGGTCCCGCCGCCGCCCGCTTTGTTGCCGGGCGTTCCGGCGGACGCCTTGCGGCGGGCGGAACGGATCCTGGTCATCAAGCTGGACGAGTTGGGCGATTTCGTCCTCGTCACGCCGTTTTTGCGCGGCTTGCGGGCCAGCGCCCCGCAGGCGCGCATCCATCTGGTGGTGTCCGACAGCGTGGTTCCGCTGACCGAGGGGTGCCCGCATGTGGACGCGGTGGTCAGCCCCGTGAACGGCGGTGCAGGTGGCGGGGCGGGCGGCGCGTTGAATTTCCGGGGGCGCAGCCCCGCCGACCTGCAACGCTTCGCCGAAGCCTTCCGCGCCGGGTTCGACATCACCGTGACCGCGCGCTTCGATTTCGACAAGGGCGGCGCGGCGACCCTGGCGGCGGCCAGCCGCGCGCCGATCCGGCTGGCCCACACCGAACGAGCGACGCCGTGGAAGGAAACCGGCAACCGGGGCTTTGACGCCGCTTACACCCATGTTTTGCCAGCAGGCCCGGCGCGGCATGAGGTGGACAGCAACCTCGCCTTGCTGGCGGCGCTGGGCGGAAGCGACCCCGGCGGCGGGGTGGAGCTGTACCCCAGCGCCGCCGAACGCGCCGTCGCGCGGGCATTGTTGGCGGGCGGTTTTGACGGCGCCCCCTGGTCGGCGCGGCCCCGCCGTTTGTTGGCGGTCGCGCCCAGCACGGCCAGCGACCGCCGCAATTACCCGTTGCCCTCCCTGGCCGTTTTGGTGAACCGGCTGGCGGCGCTGGCCGGTTTCGACGGGGTGGTCCTGCTGGGCGTTCGGGATGACGCCGCGCGCGCCACCGCCTTGGCGGCGGCGCTGGCGCCCCCGGTTCTGGACCTGACCGGGGCCGTCGACCTGCGCGCGCTGACCGCCCTTTTGGCCGAGATGGACGCGGTGGTGGCGATGGATTCCGGCCCGGCCCACATGGCGGCGGCGGTGGGAACGCCGGTCGCCGCGCTGTCCTGCCACCCGCAGGGCGGCGACCCGCTCAACCCGCACGCCCCCGACCGTTTCCGTCCCTGGGGCGACGCCGCGCTGGTGATCCAACCGCCGCGCGCCGCCGCCCCCTGCCTGGACGGCTGCCGGGCGGCGGAGGCCCATTGCATCGCGGGCATCGACGCCGCGTCGGCGGCGGCGGACATCGCCCGCTTTTTCCAAAACTGCCGGGCGCGCGGCGACGCCGATTCGGGCCAAGGGGAGAAACCGCGACCATGACCACCGATCTGTTGGGCGAGCGCGGCGACAACCGGCTGCTCGCCACCCGGCACGGGTACATGCTGGTCAACCGGCATGATTCCATCGTCGGGCGCTCGCTGGATTATTACGGCGAGTATTTCGAGCAGGAGGTGGCGCTGTTCCGCCAGTTTGTGCGGCCCGGCGATGTGGTGGTCGATGTCGGCGCCAACATCGGCGCCCACACGGTGGCGCTGGCGCGTCTGGTCGGGCCGACGGGGCGGGTGCTGGCCTTCGAGCCGGTGCGGCTGAATTTTCAACTGCTCTGCGGCAATCTGGCGCTCAACAGCCTGACCTGGGTGGACGCGGTTCAGGGCGGATTGGGCGCGCGCGACGAAACCCTGCGCATCGCCGACGTGGCGATGAGCGCGGAGGGCAATTACGGCGCGCTGGCGCTGGCCGACCTGCCGGGAAACCGCCCGGTCCCGATCAACCGCCTGGACGGCTTGTTCGACCACCCCAAACTGCGCTTCGTCAAAATCGACGTGGAGGGGATGGAGGCCGACGTGTTGCAGGGATCGCGCGGCGTGTTGGCCAAGTTCCGCCCGGCGCTCTACGTCGAAAACGACCGGCTGGAGCAGTCGCGCGACCTGCTGTCGCTGCTTCAGTCGCTGGAGTATGACTGTTATTGGTTCCTGCCGTCCTTCCACAACCCGGCGAATTTCTTCGGCGTCGCCGAACCGCTCTATTCCACCGGCTTCGTCGATGACGGCACCCGAATCCACGCCCAGGGCATGGGCGTCAACCTGCTGTGCATTCCCAAGGCGGCCAACGCCAAGCTGGCCGGTCTGTTGCCGGTGCTGAACGTGGACGAACACCCCTGCTTGCGCGCCTGCACGCCCCGTTTCACCGGGGGGTGAAACGGGGAAAGACGGCGTTTACGGACTGAGTTGATTGGGATATCGATAACGCACACCATCTGGGCAGAGTGTGATGAAACTGAAATCGCTGGACATCGAGAATTTTCGCGGCATCGCCAAGCTGCACCTTGAGTTCGGTGAACGGCTGACCGTGATCGTTGGCGAGAACGGCGTTGGCAAGACGTCCGTTCTGGATGCTTTGGCCATTTTGCTGGATCAATACATTGCGCGCTTTGTGCATCTGTCGCCGCAGCGGGCGCGGCAGATGAGCGAGTCCGATATTCGATTGAGCGGTGATTGGGACCTCCATTTGAAGAAGTGGCATTTAAGTTTGACCGCAAAGATATCAGTAAAAATTGAATCTTTGGATGGCGATCAAGTGAGTTGGTCGATGGTAAGGCAAAACCGATCTGGGAAAATTGAAAACATCACGTCAAGTAATTTCGGAGACCTTAATGAGTACGTCCGAATTAATCACGAGAGGAAAAAAGAGGAATTAAGCGGCGAAACCATCCTGGTTTATTATGGGCAAAAGCGTGCGGTATTGGATGTGCCAAAAAGAGTGCGAGGGAATGCTGATATGGATCCGGTTGCTGGGTTTCGCTCTGCATTGGGTGGAAATCTAGATTTCCGTGAATTTGTTTCTTGGTTTCGAGATCGCAGTTTTTTAGAGCTTCAAAATGGGCGAGGAAAGCAGGGCTATTCAGACCAACAGCTTGATGCCGTTCGGCGGGCGATGACAAACTCTACGGGATTGTCGAGTCCCGCTTATTTTGCTGAGGAAAACGGATTGTTTGTCAGAAAAAATGCACACCGCGCAAAGACAGAACTTGACGAATTCCTAATTCGTGTCAACCCTTCTCAAGATCATCCTAAGGATTTCTTGCAAGTGGATCAACTCTCAAGCGGTGAGAAAATCTTTCTCGCGCTCGCTGGGGATCTCGCTCGACGCTTGGCTATTTTGAATTCAGAAAATGATGACCCTCTTAGTTGCAAGGGCATTGTTCTGATCGACGAGGTTGAGCTTCACTTGCATCCTGGTTGGCAGCGAAAATTCCTCCCATGGCTCTTGGAAACATTTTCGGGGTGTCAATTCGTCGTTACCACCCATTCGCCGCAGGTCTTGGGAGAGGTGGAGGCGGCCAACATCCGTGTTTTGCGGGCTTCTAAAGAAGGTTTCATCGAATCCTGGATTCCCGACGCCACTTATGGGCGTGACAGCAACCATATTCTGCTGCATGTGCTGGGAGCCGATGAGCGCGATGAAGGGCTAAAAGATGATTTGGATGCGCTGGACGACGCCATCGCCAATGGTCGTTTGCAAGCGGCGGCGGAAAAACTGGCAGAGCTGCGTGAAAAAATAGAAGGCTCTCCACCAGAGTTGACGATTGCCCAAGCGCGTTTGGAGCGTCGGCAACGTCAGCGAGGGCAGGAGGAATGAAACACTCGCCCAAAAATGAGCAACCATCAGAGTTATCGGATTGGGTGGCGCTTGCCAGCGATGATTGGGCGCCAAGTTGGGAAAATTTTCAGAACCCGCAGAAGCGCGCGGTCCATAAATCCCTGTTGCAGGAGCAGGGATTTGTTTGCGCCTATTGTGGGCGTGGTTTGAAAGCGGACCACAGTGACAGTCACATTGAGCATTTTTGGCCTCGGACTCATTACCGCGCTCGCGAACTCGACTATGGCAATTTCTACGCAAGCTGTGGGCCTGAGGGTGAGCCGGGTGTCGCCAAGACCTGTGGCGATGCAAAAGCGGATTGGCATGATCCCACCAATCACGATCTGTTTCCTTCCCACCCTGATTGTGAGCGGCGCTTTCGCTATGACAGCACAGGCCAGATCAAGGAAAAGCGCAAAGATGACGCCCTTGCCTCACGGGCGATCATCGCGCTGAACTTGGACGAGGACGCGCTCAAGCACGAACGGTCTGTGCTCATCGCTGGTCTGGAACGCGACATCGTAGACGGTGAAATTAACTCCACGACCAGGGATGAGGAAATCGCGTTATGGCGCGCCCTTGATAAAGAAGGGCGCGCCAAATCTTTGGGGCATGTCGCGGCGCTTTATTTGGAGCAAGAACTCACCTGACGCCGGGCTTCCCAGGAACCACCCGTCGGCCCTTGCCGCTCTGCTGGGTGACGAAGGTGGTTCCCTTGCCGCCCTTCGGTCCCGTCTCGCGCGGTTTGGCGGTGGCGCCCACGGGCTGCCACGCCGGGATAAGCTGGTGATCGCCCGGGCCGATCAGGTCGCTGCGGCCCATCGCCTTCAGGGCGTCGCGCAGGATCGGCCAGTTTTCCGGGTCGTGATAGCGCAGGAAGGCCTTGTGCAAGCGGCGTTGGCGCAGGCCCTTGGCGGACAGAACCTCTTCCGATCCGGTGCGGCGCACCGGGCGCAGGGGGTTGCGTTCGCTGTGGTACATGGCGGTCGCCAGCGACATCGGCGAGGGCAGGAAGGTTTGCACCTGGTCGGCCTTGAAGCCGTTCCGCTTCAGCCACAAGGCGAGGTTCATCATGTCCTCGTCCGTCGTGCCGGGGTGGGCGGCGATGAAATAGGGGATGAGGTAGAGCTTTTTCCCCGCCTCTTTCGCCGCCTTGTCGAACATCCGCTTGAATTCGTCATAGGCGCCCATGCCGGGCTTCATCATCTTGGCGAGCGGCCCCGGCTCCGTGTGCTCCGGGGCGATTTTCAGATAGCCGCCGACATGGTGGGTGACGAGTTCCTTCACATATTCCGGGTTCCGCACGGCGAGGTCGTAACGCAGGCCCGACGCGATGTGGATCTTCTTCACCCCCGGCACGGCGCGGGCCTTGCGGTAGAGTTGGACCAGCGAGGAGTGATCGGTGTCCAGATTCTTGCAGATGTCGGGGAAGACGCAGGACGGGCGGCGGCAGACCGATTCCGTCTCCTTGTCCTTGCAGGCGAGGCGGTACATGTTGGCGGTCGGCCCGCCCATGTCGGAAATCGTGCCGGTGAAGCCCTTGGTCTTGTCGCGGATCTGCTCGATCTCGCGCAGGATGGAGCCTTCGGAGCGGCTTTGGATGATGCGGCCCTCATGCTCGGTGATCGAGCAGAAGGAGCAGCCGCCAAAACAGCCGCGCATGATGTTGACGGAAAAGCGGATCATCTCCCACGCCGGGATGCGCGCGTCGCCATAGGACGGGTGCGGGGCGCGGGCGTAGGCGAAATCATAGACGCCGTCCATCTCGTTGGTTTCCAACGGAATCGGCGGCGGATTCAGCCAGACCTCGCGCTCGCCATGGCGCTGGATCAGGGCGCGGGCGTTGCCGGGGTTGCTTTCCTGGTGGAGAATCCGGCTGGCGTGGGCGTACAGCACCTTGTCGGCGCTGACCTGCTCGAAGGAGGGCAGGCGCACCACCATGCGGTCGGCCCCGGCGGCGCGCGGCGACACGGTGACGGTTGGATCGTCGATGGAACTGCTGTCGATGACGGTCCAGCCCTCCGGCGGGGCGGAGCGCATGATGGCGGTGCCGCGAATGTCGGTCATCTCGCGGATCGATTCCCCGGCCAACGCCCGTTGCGCGATCTCGATGATCGCGCGCTCGGCGTTGCCATAGACCAGCATGTCGGCCTTGGAATCCATCAGGACGGAGCGGCGGATCTTCTCGCTCCAATGATCGTACTGGGCGATGCGGCGCAGGGACGCCTCGATGCCGCCCAGCACCACGGGGATGCCCTTGAAGGCTTCGCGGCAGCGTTGGGCGTAGACGGTCACGGCGCGGTCGGGGCGTTTGCCGCCCTCGTCGTTCGGGGTGTAGCTGTCGTTGTGACGCAGGCGGCGGTCGGCGGTGTAGTGATTCACCATCGAATCCATGTTGCCGCTGGTCACGCCCCAGAACAGGCGCGGCGCGCCCAGAATCTTGAAGGCCTCGGCGCTGCTCCAATCCGGTTGGGCGATGATGCCGACGCGCAGGCCCTGGGATTCCAGCAACCGCCCGATGATCGCCATGCCGAAGCTGGGGTGATCGACATAGGCGTCGCCGGTGACGACGATCACGTCGCACTGGTCCCAGCCCAGCCGGTCCATCTCCGCCCGCGACATCGGCAGGAACGGCGCGGGCTTCGGGCGCACGCTCCGGTCGGGACGGTGGGCGAACAGGTTGGGGGCGGTCAGCATGACGGGTTCCAGGGCGGTAAAAAGGGGCGGTCAAAAGAAAAGGGGGGCGAACAAGCGGCCAGTCATACCGCGTTCGCCCCCAAATTCCCACCGCGTAAATCGCAGCGCGGCGATTGGTTATTGCGCTCTTCAGGCCGCCAGCAACTCGGCCAGCGCGCGGGCCACCACCAGCGTCGCCTTGCGCAGATCGTCCAGCTTCAGCTTTTCGTCGGCGCGGTGGCCGTTGGCCTCCAGCAGGTCGCGCGGTCCGGCGCCATAGAGGATGGTCGGGATCCCGGCCTCCGAATAATGGCGGGCGTCGGTGTAAAGCGGGATGCCGTTCTGGCCGACCGGCTGGCCCAACACCGCTTCGGCGTGGCGGGCGAACAAGGCGGCCAGACGCGGCGCGTCGCCGACCGAGGTGAAGGGGCGGGCCAGCAAAATCCGGCGAACGCCGACCCGGATGCCCTCATAGCCGGAGGCGGCCTGTTCGATCAGGGCGCGCAGACCGGCCTCGACCTCCGCCGGGTTTTCCTCCGGGATCATGCGGCGGTCCAGGCGGAAGGTGACGCGGTCGGGCACGACGTTGGTGTTGATGCCGCCCTGGATCAACCCGACGGTCAGCGACGGGCAGGTGATGCCGACGGTGTTGGAAAGCCGCTTGGCGAGTTCGGGGCGATGGGCGTAAAGGGCGGACAGCACGCCGTTGGCGGCCTCCAGCGCGTCGAATCCGGTGTCGGGGCGGGCGGCGTGGGCGGATTTGCCATCGACCTGCACCTCCAGATGCAGGCAGCCGTTGTGCGCCGTCACCACCGAATAGGCGAAGCTGGCCGACACGGCGTAGTCGGGCTTTGACAGGCCTTGGTCGAGCAGCCATTTCGGCCCGATCTCGCCCCCGGCCTCCTCGTCATAAGTCAGGTGCAGTTCGATGCTTCCGCCCAGCGGCGCGCCGGACGCGATCAGGGCCTTGAGCGCGAAGGCGTAGGTGGCGAAATCGGATTTCGACACGGCGACGCCGCGCCCATACATGAAACCGTCGCGGATCTCCGCGCCATAGGGATCGCTCGACCAGCCTTCGCCGGGCGGCACGACGTCGCCATGGGCGTTCAGCGCCACGGTGGGGCCGTCGCCGAAGCGGTGGCGAACGATCAAATTGGTGGCGCTGACCATGCCGTTCGCCCGCACCAGATCGGCGGGGACCGGGTGGCGCTCGACGGAAAAGCCCATCGCCTCCAGCAGCTCCGCCGCGCGGACGGCGTGGGGGGCGCAGTCGCCGGGCGGGTTGTCGGACGGAACCTTGACCAGTTCCGCCAGAAAGCGGGTTTCGGCGTCAAAGCTGTCATCGACGGCGGCGGCCAGGGCGGCGACCAGGGCAGAGACAGGGGCGGCGTTCGGGGCGGTCATGGGCGGCGATCCGATGCGGGCTGAAAATGGTCAACGAAATGGGCAAGCACGCGGACGCCCTGCTCGGCGTCGGCGGCGGTGATGCGTTCGGCGGGGTTGTGGGAGATCCCCCGCTCGCACCGGACGAACAGCATGCCGATGTCGGTCAGCGCCGCCACCGCCATGGCGTCGTGTCCGGCCCCGCTCGGCAATTCCGGGGCCTCAAGCCCCAGGGCGCGGGCGGAGGCGGCCAATTGCGCCATCAAGGCTGGGCAGCAGGCGACGGCGGGGCTGTCGTGCAGCGGTTCGATGGCGATGGCGACGCCGCGCTGGTCGGCGATGGCCTCCAGCCGGGCGCGGACGGCGGCGACCCGCTCCAGCCGCAGGGCGTCGCGGTCGGCGCGCAAATCAATGGTGAAGCGGACGCGCCCGGCGATGACGTTGGTGGCGCCGGGGGTCGCCTCGATCCGCCCGACCGTGCCGACCAAGCGTTCCTGCCCCGAACAGAGGCTTTCCACCGCCAGGATCATCTCGGCGGACGCCGCCAGCGCGTCTCGGCGCAGGGTCATCGGCACGGTTCCGGCGTGCCCGGCGAATCCCTCCACCGTCACCGCCAGCCGGGTGGCCCCGGCGATCGCGGTGACGATTCCAACCGGCTGGCCCAACGCCTCCAGCACCGGCCCCTGTTCGATGTGCAGCTCGACATAGCCCAGAACGCGGTCGGGCGCGTGGGCGGCGCTGGCCCAGGCGGCGGGGTCGAGGCCGAAGGCGGCCAGGGCGTCGGCCAGACGGTGTCCGTCAGCGTCGCGGCTGTCCAAAACCGCCGGATCGAAGGTTCCGGCGATGGCGCGGCTGCCGATCAGGGTCGATTGAAAGCGCACCCCCTCTTCGTCGCCAAAGCCGATGACCTCGATGGCGAAGGGCAGGCGGCGCCCGCGCGCGTGGAGATCGGCGACCACGGCGACGCCCGACAGCACGCCCAACATGCCGTCATATTTTCCGGCGTCGCGCACGGTGTCGAGGTGCGAGCCGATCAGCAGCGCGGGCAGGCCCGGCGTCTCGCCCTCGTACCGGCCGATGATGTTGCCCAGCGCGTCTTCGCGCGTGGCCATCCCGGCCTCCGCCATCCAGGCGGCGACCAGATCGTTGGCGCGGCGGTGTTCCGGGGTCAAATAATGGCGCGACAGCCGCCCATCCTCGGCGCTGATCGCCGCCAGCGCCTCGCTGCGGTCGAGAAGGGTTTGGCCGGAAAGCGGGGGGTGGGGCATCGGGCGGGAATCCGGGACACGCGGGGTGAGGCGCCATCATACGCCCGCCGCTTTCCCCGCCCCTAGCCCTGATGCCGTGAAGACAGTTTCAAAGAATCCCGAAGCCCCTTTCCTTTGCGGGGTCAAGTCTTGGCTGTTGCAAGTTGTCTATGACTTAGGAGAGACTATCTCAAAGTCACGGGCGCGCGCATTCTGTCAAAGAACGCGTGTCGCAGAGCAGCAAAACGCTGTTTATTGTGCAAGTGCGAAAAGCGCGAGGCAAAAGCAAACCGCAATTCTTGGGGAGGGACGCCATGATTCCATTCGAGAATGCATCGCCGGTGTCTGGACGATTCTCGTTCATCACCACCGCCGCGCAAATGGCCCAAGCGCAAACCCTGGCGGGTTGGATCACAATCATCGCCGAGGATCGCGGCCTGGACGAACGGACGCTCGCCGCCACCACCGACCTCGACATCGAGGATGTCCGCGCCATCCTGGGCGGCGTCGTGCTGATGATCCCGCTGAGCGTGCTGGATCAGGCGCTACGCCGGTTGGAGGGGCGGCGGCACTGAACCCGCGCGGCGTTTCGGGCATGAAAAAGGGCGGCGCGTGGTCTCGCGCCGCCCTTTTTCACAAGGAAAGCGCTCGCTCAGGCGACGGCCAGCACGTCCAGATAGATGTTCGCCGGGGCGGTCAGGTGGATGCGGTACAGCATCCCGGCCTGATCGACGAGAATGTCGGACACCGGGTTCTTGGCGGACAGATCGGTGACGGCGGCCCGCACGTTGCGCGGCAGGTCGGCGACGGCGATCTCGCGGTATCCGCCCTTGTCGGAAAGCTTAACGGTCTTGTTGCCCATGATGAGGCGCTCGATTCCAAACGATGATGTGAGGGGGGTAAAGGTCGCGGGACAATGATCCCGTGTGGTTAAGCAAAGGTTAAGTTTTCTCTACGGTGAACCGCCATCGGCGCAGGCCAGCCACGCGGACTCCGCAAGAAGTCGCCATGGATAATCGCTTCCTCAACTGACGCCCAGATAGCGGCCCGGCTTGTGGTTGATCGCCAACAGCAGATTGACGATGGCCGCCCCGACCACCGACAGGAACAGTTGGTCGGGGGCCAGGACGAAAAAGGCGGCGGCCAGAATCGCCAGATCGACGCCAAGCTGGAAATACCCGGCGCGGACGCCGTGCCGCTCTTGCAGATAGATCGCCAGAATGTTGATGCCGCCAAGCCCGGTGCGGTGGCGGAACAGCATCAACAGGCCGGTGCCGAACAGCCCGCCGCCGATCACCGTGGCGTAGACCGGATGAATGTGGTCGACGTGGATCCAATCCCCGGTCAGCCGCGAAAACAGCGTGACCAGCCCAACGGCGATCACCGTGCGCAGGGTGAACATCCAGCCCAGCCGTTTCCAGGCCAGCAAAAAAAGGGGGATGTTGACCAGAAAGAACAGCGTGCCGAACTCCAGCCGGGTGACGTAGCTGAGCAGCAGCGCCACCCCGGCGACGCCGCCGGTCAACAGCATGGTCTTGGTGTACAGCATCATGCCCAACGCGATGAACAGCGTGCCAAGCAGCATCGCCAGCGCATCCTCGTAGAGCCGGTGGCGCTCGACCGGCGCGGGGGAAAGGACAGCGTCAACCATGGCGGGGATCCGGTTCAGCCGAAACGTCGGGTGTGCGACGCAGCAAACCCTGGACCGGAGGGGCGAGTCAATCCTTCAGCGCACAACGCCATCGGGAGCGCCGTCGTCCCGTGTCCCGGACGTCGGCGCCCCGGCATGGGGTGGTCAGTGGGAGCGGGTGCGCGCCACCGCGTCCCGCCAGCCGGCGTAAAGCCGCTCGCGCCGTTCGGGGTCCATGCGCGGCTCGAACCGGCTTTGGCAGCGCCAGGCGGCGGACACCGACTCCAGCCCGTCGAACAGGCCGACGCGCAGCGCGGCGAGGCAGGCTGCGCCCAGGGCTGTGGTTTCGATGATCTCGGGCCGTTCGACCGGCATGCCCAGCAGGTCGGCCAGGAATTGACACAGCCAATCATTCGCCGCCATGCCGCCATCGACGCGCAGCGCGTTGATGGCCCCGCCCCAGTCGCCCGCCATCGCGTCCATCAGATCGCGGGTTTGGTAGGCCACGGCCTCCAGCGCCGCCCGCGCGATGTGGGCGGGGCCGACGTCCAGCGTCATGCCGAAGATGGCGGCGCGGGCCTCCGAATCCCAATAGGGCGCGCCCAACCCGACGAATGCCGGAACGAAATAGACGCCGTGGCTGTCGGGAACGCGGGTCGCCAGATCGTTGGTCTGGCTGGCGTGGGTGATGACGCCCAAACCGTCGCGCAGCCATTTGATCGCCGCGCCCGCGACGAAGATGGAGCCTTCCTGCGCGTAGCTCGTCACCCCGTTCAAGCGATAGGCGACGGTGGTCAGCAAGCGGTTTTTTGACACCACCGGCGTCGTGCCGGTGTTGATGAGGGCGAAACAGCCGGTGCCGTAGGTCGATTTCGCCATGCCTGGCGACAGGCAGGCCTGCCCGAAGGCGGCGGCCTGCTGGTCGCCCGCCACCCCGGCGATGGGAACCGGGGCGCCAAGCAGAGTGGGTTCGGTGACGCCGTAATCGTCGGAGCTGTCGAGCACGCGCGGCAGCATGGCGCGCGGCACCCGGAACAGGGCGAGCAATTCGTCGTCCCAATCCTGCGCGTGAATGTCGAACAGCATGGTGCGCGAGGCGTTGGTCGCGTCGGTGGCGTGCACCGCCTTGCCGGTCAACTGGTAAATCAGAAAACTGTCGATGGTGCCGAAGCACAGCTCGCCACGCTCGGCGCGGTCGCGCGCGCCCGGAACATGGTCGAGGATCCAGGCGATCTTGGTGGCCGAGAAATAGGCGTCGATCAACAGGCCGGTCTTGGCCCGGACCATCTCGCCATGCCCGGCGTCGGCGATCTGGTGGCAGAGCGCGGCGGTGCGGCGGTCTTGCCAGACGATGGCGCGGTGGATCGGCTCGCCGGTCGCGCGGTCCCACACGACGGTGGTTTCGCGCTGGTTGGTGATGCCGATGGCGGCGATGGCGGCGGCGGTCAGCCCAGCCTGTTCCATCGCTTCGCGGGCGACCGCGCGGACGTCGCGCAGAATGTCGGCGGGATCATGCTCGACCCAGCCATCGCCGGGGTAATGCTGTGGAAACTCGCGGCGGGCCACGGCGATGGGCGTTCCGCGTCCGTCGAACATGATGGCCCGCGACGACGTGGTGCCCTGGTCGATGGCGAGGATGTGGCCGTTTCGGCTCATGGGTGTTTCCCCCTGGAATGGCGTCTTGTCGCTTATACCCTCTCCCGTTCCGGGAGAGGGAGGGGACCCGCGCGCAAGCGTGGGGAGGGTGAGGGGTGGTTCGACGATCGCGCCCCAGGGATTCGCCGACGCAACCCCTCACCCTTCCCGCTTTGCGGGCCCCTTCCCTCTCCCGAAACGGGAGAGGGAGAACAATGAAAAACGGGGGCGGCGGCGGGCCGCCGCCCCCAGGTTAACCCCCGGCGCAACCAGGAGGGTGAACCGTCAACCGCAACCCGTCGTTATTGGGCGCGGCCTTCCTTCCAGGCCTTCAGCAGGTCTTCGTAGAGCACGGTCTGACCCTTGGGCTTCTCGTCGGCCAGCTTGGCCTTCGGCGCCTTCGTGGTCGAGAACCACTCCTTCGGATCCTTCTTCGCGTTCAGCTTGGGCGCGCAGTCGCCACCGATGTTGGCGCGCTCCATGCGGGCCATCACCTGCTCCATCTGCTCGGCCAGATTGTCCATCGCCTGCTGCGGGGTGCGCTCACCCGTCACGGCTTCGGCGATGTTCTGCCACCACAGCGGGGCCAGCTTCGGATAATCCGGCACGTTGGTGCCGGTCGGCGTCCAGGCCACGCGGGCCGGGCTGCGGTAGAACTCGACCAGACCGCCCAACTTCGGCGCGGCGGCGGTCATCGCGTCGGACTTGATGTCGCTTTCGCGAATCGGGGTCAGACCAACCAGCGTCTTCTTCAGCGACGCGGTCTTCGACACGGTGAACTGCGCGTACAGCCACGCGGCCTTGCGGCGTTCCAGCGGGGTGGACTTCAGCAGGGTCCAGGAACCGACGTCCTGATAGCCCAGCTTCATGCCCGGTTCCCAGTACGGGCCGTGCGGCGAGGGGGCCATGCGCCATTTCGGCGTGCCGTCGGCGTTGACCACGGGCAGGCCCGGCTTGGTCATGTCGGCGGTGAAAGCCGTGTACCAGAAGATCTGCTGGGCGACCGCGCCCTGGGCCGGAACCGGACCGGCTTCGGAGAAGGTCATGCCAGCGGCTTCGGGCGGAGCGTACTTCTTCAGCCAGTCGATGTATTTGGTCAGCGCGTAGACCGCCGCCGGGCCGTTGGTGTCGCCGCCGCGCGAAACCGACGCGCCCGCCGGGCGGCAGCCTTCCACACGGATGCCCCATTCGTCCACCGGCTTGCCGTTGGGCAGGCCCTTGTCGCCGCCGCCCGCCATCGAGAGCCACGCGTCGGTGAAGCGCCAGCCGAGCGAGGGATCCTTCTTGCCGTAGTCCATGTGGCCATAGACGCGGACGCCGTCGATTTCCTTCACGTCGTTGGTGAAGAAGTTCGCGATGTCCTCATAGGCCGACCAATCGACCGGAACGCCCAGTTCATAGCCATATTTGGCCTTGAACTTCTCCTTCAGGTCGGGACGGGCGAACCAGTCGGCGCGGAACCAATAAAGGTTGGCGAACTGCTGAGCGGGCAACTGGTACAGCTTGCCGTCCGGGCCGGTGGTGAAGCTGGTGCCGATAAAGTCCTTCACGTCCAGCGTCGGCAGGGTGACGTCCTTGCCTTCGCCGGTCATGAAATCGGACAGCGGGATGGCGTGGCCGTAGCGGACGTGGGTGCCGATCAGGTCGCTGTCGTTGATGTAGGCGTCATAGACGTTGCGGCCCGACTGCATTTGGGTCTGCAACTTTTCAATGACGTCGCCTTCCTGGATCAGATCATGCTTGATCTTGACGCCGGTCAGCTCGCTGAACAGCTTGGCGAGCGTCTTGGACTCGAACTCATGCGTCGTGATCGTTTCCGACGCGACGTTGATGTCCATGCCCTTGAAGGGTTCGGCCGCCTTGACGAACCATTCCAGCTCCTTCATCTGCTCCTCTTTGGAGAGCGTGGAGGGCTGCAATTCCGCGATGATCTTCTTGGCGACGGCCTCCTGCTCGGCGGTCAGCGCGGCGGCGGGAGCCGCCGAGGCCATGGCGAGCAGCACACCAATGCCGCCAGCCATCACCGCCCCTGTCAACCGCCGACGCAGCGACGAGCCGTTGGTCGCGGTCACAGTCATTCCCTGACGCATGATTCCTCCCACTTGGATCAAATCTTGGTTGGCCGAGAGAGCTTCTTTGGTAATCGCCGGTTCGGAGTCTTCAGCCGAACCGGATGACGAGGGCAGTCCACACCAGCGAGACGCCGAAGGCCCCCCACAGCGCGGCATCGGTCGCCGCCAGCCATCCCAGATGGATGAAGGCGCTGCCCAGAAGTCCGATGAAAAGACGGTCGCCCCGGGTGGTGCGCATCGGCAGGAAGCCCTTGGCCTCCACCGTTGGCGACACCAGTTCCCACACGGTCATCAAGACCAGCATGGACACGATCCCGGTGAAAAAGAGGGCGGTCGGCAGGGTCCACGCCATCCATTCAAAATTCATGGTCGCGAACTCCCGATCAAACGCGGCCCAGGGCGAAGCCCTTGGCGATGTAGTTGCGGACGAACCAGATCACCAACGCGCCCGGCAGGATGGTCAGCACGCCTGCGGCGGCCAGCAACCCCCAATCCATGCCCGACGCGCTGACCGTGCGGGTCATCGTCGCGGCGATCGGCTTGGCGTTGACCGAGGTCAGCGTGCGGGCCAGCAGCAATTCCACCCAACTGAACATGAAGCAGAAGAAGGCGGTGACGCCGATCCCGGCGCGGATCATCGGCATGAAGACCGTGGTGAAAAAGCGCGGGAAGCTGTAGCCGTCGATGTAAGCCATCTCGTCGATTTCACGCGGCACGCCGGACATGAAGCCTTCCAAAATCCACACCGCCAGCGGCACGTTGAACAGGCAATGGGCGAGCGCCACCGCGATGTGCGTGTCGAACAGGCCGACTTCCGAATAAAGCTGGAAGAAGGGCAGCAGGAAGACGGCGGGCGGGGCCATTTTGTTGGTCAGCAGCCAGAAGAACACATGCTTGTCGCCGATGAAGCGGTAGCGTGAGAAGGCGTAGGCGGCGGGCAACGCCACCAGCAGCGAAATCACCGTGTTCAGCGTGACGTAATAAATCGAGTTGATGTAGCCGCTGTACCAGCTCGGATCGGTGAAGATGGTGATGTAATTGTGGAGCGTCGGCGTGTGCGGGTACAGCGTCAGCCCGGCCAGGATCTCCTCGTTCGTCTTGAAGGACATGTTGACCATCCAATAGATGGGCAGCATCAGGAAGACGATGTAGGCGATCAGGATGATGGTCCGGCGCGACACCCGCGCCGAGGAGCGGCGCATGTTGGCGGGGGAGGCCAGAGAGCCGGGGGCAAGAACGGCGGCTTTGCTCATTGCTTCTCTCCCGAGCCGGTCTTGGTGATGATGGTGTAGAAGACGAAGGAAAACAGCAGCACGATCAGGAAGTAGATGATCGAGAAGGCCGCCGCCTTGCCGATGTCGAACTGTCCCACGGCCATCTGCGTCAGATATTGGCTGAGGAAGGTGGTGGAGTTGCCGGGGCCGCCGCCGGTCAGAACGAAGGGTTCGGTGTAGATCATGAAGCTGTCCATGAAGCGCAGCAGGATGGCGATGACCAGAACCCCGCGCATCTTCGGCAACTGGATGTAACGGAACACCGCCCATTTCGACGCGCCGTCGATCTTGGCCGCCTGGTAGAAGGCGGGCGGGATCGACTGAAGCCCGGCGTAGGCGAGCAGCGCGACCAGGCTGGTCCAGTGCCACACGTCCATCACCAGCACCGTCAGCCAAGCGTCCAGCGAGTTGGAGGTGTAGTTGTAGCTGAAGCCCAGCGCCCGGAAGGTGGCGCCCGCCAGACCGATGTCGCCGCGTCCGAAAATCTGCCAGATGGTGCCGACGACGTTGAACGGGATCAGCAGCGGCAGCGCCAGCAGCACCAGCGTCAGCGAGGTCTTGGCGCTGCGTCCGCCGGGCATGCCCAGCGCGATGACGATGCCCAAGGGGATTTCAATCGCCAGCACCGCCAGCGAATAGATGATCTGGCGGAACAGCGCGTCGTGCAGCCGGTCGTCGGCCAGCACCTTGCCAAACCATTCCGTGCCGACGAACAGCGTCTGGCCGGGGCCGAAGATTTCCTGAACCGAATAATTGACCACGGTCATCAGCGGCAGGATGGCGCTGAAGGCGACGATCAAAAACACGGGAACAATCAGGAACCAGGCCCGGTTGTCTTGGACTTTATCCATGGCTCCGGCTCCTCAATTGACCAGATAACTGTCGTGGTAGAGCTTGGTCCACCGGGTGGGGAAGCGGATGGCGGCGTCGAGCGGGATTTCTTGATCCTCCGACAGGCGCGCCTTCAGCGTGTGGCTGCCCATGCGCAGGGTCGCCAGCTTCGACGTGCCGAGATCGTCCACGCCCACCACCTGAACCGGGATGGCTCCGGTGGTTCCGCTGCGGGTCAGCTCGACGAATTCCGGGCGGATGCCCAGCTCGAACTTTTCACCGAGTTTGGGAACGTTGCGGTTGGGCAGGGCGGCGGCGGAGCCGGGGGCGAGCGGGATGGCGATGCCCTCGACGATGGCTTGATCGCCGCCCAGCGTGCAGGGCATCAGGTTGATGCCGGGGCTTCCGATGAAGTAACCGACGAAGGTGTGGCGCGGCGCCTCGAACAGCTCTTGCGGGGTGCCGAGCTGGACCATGGCGCCCTCATACATCACCGCGACCTTGTCGGCGAAGGTCAGCGCCTCCACCTGATCGTGGGTCACATAGATCATGGTCAGGCGGTATTCCTCGTGGATCTGGCGCAGTTTGCGCCGCAGGATCCATTTGGTGTGCGGGTCGATGACGGTCAGCGGCTCGTCGAACAGGATGGCCGCGACGTCGGAGCGGACCAGCCCGCGCCCCATGGAAATCTTCTGCTTGGCGTCCGGCGTCAACCGTTGGGCGCGCTTTTTCAGATCGGCGGTCAGGTCCAGCGCCTCGGCCACCTGCCGCACGCGGCGGTCGACGTCGGCCTCGGGAACCTTGCGGTTGCGCAAGGGGAAGGCGAGGTTTTCATACACCGTCATGGTGTCGTAGATCACCGGGAACTGGAACACCTGGGCGATGTTGCGCTCCTCCGGCGTGCAGCGGGTGACGTCCAGCCCGTCGAACAGAACCCGCCCTTCGCTGGGGACCAGCAGGCCGGAAATGATGTTCAGCAGGGTGGATTTGCCGCAGCCCGACGGGCCGAGCAGGGCGTAGGCCTTGCCGTCCTCCCACTCCTGCGACAGGCGGCGCAGGGCGTAATCGTCGGGCTTGCTGGGGTGGGGGTGGTAGGAATGGCCCAGATTGTCGAATTGAATGGTCGCCATGATGTCAGCGCCTCACGCGATGTTGCGCAGCATGCCGCGCCGTCCCAGCGGAGCGGCGACAAGCGCGCCCGCCGTGGAAAAGACGAAGATGCGGTCGGGGTCGGCGTAGACCTGGATCTCGGACCCGATGGGGTGGGTGTGGACGCCGTCCTCCCGCGCGATCAGCGTGGTGGAGCCGTGGCGCAGATGGATGAAGGTTTCCGACCCGCTGATTTCCGACAATTCGACCCGGCCCGTGATCGGCACCAGCCGGTCGGAACGGCGCAGAACCGTCAGATGGTTGGCGCGGATGCCGACGCGGCAGGGACCGGCGGGCAGGTTGCGGTCGTGCGCCGACAAGGGCAGGCTGGTGCCGTCGCTGAGCGCCACACGGTCGTTGGTGAGGATCGCCTCCAGAACGTTCATCGGCGGGTCGCTGAACACCGACGCGCATTCCTCGGTCACGGGGGCCTGGAAGACGTCGCTGGTCGGGCCGGTCTGCAACAGGCGGCCTTCGTGCAGCACCGTGACGGCGCCGCCCAGGATCAACGCCTCTTGCGGTTCGGTCGTGGCGTAGACGACGGTGGTCTTGCCGTCGGCGAAGATGTCGCGCAACTCGGCGCGCAACTCCTCGCGCAGCTTGTAATCCAGATTGACCAGCGGCTCGTCGAGCAGCAGCAGGCCGGCGCCCTTGACCAAGGCGCGGGCGATGGCGCAGCGCTGCTGCTGGCCGCCCGACAATTCGGCGGGAAGGCGGGCCAGATAGGGCGTGATGCGCAGCATGTCGGCGGTGCGGCGGACATGGGCGTCGATGTCGGCCGATGATTTGCCCTGGCGGCGCAGGGGCGAGGCGATGTTGTCGAACACCGTCATCGCCGGGTAGTTGATGAATTGCTGATAGACGATGGCGATGTCGCGATGGCGCACCGAAACGCCGGTCACGTCCTTGCCGTTTTCCAGAACCCGCCCCGAACTGGGGGCGTCCAGACCGGCCATCAGCCGCATCAAGGTGGTTTTACCGGCCAGCGTGCGGCCCAGCAGAACGTTGAAGGTTCCAGGCTGAAGCGCCAGCGACAGGGGGTGAAGATGCAGGTCGGCGCCGACCTTTTTGGTCACGCCCTCAAGGGATACAGTCACCGGAGTCCTCCCATCGACAACCGCCCGGACGGGTTTTCTGGGGCGGTGGCCGTTGCGTGTCGGCGCTGGTCGAACCATGCGCCGATGGCGTCCCGGATCGTGACGTCCAGGTGCAGCCCAAGTTTGGAGCGGCGCCACAGGAAATCATCGCCGCTGACGGCGAACTCCTCGGTGGCGGCGTAGGTCAGTTCGGCTTCATAAACCCCGCCGCCAAAGTCGCGGCCCAGGTCGGACAGCGCGGCGGCCTTGCCCAGCAACCGCTCGACCCGCGTGCCGTAGGCGCGCGCCAGACGCAGCGCGAGGTCTTCGGGCAGCCAGGGGTGGCGGCGGCGCAGGTCGGCCAGGAAGCCGGTGAAATCGGCGTTGGCGATGTCGCCGCCGGGCAGGGCGAAATCGGCGGTCCAGCTTCCGCCCTTGCGGCCCAGCGCGGTCAGCAGCTTGTCGGTCGCCTCTTCGGCCAAGCGACGGAAGGTGGTGATCTTGCCGCCGAAGATCGACAGCATCGGCGCTTGCCCGGCGGGCGTGTCCATCTCCAGCACGTAATCGCGGGTGACGGCGGACGCGTTGCCGCTGGCGTCGTCGAACAGCGGACGAACGCCGCTGTAGCTCCACACCACGTCGCTTTCTGTCACGGGGCGCTTGAAGTAGCGCGACACCGCCCGGCACATGTAGGTGACTTCGTCGGGGCTGATCGTCACCGCGCCGGGGTCGCCGGTGTAATCCAGGTCGGTGGTGCCGATCAGAGTGAATTTGCCCTCATAGGGGATGGCGAAGACGATGCGGCGGTCGTCATTCTGGAAGATGTAGGCGTGATCGCCGTCATACATCTTCGGCACGACGATGTGGCTGCCCTTGACCAGACGAACCGACTTGTCGACCGTCGCGCCGGTGCGGCGGCTGATGACGTCGCGCACCCAGGGACCGGCGGCGTTGACCAGGGCGCGGGCGCGCACCGTGCGGCTTTCGCCGCTGTCGGTGTTGACCAGGGTCGCCACCCATTCGCCGTTCAGGCGCTGGGCCTTTTCGCAACGGGTGCGCGTCAGGATCTCCGCGCCGCGCTCTCGGGCGTCGATGGCGTTGAGGACGACCAGACGGCTGTCCTGCACCCAGCAATCGGAATATTCAAAGGCCTTGGTGAATTCGCCGGTCAGCGGCTTGCCCGCCGGGCTGCGGGTCAGATCGACGCCGTGCGATCCGGGCAGCAGATTGCGCTTTCCCAAATGATCGTAAAGGAACAGGCCGATGCGCACCATCCAGGCCGGGCGCATGCCGCTGTCATGCGGCAGGATGAAGCGCAACGGCCAAATGATGTGCGGAGCGGCGCGCAACAGCACTTCGCGTTCCTGCAACGCCTCGCGGACGAGGCGGAATTCGTAATATTCGAGATAGCGCAGGCCGCCATGGATCAGCTTCGTGCTGGCCGACGAGGTGGCGCCCGCAAGGTCGCCCTGTTCGCACAGCACCACCGACAAACCCCGTCCGATCGCGTCGCGGGCGATGCCCGCGCCGTTCACGCCACCGCCGACGATCAGCAGATCCACCGCATCGCTGGACGCGTTCGTCATCGTTCCTCTCCGTGTCGCGCCGCCCCGGCTGGGGGTCGGCTGCTTTCGTTTTGGAACATACAATGTTCGTTAGCGCGTGAAAAGGAAAATGTTCGCTCAACGGACCATATTTTGACGCTACGCTCAATCCGGGCGTTTGCCTATCGAAAACAGCGGGCGCGAAACGGCGCGTCGCACAGCCTGCGGCCCCCGCCCGGCGCGGCGCGCCAACGCCCCGCCGTTGGTGGTAGGCCATTGGCAATGCGTTGAATAGCACAAGAAAAAAGTCCCCCTTCTCCTCTCGGAAGACGGGGGCTTCGCGGGGCGTCGCGTCGCGGGGCGGGCGGGGCTGTTTCATCAGGCGGCGCGGATTCGCGTCAACAATTGGTCAACATCCTGCGACAGGTCGCTGGATTGTTGCGAAAGCGCGCGTGTTGCGTTCAGCACCTTGGCGGCGGCGCTTCCGGTTTGATTCACCGCGTCGCCGACCACCGCGACGGTTTCGGAAATGCTCTGCACCGCGCCCGAGGCGTGATTGATGCTGCGGGCGATTTCGTTGGTGGCGGCGACCTGCTCCTCCACCGCGCTGGCGACGATGGCGGTGATCTCGTCGATCTTGCCGATGGTGCGGCCAATCACGTCGATGGCCGACACCGCGCCCTGCGTGGTGGTCCGCACCGAGGCGACCTGTTGGGCGATGTCCTCCGTCGCTTTCGCGGTCTGGCTGGCGAGGTTGCGCACCTCTTCGGCGACCACGGCGAAACCGCGCCCGGCCTCGCCCGCGCGGGCGGCCTCGATGGTGGCGTTCAGGGCCAACAGGTTGGTTTGCCCGGCGATGGCGTTGATCATGCCGACGACGTCGCCGATCTTTTGCGCGGCGACGGCGAGCGCGTTCATCAACTCGCTGGTGTGGCGGGCCTCGTCCACCGCGCCGCGCGCGATCTGGCTGCTGTCGCTGACCTGACGGGTGATTTCGGCGATGGAGGCCGAGAGTTGCGTCGCGGTGGAGGCCACCGTCTGGACGTTCATCGCCGTTTCCGCCACCGCTTCGCGCACCGCCGCCATCTGCTCGCTGGTCCGCTCGGCGGTCGCCGACATGCCTTCCGACGCGCTGCGCATCTCCGCCGAGGTGGCGGCGATGGTGGTGGTCGCGCCCTTCACGCTGGCCTCGATGCTGGACGTGATGGCGGTGACGGTGCGCGCCCGTTCCTCCTCCGCCCGCTTCTGAATGCCTTCCTGGCGGTCGTGAAGGTCTTGAATTTCAAAGCTCTTGGCGCGGAAAATCCCGACGGTTTCGGCCATGTCGGCGATCTCGTCACGCCCGCCGACCGAGGCGTCGATTGTCAGATCGCCCGCCGCCACCGCGCGCATCGCCGCGATCACCCGCAACAGCCGTTGGGTCAAACGGTTGCGGACGTAGAACCAGGCGATCAACGCGGACGACAGCAACACCACGGCGGTGGTCGCCGCCTGAACGGCTATGGCGTGGGTCACGCCGTCTTCGGACGCGGCGACGTCCTCTTCGACACGGGCCTGTTGGTCGGCGACCACACGCTCGATGGTTTGGCTGAGTTCGGCGGCAAGATTCAGCGTTTCGGTCAAAGTGCTGTCAATGCCGGTCAAAATGGTGGTCTGTTCGTTTCGGATGCGAAAGACGCTGGTCGGGCCGCTCCCGAACACCGCCAACCCGTCGCGCGCCTTGACCAGCGCCGGGCGGTCCTGGTTGTCCTTTGGGACGCTGTCGATGGCGTTGTTCACGCGCAGCAAAGCCCAATCAAATTTGGACCGGATGCTGCCGAGCGTCGGGCCGCTCGGCACGCTGGACGCGGCGGCGATCATGCCATAGGCCAGATTGCCGTTCGCCTGGACCCCCATCAGCGCGGTGATGATCGGCAATTCTTCGCCCGCCAACCGCTTGGCGAGCGTGGCCGCCGAATCGCCGCCCTGCGCGGTCGCCAGATCGCTGACGACGTTTTTGATCGACAGGGTGGACACCTCCAGCAGCGGGGCGACCAGATCGGTGAAATCCTCGTGCGACATCACCGCTTCGGACACCAGATCGCTGAGTTTGCCCTCGATCGCCAGCCGGTCGCCGGTCAGCTTGCCGAGCGTTTCGATGTTGGCGGCCATGCGTTGGCCCAACCCGGCGACGGCGGACAGATCCGCGCCGCCGCTGGGATCGGCGGCGGCTTGCAAGGCGCTGATCCGCTCCTTCAAGCCGCCCAAACGCTGGGTCAGCCCGTCGAGCCGTTCGGTCAGTTCAGCGGGGGTCTGCGCGTTGGCGACCGAAGGCGCGTTGGCGGCGATGGCCGTGCTTTCCTTGGCCAGCGACAGCGATTGCACGATGGAGGGCACGCCGTGCCGCCCGATCTGCGTCATCGACTGGCCCATGACGCCGAACGACCACCACGCCATGCCGCTGGCGAAGGCCGCCAAAACCGCCACCCCGCCAAAGGCCAGAAACAGACGGCCTTGGATGCCCATGCGCAACCCGGTTGCGGTTGGACGCTGCGGCGTGGCGACAGACGCGGCGGTCATGTTTTTCTCCTATACGTCGGGCGGCGTGTGGTGGGGACGCGCGGCGCCCTGTTGTCTGGTCAGCGTGCATTGGCGGTTGCGGATCAATAAGACGGGGGAAACCCGAATAGACGAAAACCTTTCCGCTCCACCTTGGCGGGGCGGAGCGGTCGCTTGTGGGCAAGCCTGCGTGCGCTGTGTTTCACGATTGTCATATCATGAGCGTTTGCTTTCGTAAAGCAACATGCTTGTGTGGCGAACAAGTTTGGGCATACGGTTCTGGATGGCCGATCCCGCCGCCGGGCGGGAGCGCGAAACAAAGCGCGGTGATGGTTGCGTTTTTCGCTTTGACCACTTCCGCGCCTCTGATTCACTGCGGTCGCCCGCCTTGCCGATTCCGCCGGAGACAAGCCTATGGACGCGCGCCTTGACGCTGAACACCGTCAGCAAGAAATCGTCGCCCTGGTTCACGCCAAGGGGATGGTGCAAATCCAATGGCTGGCCGAGCATTTCGACGTCACGCCGCAAACCATTCGTCGCGACATCGAACATCTGGCGGGGCAGGCGGCGGTGCGCCGTTTCCGGGGCGGCGTCACCGTGCCGTCGAGCGTGGAGAACATCGCCTACACCACCCGCCAAACCCTGATGGCGCAGGAAAAGCGCCGAATCGCCGAGATGGTCGCACGCCATGTGCCGGAAGACGCCTCGCTCTTCCTCAACATCGGCACAACGACGGAGGCGGTGGCCCAGGCGTTGCTCAGCCACAAGCGGTTGCGTGTGCTGACCAACAACCTGAACGTCGCCACCATTCTGCACAAAAACACCAGCTTCGCCCTGTCCATCGCCGGCGGCCAAGTGCGCGAGCGCGACGGCGGCATCATTGGCGAGGCGACGGTGGAGTTCATCCGCCGCTACAAGGTGGACATCGGCATCATCGGCATCAGCGGCATCGACAGCGAAGGGGACCTGCTGGATTACGACGAGCAGGAGGTCCGCGTCGCCCGCGCCATCATCGAAAGCTCGCGCCGGGTCTTTCTGGTGACGGACCATACCAAGTTCGGGCGCAACGCGATGATCCGCATGGCTGACGTCCGCGTTCTGGACGATCTCTTCACCGACCGCCTGCCGCCGCCCGAATTGATGGAGGTGTTGACCAACGCCGACTGCCAAGTCCATGTCGCCGACGGCTCCGACCCGTCAGGGTCCGGGGAGGAGGGCGGGTTCGAGGAATGAACCCACCTCTTTAGAGCATCGCGCGTGAAATCTGGCGGATATCCAGCGTGCTTGAGGTGGCTCCAACATTCCTCATGCGTATAGAGGTCACAGATGGAGCCGACGGCTTTCCAGAGTTCCTCAATGGTGCGTGCGCCGGTGCGTCGGAGATGGGCCTTGAGCTTGGCGAAGGCCATCTCGATGGGGTTGAGGTCGGGGCTGTAGGGGGGCAGAAAAAGGAACCAGGCTCCTTTTTCTTTGAGGATGGCTTTGGCCTTTTCGCTTTTGTGGCTGGCCAGGTTGTCGAGGATGACGACGTCGCCCGGTCGCAGGGTGGGGGCAAGCTGAGTCTCGACATAGGTTTCGAAGAGAACCTTGTTCATGGCGCCCTTGATGGTCCAGGGGGCGGTGAGGCCATCGCACCGCAAGGCGGCGATGAAAGTCTGGGCGCTCCAATGGCCGAATGGCGCTTTGGCCTTGAACCGCTGGCCGCGCTTGGCTCGCCCGCGCAACCGGGTCATCTTGGTGGTGGTGGTGGTGGTGGCGGTTTCGTCGAGGAACACCAGCCGATCCGGTTCCTCGCGCATCCGGGGTTGGCGGTGGCTTCGCCACGTCCGACGGTCATCAGCGACATCAGCACGACCGGCTTCGGTCGCCAACACTGTTTTTTTGACGGTGAAGCCGCTGGCGATCAGGAAGCGCGACAGCGAGGCGGGGTGAGCCGTGACCCCGCGCTCGGCTTTCAGCTTGGCCGCCAGTTCCGGCATGGTGATGTCGCCCTGAGCCTCCACCCAACCGATCAGAAGCGCGGCGTGCGGAGCCGGTTTGCCGCCTCCTGGCGGACGTCCTTGCCGCGCTGGTTCCAGCGATCCCGTCGTCGCCATCCGCTGGGTAAGGCGGATGCTCGTGCTCGCGCTCACGTCGATGCTCCGGCTTGATCAGTTTCCGCCTCCGTTCGACGCTCATCGACTGGAGGCCTTGCGCAAAAAATCTCGCTCCACCACCAGTTGACCGATCATGGTGTGCAGTTTCTCGACCTCACCCGCGTGCCCGGTTTCCACCGCCTCCGCCTTGCCGGAGAACACGCCCGCCAAGCCGTCCATCGCCTGCTTCTTCCAAGCGTTGATCACCGTCTGAAGCACGCCGTGCTTGGCGACAAGCTGCGAAATCGTCAGCTCACCCTGGATCGCCTCCAGCGCAACTTTCGCCTTGAAATCCGTCGAATGCCGCTTCCGTTTTCCCGTCATCGGGTTCGTCCTTCTTGCTGGGCGAGCCAAGCTTAGCCGACCGTCCGGGAGATGGGGACCAGCTCAGTCGTGCCCGGAACCCTGGATGATCGCCCAGTCGAGGATGCGCCCGCTGACCCAAATCCGCAGACGCGGCTCAGGGGCGACCTTTCGCCTCAGGTGAATGATATTGATTTTCATTAGCGATTGATCGTTGACTCGCGCCGAGACGCCGACCCGTCCGGGCTGGCGGTTGCCAGGAGCATCATCATGTCTGCGAATCGTCCGTTGGCCGTCCGCCGCGCTGCGGCCCTTGCCGTGCTGTTGGCTGCGGGTGCCGTGTCCTCCGCCGTCGCCTCCGCCGCCGACCTGCCGACCAAGGAAAAGCTGGGTGAGGCGCTGTTTTTCGACGTCGATCTGTCGGCCAACCGCAGCCAGTCTTGCGCCAACTGCCACAGCCCGCTCAACGGCTTTGTCGATCCGCGCACCGGCGGGGCGGGTGGGGCGGCGTCGGTTGGCGACAACGGTCACTCGGTCGGCGACCGCAACGCGCCGACGGCGAGCTACGCGGCGTTCACCCCGGTCTTCCACATCAGGGCCGACGGCAAGGCGGTCGGCGGTCAGTTTCTCGATGGGCGGGCGGCGACGCTGAAGGAGCAGACGGGCGGACCGCCGCTCAATCCGGCGGAGATGGGGTTGTCCTCCAAGGAGCAGGCGCGGGCGCGGCTGGCCGAGAATCCCGACTACGCGCGGGCTTTCGTGGCGCTCTATGGGGAGGGCGCGCTGGACAACGCGGACCGCGCCTATGACGCGATGACGGACAGCTTGGCCGCTTTCGAGAAAACCGCCGTCTTCGCGCCCTTCGATTCCAAATACGACCGCTCGCTGCGGGGTGAGTACAAGATGACGCCGGAGGAGGATTTGGGCATGACCCTGTTCTTTTCCACCCAGTTCACCAATTGCAACCAGTGCCACAAGCTGAAGGCGATGCCGGCGGCGTCGGGCGAGACCTTCACCAATTACGAACATCACAACATCGGCGTGCCGCCAAACCCGGCCCTTCGCGCCGCCACCGGCAAACCCGGATTTGTCGATCATGGCTTGCGCGACAACCCCGCCGCCGCCAAACCCAGCTATGAAGGGCTGTTCAAGACGCCGACCCTGCGCAACGTCGCCGTGACCGGCCCCTACATGCACAACGGCGTGTTCAAGGATTTGGAAACCGTCATCCGTTTCTACGATCACTTCAACAACCGGACGGCGGCGGCGGCGATCAACCCGGAAACCGGCCAGCACTGGGGGGCGCCGGAGGTCGCGGCCAATCGGTCGATGAAGGAACTCGAATCGGCTCCCGCTCTGGACACGCGCCGCGTCAAGGCGCTGGTCGCTTTTCTCAAGACGCTGACCGACGCGCGCTATGAGCCGCTGCTGAAAGAGCGCTTTCCCGCAACTCCATGACGTCCATGACGAAGATGGCCCCGCCTTCTGGTTCAGAAAGCGGGGCCACCGCGTCATTGGTGGCTTAGTCGCCGATCTGCGCTCAGGCGAGCGCCAAACGGTCCAGCGCGGTGACGCGGCGCAGCGGGTTGTCGGCGGTCAGACGGTCAACGCCCTTCAGCGCCACCCAGGTGAAGACCGGCTCGCACAGCACCAGCGGCAGGTAGGAGGCGGCGAACAGCGCCCAATCGGCCAGCGGAGTCGCCTCTTCGCCCAGGAACAGCCAGAAGCCGACCATGGCGACCACGCCGGAATAATAAGCGGCGTCGAAGGCCATGATGCGCCGCCAGGTGACGGTGGCCTTGGCCGCGCCCTCGGCGAAGAAACGCTTGCCCACCGTTTCGTGGACGGCGACCAGCGGAACGATCAGCGACAGGCTGTTGACGCCCAGATGCAGCAGATCCTGCGGCTCGAACAGCGCGCCTTGCAGCAGCAGGCCGATGGCGAAGCCGAACAAAGTGGGCAGGAAGCCGAAGGTGAAATAGACGGCCGACGCGCCGATGAAATGCAGCTCCGACGCGCCCACCGGCAGATGGAAGATTTCCATGAAGATGGAGAAGAACAGCGCCGCGAAGGCGGTCTTGACCAGTTCCACCGGCTGGCGGGCCAGCGCCGGGCTGTAGGCGACCAGCGTGGCGAGCGCCGCGCCGTTGGCGGCGGTGACTTTGACGGCGTCGAGAATGCCGGGTTCGATGTGCATGTGCGGATGTCCTGAGCGATGAAAACGGAAATGCGGGCGGGCGCCGTCCAGACGCGCTGGACGGATTCAAGGCTCAGCCCGATGGATAAAACGTCATCGCCACCTCCCGGCCGTCCCACCGACGGCCTGCTGGGGTTGTTGGAACGGTGGCAGGTCTCCTGGCTTGCGGCGTTGCGCGTCGGGTCGCCTTCCCGGCTGGTTGGCCAGTGGCGTCGTGACCCGGCGCTTGCCGTTTACAGTTGCGGGGGCAGCCCCGGATTTGGCCCTGACGGGCCGCACCGGATTCCCTTTTCACGCGGCCATTCCTGAAACGCATTCCGGGAACGCCGCGCACCACCGGGACGCAGCGTAGCCCTGTGGTCTTCGTCGCTCCAAGCCTTTTCCGTGCGTCGCCCACCTTTGGGAAACACGGCGCCCCTGCGTGAAAATGTCGCTCGTGTCGGGCGTAGCGCTTGGGGTAATGTGCCGCGTTGCGTGTGACGCACAACTTTTGGCGCAGCGATGGATCGGCATGATCGGGAACCGGGACAAGACGCGACGGACGTGGCGGGTCAGCCTTTTGGCTGGCGCGGTCGCGTTGCTGTTGCAGATCGTCGCCTGGGCCTGGATGCCCGCCATGGCCGCGCCGACCAACGATTCTGGAAGCAACCGGATCGTCATTTGCACACCCGACGGCTTCAAAACGGTGCTGCTCGATGATCGCGGCGCGCCGGTTGATCCTGATGGCGGTCAAACCGAAAGTGGTCAAACCGACGCGGCGATGTCCGGCGGCTCTTGCCCGCTCTGCCCGTTGATCGGCGGTTTGGCGCTGCCGCCGCCCGTCGCGCTGGTCATGCCCATCGACGCCGTGCGTCATGGGCCGGAAGCCTTGCCCGGCGACCGCATCGCCGCCGGTTGGTTCCTCTCCACCCTTCAGGCGCGCGCTCCCCCCTCCCTCGGCTGATCCCGTTCGCGACCGCGTTGGAGCCTGTCCTTCGCGCGGTCTTGCCTCGTGATTGCCCGTGTGGAGTCTCCCCATGCCCGGAATCCATCCGATTCCTGCGGTTTCGGCCTTGTCCGACGCCGATCCGCTGTTTGACGCCCGTCTCACCCCCAACGACAGCGGCACCCGCCATGGCCGCGTGATTTTCGCGGCGGTTCTGGTCGCCTACGCCGCCATCACCCTGACCGCTTGGCTGTGGCTGGGGGCGTGGCCGATGGCGGCCTATGGGCTGTTGGTCGCCGCCGTCGTCGGCTGCTCGCTGGTTGGCGATTCCCGCCGCCGTCGGATGAGCGAGCGAATCCGCGTCTGGCCCGACCGCACGCGGGTGGAGCAGACCGACAGCGCCGGTCGGCGCTCGGTCAGCGATTGGCAAACCAGTTGGCTGCGCGTCGCGGTCGAGGCGGACGGCTCCGCCGGTCCCCGGCTGACGCTGGGCAGCCATGGCCGCCGGATCAGCGTCGGCGGTTTTCTGACCGCCGACGAGCGGCTGGAGTTGGCCGCCGCGCTGAAAGCGGAACTGGCGAAGGCGTCCAACCGGCTGAGCGGCGTTTGGACGTCCGCTCCGGTCGCGCCCGTGGCCCACGCCGCCGCCCTTCCGCTGTCTGAGCGCTGAGCGTTCCCGCGCGTTCGCTTTTCATCATTCCATTGTTTTCAAAGGATTGTCCGACGTGACTCGTCTTTCGACGCGCCTGCGCGCCTCCTGGCTCGCCATCCCCGGTCTGCTGCTGTCGTCGGCGGCCCCCGCTTTTGCCCAACAGGTCGCCGCCCAAACCGGCGATTCCCGCGCGGCCTCGCCCATCTTCCAGTTGGAGGCCGTGACGGTCACGGCGACGCGCACCGCCAACAGCGGTTTTGACGTTCCGGCCTCGGTCTCCACCGTCGGGCGGGAGCAGTTGGACGACGCCCAGGCGAACACGCTGTCCACCGTGCTGCGCACCCTGCCCAACGTGAATTTTGGCGGCGGGCCGCGCCCGGCCTCGCAAAGCCCGGCGATTCGCGGCTTGCTCGGCCCGCGAATCATCCTTTCGGTCGATGGCGCGCGGCGCAACAACGACGGCGGGGTGAACACGCCGCTGCTGCTCGATCCCGATTTCATCAAGCAGGTGGACGTCGTGCGCGGCCCGGTGTCGGCGGCCTATGGCGGCGGCGGCTTGGGCGGCGTCATGGCCTTTGAAACCATCGGGGTGGAGGATGTCCTCGCCCCCGGCAAGACTGTCGGCGGGCGGATCAAGGCGGGCTACCGCAGCGCCAACGGCGAAGCCTCCACCAACCTGACCGGCGCGGCGCGGACGCAGGGCGTCGATCTGTTGGCCAGCGTGACCTACCGCGATTACAACACCATTCACACCGGCACGGGCGGTTCCGGCTCGACCCTGCCGAACGACGGCCAGTTGAAAAGCGCGCTGGTCAAAAGCACGATCACGCCGAACGAACAGAACAGGTTCCAACTCGGCTACCAGAAATTCGCCGACGATCTGACCGGGCCGAACAACCCCGGCGGCAACACGCTGTTCCCCTTCTCGCAAAAGCTCAAGCGGCGGCAGGAGCAATACAACGCCGCCTGGGCCTTCCAGGACGCCGACAAGCGTCTGTTGGACGGCAAGCTGTCGGCCTATTACACCAAGTTCAAGCTGGACAGCGAAAGCCGCGTGGTTCCGGCGCTGGATCCGACCTCGGCGATGACGGCGACCTTCGGGGCCAGCCTTCAGAACAGCACGTCGTTTGAAACGGCGTCCTGGATGACGCACCGCGTCACCTACGGGTTGGATTTCTACCGCGACACCGCCAAGAACCAATCGGCGGGCAGCCCGAACAGCGTGCTGCCCGACGGCGCGTTGCAGGCGTTCGGCGGCTTCGTCCAGGATGAAATCCGCATCCTGAACGACTGGACGCTGACCGGCGCGCTGCGCCAGGACAGCTACCGCCTGTCGCCGTCCGGCCAAGCCTCGTCCAGCAACGACCGTCTGTCGCCGAAGATCGCCCTGAAATATCAGCCCTGGAGCTTCCTGGGCGTTTACGCCAGCTATGGCGAGGCGTTCCGCGCGCCGACCCTGACCGAGATGTTCGGCAATTTGAACACCACCCGCGCGCTGTTCAATTTCCGGCCCAACCCGTCGCTGAAGCCGGAAACCAGCAAGACCAAGGAAGCGGGCCTGACGCTGGCCTTCGACGATCTGCTCGCCAAGGGCGACAGCCTGCGCGCCAAGGCGACCATCTTCACCGAGGACGTCAAGGATCTCATCAGCCAGCAGACCATTGGAACCTACCGTCGCGTCGCGCCCTTCTCCGGGACCGGGCTGATCTTCCAACAGCGCAACGTCGCCAACGCCGAACGCTGGGGCGGGGAGGCGGAAATCGCCTACACGCTGGATGATCTGACGCTGGGGCTGGCCTATTCGCGGCTGCGGGCGAAGGATTCCGCCACCGGGGCCAACCTCTACGCCCCGCCGGACAAGGCGTCGTTGGGCGTGCAGTACCGGCTGGGCGACAATTGGACCCTGCGCTATGTCGGGCAGGCCGCCGCCGCCCAGCATTACGATTCGACCGCGCTGCGCCGCCGCGACGCCTATGTGACCCACGACGTCGGCGTCGCCTATGACCGCGATTGGTATCGCGTCGATCTGGGCGTCACCAACCTGTTCGACAAGGCTTACGTCACCTACCAGCAATCGCAGGCCGACACCTACAGCTACGAGGAAGGGCGCAGCGTGAACATGACCTTCACCGCCCGCTTCTGACCGCCCGCTTTTGACTGTTGACCGAATCCGCTTTTCAGGAGGACCGCATGCGCTTGTTTCCCACCCTCGTTACGCTGGCCGCCGCCGCTGGATTGGCGGGCTGCGCCAGCACGGCGCCGGAGGTGGCGACCCAGCCGGTCGCCATCAGCTTCGCCCTGACCGCCAACGGCAAGGCGGCCCGCTGCGGCGTTCCGCTGGGGCCGTTGGGCGTCGGCAAGACGGCGGCGACGTTGCGCGACGCCCGTTTCTACGTGCAGGACGTCGCCCTGATCGACGCGGCGGGCAAGCCGGTTCCGCTGACCCTGACCGTCAACGACTGGCAGACGGCCAACGTCGCCCTGCTGGATTTTGAGGATGGCAGCGGCGGTTGTGTCGGCGGAACCAAGGCGACCAACGTCACGGTCACGGGCGCGGTTCCGGCGGGAACCGCCTACGCCGGGCTGTCCTTCACCGTCGGCGTGCCGCCCGCCCTCAACCACAGCAGCACGGAAAAGGCCCCGCCGCCGCTGGACATCGCGGCGCTGGGCTGGAGCTGGCAGGCCGGACGCAAGTTTGTGAAGGTGGAGGTCGATCCGGCGGGCGGCGTCGCCAAGCCGGACGGCGGCAAGGCGCCAAGCTGGTACGTGCATCTCGGCTCCACCGGCTGTTCGGGCAACCCGGCGACCGGCGAAAACGTCGTCTGCACCCGGTCCAACCGCGTGCCGGTGACGGTCGCCGCCTTTGACCCGCGCGCCCAAGCGGTGGCGCTGGATCTGTCGTCGCTGTTCCAGGGCAGCGCCCTGAACAAGGACCAGGGCGGGGCGGTGGGCTGCATGAGCGGTCCGACCGACGCCGATTGCGGGCCGATCTTCGCCCGGCTGGGCCTGTCGCTCAGCGACGGCAAGCCGGTGGAGTCCGGTCGTTCTCCCGCCTTCGCCCTGGTGGCGAAGCCGTGAGCGGGCGGGCGTCGGCTGTGTCCGGGATGCGTCTTCGGGCCGTGATCGTCAGCTTGTCCGCGTTGGTTTCCGCGTTGGTTTTGGCGCCCCCGTCGGTTCTGGCTGACGGGTGGGCGTGGGGTTTGCCGTCCCACGTCCCCGAACCGCGCGTTCCCGCCGACAACCCGATGTCGGAGACCAAGGTCGAGCTTGGCCGACGCCTGTTCTACGACGCCCGTTTGTCGGGCAACGGCACGATGGCGTGCGCGTCCTGCCATCTCCAGTCCCGCGCCTTCACCGACGGGCGGTCGCGGTCGCCGGGGTCCACCGGCGGCCTGACCCACCGCAGCGCGCAAGGCTTGGCGAACAGCGCCTGGAACGCCACCTACACCTGGGCCAACCCGGCGTTGGTGTCGCTGGAGCGGCAGATGGAGGTGCCGCTGTTCGGCGACGATCCGGTGGAAATGGGCGTCACCGACGCCAACCGGCCCGTCATTCTGGAGCGGCTGCGCGCGGAACCGCTCTACCCGCCGCTGTTTCGCGCGGCCTTCCCGGACGAGGCCGAGCCGCTGACCATGGCGACGATCATCAAGGCCATCGCCGCCTTCCAGCGCGGCATCGTGTCGGTGGACAGCCGCTATGACCGCTATCTTCAAGGCAAAACCAGTCTGACCGAGCCGGAAACGCGCGGCATGGCGCTGTTTTTCGGCGAACGGGCGGAATGCCACCATTGCCACGGCAGCTTCAATTTCAACGACCAAGTCGTCCATGCGGGCAGCCGCGAGGTGGAGACGCCGTTCCACAACACCGGCCTTTACAACATCGACGGCGCGGGCGGCTTCCCCTTTCCCAACCGGGGCCTGTTCGAGTTCACCGCCAACCCAGCGGACATGGGGGCGTTCCGCGCGCCAAGCCTGCGCAACGTCGCCGTCACCGCGCCTTACATGCATGATGGCGGCGTCGCCACCCTGGCCGAGGTGATCGACCTGTATTCCGACGGCGGGCGGCGGGTGACGACCGGGCCGCACAAGGGCGACGGGCGGCTGAACCCGCACAAGAGCGGCTTGATCGCCCGCATCGGCCTGACGCCGATGGAAAAGCGCGACCTGCTGGCCTTCCTTGGCGCTTTGACCGACGACGGCTTGTTGACCAACCCGCGCTGGTCCAACCCATGGACGGCGGCGCGGTGAGGACAGCAAATCATGCGGGCGCGTGCAAGACGCGGAAAATAATCGCGCAATAGAATGAATCATTTTGGACTCTCGAAGCATTTTATGATACAAACTCGCTCACATCCGCCGCAATTCAAAGTAATCTCCTAGAGGTTTTTCGGGATTTACTTTTGCGCGCGTGATGTGTTTTCAGAAAATCATCCCAATCAGGAGCATCTCATGAGCATCAAGATTGCGAAGAAGCAGGTCATGACCATCGCTGGCCGCGCCGGTGTCTGCTGCGGTTCGTGCTGCGCCCCGGTCGGCGTGAACTGAGTCGGCGGCCGTCCCCGCGCCTGCGGGCGTGGGGGCGGCTTCCCAGGGTGGAAAGGGCGCGGCCATGCGCATCGGGTTCAATTTTACGCTGGGGGACACCGCGCCCCTGGTGCGGCGGCTGTTGGCGGCGGGCCGGATCGACTATGTGGAATTGTTGATCGACAATTTTCTGGCGGTTCCGCCCGACGATCTGGCCGACGAGTTGGCTGGGCATTTCACGGTCCCGGTCGGCTTCCACATCATGTTTTCCAAATTCATCGAGACTGACGAGGCGGCGCTGGACAGCCTGGCCCGGCGTCTGCGCGGCTTGATCGACCGGCTGCAACCGCTCTACGTCTCCGACCATGTGGCGCGCTTCACCCATGACGGGCGGCAGCTCTACCATCTGGCCGAGATTGATTACGCCAGCGATTACGACCGGGTGCGCCGCCGGGTGGATGGGTGGCAGGACCGTTTGGGCCAGCGGCTGTTTCTGGAGAATTACCCGTCGATCATGGATGGCGGTCACGACGCCCCGGCCTTTTACGAGCGGCTGGTCCGCGACACCGGCTGCGGCGTGCTGTTCGACGCGTCCAACGCGGTTTGCGCCCATCTGAATTGCGGCGTTCCGTTGGAAGCGTGGGAGGGCGTGATCGCGGCGACCCCGCATTTCCACACCGCCGGTTACAATCTGTCGATCCTGCAACCGCATCTGGTGCTCGACACCCACGACCGCGCGATGTCGGAGGCGACGATGGCGTTTCTGGAACGCTGCCGCGACCGCTTCGACAAGCCCGGCGCCACCATGACCTACGAGCGCGACGACAATTTCGACGAGGACGACATCGTCGCCGATCTCGACCGGCTGCGCGCCGTTTTCGCCCCCCGGACACAGGACAGGGACCATGGCCGCATCGCTTGCCTTGCCCAGAATTGACGCCGACCTGCTCGACGCGCTGACCGTTCCGGCGCGCCAGGGCGATTACCCGCGCGACTCCCGCGCCTTTGTCCGAATCGACACCAGCCTGCGGATCTATTGGCACACGCTGTTCGACATCTGCCCCGGCCTGCTCGACCTGTCGGGGCCGGACGGGTTGGCGATCTTCCGCCCCTTCATGGCCTGGGCGGCGGCGGAAAAGCTGTCCCTGAACTGGACCTATTATCTGTGGGTGGACGTCTGGCTGGCCCAATCGGTCTTTCGCGACCGGGTGACGCCGGAATTGCGCCTGTCGCTGATGGGGGCGTCGGCGGCGCGCTGGGCCACCGGCGACCGATCGGAAGCGGGCGGAATCGCGCTGGGCTGCGCCGGTCTGCCCGATCTGGTCTGCGGCTGGAAAACCCGCTCGATCCTGAGCGGGCGGCGGATCGAGCAATTCACGTTGGAGGAGCCGTTGCCGCCGCCCGACGGACCCTTCGGCTTTTTCACCATCGCGGGGGATGATCTGTCCGACGGTTTCCCCGGCTGGACTCCGATTCCCCGATGATTCTTTCACCGGCCAACGGGCCATGACGGCGGGCGGCGACGCGTCTGGCCAGCGGGTGGACCGCGCGTTTTGGCGAGGTTTTCCGGCGCTGCTGCTGGCCTTCGCGGTGGCGCAGCTCATGCAACAGATCGACGTCGGCATGCTGGCGCGGGTCGATCCGCAGGCCCCCGCCGCCTATGTGCTGTTGCTGCGGATCGCCGTCGCCGATCTGGTGGCGATGATGGCCTTCGGCGCGGTGGCGTCCGTCACCGTCGCCCAAGCGGCGCTCGACGGCGATCCGGGGCCGACGATCCGCCGGGCGTTGGGGCTGGCCGCGATCCTTGGCGCGGGGCTGGGCGGGCTTGGCCTTGCCCTTTATGGACCGGCGGCGCGGGCCATCGTTGGACCCGACGGCCCCGCCGCGCTGGCCGCCGCCGCCGTTCCCTGGTTCGCCGCCGCCGCTCCGCTGCGTCTGGTCAACGCCTGCGCCGCCTTCGCCCTGCACGCGACCGGGGCCGGGGGCGTGGTCGTGCGCTGGAAGCTGGGCGAATTGGTCGGCAAGGCCGCGCTCAATGGCTTGCTCCTGTTTGTGTTGGACGGCGGGTTTGTCGGTTGTTTCGTCGCCGGACTGCTTTTGAACCTGCTGTCGGTCGGCTGGGTGCTGCGGCGTTTGCGCCAGACGGCGGGGGGTGGGCTTGGGGGCGCCGGACTCGGTTGGCCGGGCCGCCGCTGGGCGCTGGATCTTGTGCGCAAGACGGCGTGGGAGGCGCAGCGCGTCGCCTCCGGGCAAATTCTGGCGCTGGCGACGGCGACCTTGTTCGCCTCGCCGTTGATCGGGGCGGCGGAATCCGGGCGGTTCAACGCCTTCGCCGCCGGGTCGGTGCTGGCGATGCTGGTCTTCGCGCCCTTCGTCGCCTTTCTGCGCTTTCTGGCGATGCGGTTCGCGGGCCGCTCCGCCTCGGACGTGACCGCGCTGGCGGGCGCATTGTGGCGGCGCGGCGCGCCGGTGGCGCTGGCGTTGGCAGCCGCGTTGATCCTAAGCGGCGATTGGCTTGGCGCGGCGCTGTACGGGCAATCGGGGCCGTGGTGGTCGGGGCTGGTCACGGCGCTGGCGGTGTCGCTGCCGATCCGTCTGGCCGCGAACATCCTGCGCGCGGCGTCGCAGGCCAGCGGTGGTTTCGCCCAGGTCGCCCGCATCGACGGGCTGCTGGGCTGGGGCGTCGGCGGGCCGTTGATCCTGCTTGGCCTGCATTGGAACCTGCCCGCCGTCGCCTACGCCCATCTGGTCGCGCCGGAGGCGCTGGCCCTGCTGTGGCTGTGGCGGCGCTGGGCCGCCGTCAATGGACGAGGCTGACCGCTGGGCGGACCGCTGCGGCGGGTTGGTCGAGCGGCGCGGTGAGCGCCGCCGCCACCCGATCCGCAGGGCTGGCGTGGGGCAGCACCTCCGCCACTTTGCCGTGGCGGTCGAGCAAAGGGTCGATGGTGACGAACAGCGGCTGCACCCCACAGCCGGTTCCAGCCGAAGAAGAACAAACCGACGAAGCTCGATTCCAGGAAAAAGGCCATCAACCCTTCGATGGCCAGCGGCGCGCCGAAGATGTCGTCGACATAATGGCTGTAACAGGCCCAATTGGCTGGGCATGGTGGTGAATGGATTTTCAAACAGCGCTACAGCGCGCGGAAGGTTCGCCGTTTCCCCCGTTCTGCGGCGTTTCGCCGGGGCAATGGCGGGCAAGCGCGCGCACCGGGCTTACCATCACTGCGCCGGACGGGTCGGTGGCGACGATGGCCTCAACCCCGAAGACCCGGCCCAGCAGCGCTGGCGTCAGCACCGCGCCGGGCGCGCCGACCGCAGCCAGACGGCCCCGGTCGAGCGCGGCGATCCGGTCGCAATAGCGGGCGGCGGCGTTCAGATCGTGCAGAATAACGATCGAGGCGAGCGACCGTTCGCGCGTCAACCGGGCGATGATCGACAGCACCTCCAACTGGTGGCGGATGTCCAGCGCGCTGGTCGGCTCGTCGAGCAGCAGGATGGTCGGGTCGCTGGCCAAGGCTTGGGCCAGGAAGACCAATTGCCGTTGCCCGCCGCTGAGATCGGATAGATTGCGGTGGGCGAGGTGGTTCAAGTCCAACTCGCTCAGAACCGCCTCGACCGCCGCGAGATGCTCCGGCGTCACCGACAGGCCGAGCCGCCGCAACCGCCCCAGCAGCACGACCTCCAGCACCGTCAGGGCGGCTCGCCCGCTGATGTCCTGCGGCATGTAACCGACGCGGGCCGCCGTCGCGCCGAGGGTGATCCGACCGGAATGGGCCTGCATCCCGGCGATGGCCCGCGCCAGAGAGGATTTGCCCGATCCGTTCGGGCCGATCACGCCCAGCAATTCGCCGGAGCGGACGCCCAGCGACACGCCGTCCAACGCCTGGAAGGTTCCGTACCGGACGGAAAGATCGTGGATCTCCAGACTCACCAGTAGGCCCTCCGCGTCGCCAGGATCAACCAAATGAAGAAGGGGACGCCGATCAACGCGGTGACGACGCCGATGGGAAAGATCGCGCCGGGAATGATCGTCTTGCTGGCGACCGAGGCCAGCGACAGCAACAGCGCGCCGAACAGCGCCGAGGCGGGCAGCAGCCCCCGTTGATCCTCGCCAACCAGCATGCGGGCCATGTGCGGGGCGATCAGGCCGACGAAGCCGATGGTGCCGACGAAGGCGACGGCCACGCCGGTCAGCACCGACACCAGGGCGAAGGCGCGCAGGCGCAGGCGCTGGACATCGACGCCCAGGCCGCGCGCCCGGTCGTCGCCCAGCTTCAGCGCGGTCAACCGCCAAACGTCGCGAACCAGGAACGGCACGACCCCGGCGAGCGCGACGGCGACCATGGCGACCTTGGTCCAGGTCGCCCGTTGCAGGCTGCCGAACAGCCAGAACACAATCTGCTGCAAGGCTTCCGGCGAGGCGATGAATTGCAACAGGGCCAGCAAGGCCTGGAACAGGAACAGCAGGGCGATGCCGGCCAAGACCAGCATTTCCGGCGTGCTGCCCCGCGTCTGGCCGATCAGGTGGACGGCGGCGCAGGCGATGGCGCAAAAGAGAAAGGCGCTGACCGGGATGGCGTAATCGTCGGGAATCGGCAGGACGAAGCCGAAGACGATGACCAGCGCCGCGCCGAACCCGGCCCCCGCCGAGACGCCCAGCGTGTAGCTCGACGCCAGCGGGTTGTTGAGGATCGTCTGCATGATCGCGCCCGTCAGCCCAAGCGACGCGCCGACGACGACGGCCATCAGGGCGATGGGCAGGCGGATGCTCCAGACGATGGCGTCCACCGTCCGATCCTCCGCCAGGCGCAGGACGGAGCGCGCCACCGACCCCAGCGGCAGGAACGCCGGTCCGGTCGCGACGTCGACCAGACCGCAGAGGAACAGCGCGCCCAATCCAACCGCCATCACCACCGCGCGCCACAACGCCAGCCGACGATAGACGGACGCGGCGGAGGGTGGGGAACCGGGCGCCGCGATGGCGACCGGCCCCCCGGATGATCCGCCGATCACGGCGTCAGCGCCAGCATCCAGGTGCCGGAATAGCTCACCGGCAGGAAGCGGGCGTGATAGTCGCGGAAGGACTGCGCCGGATCGACGTCGGCGAACTCCGCCGGGTAGAGGCGCTTGGCGATGTGTTGCATGGCGACGAAATCGAACAGCGCGCGGCACAGACCGTGTTCGATGGCGTTGACGTTGCCGGACCGCACCGCCTTCAGCGTGTCCCAGCCCGCCCGCCGGGTGAACGGCTCAAGGCTGGCGCGGGTCGTCGCCTCGTCGGCGTCATAGCCGGTGCGCACCGCCTTGGGCCGGTTGGTCCAGGAGGAGCCGGCGATCAGGATCAGGTCGGGATTCTCGGCCAGGACGGTTTCCGCGTTGAGCGGCCCCCAGGCGCCGGGGATCTTGCCAAGGGCGATGTTTTCGGCCCCCAACGTGGTGATGAGCTTGCCCCACATGGTGGTGGTGTAGCTGTTGCCGACGCTGTCGGGGGAATGGCCGATCTCGACATAGACCTTCTGGCGCGGGCCTTTCGCCCGGGCGACGCGGGCGAGGATGTCGGTGTATTGCCGTTCGTAGAAGCTGGCGAGTTCCTCGGCGCGGGCCTGCGTTCCCATGATCGCGCCGATGGCGCGGGTGGAGGCGAGATGGCGTTCCAGGATCTGGGCGTTGTAATCGATGACGACGATAGGAATCCCCGCCGCCTCGATCTGGTCGCGCTGGGTCTTCAGCGATTGAAAGGTCCAGTCGGCGAGCAGCAGCACGTCGGGCTTCAGCGCGATCACCTTTTCGGCGCTGAAATTGTTGTCGTCGCTGTTGCCGATGTCCGGCTGGCCTTGCAGGTTGGGGATGACGGCGGCGTAGCGTTTGAAGATCGACGGGCGCCAGCCCTCCCACGGCGCGCGCGAGATGCCGACGACCTTCGTCCAGCCATCGACCCCGGCGATGGCCGTGAACTCCTCGAAATTGAAATTGACCACCACGCGCTCGATGGGGGTCTTGATGGTGACGCTGCGGCCAAGGGCGTCGGTGACGACCAGCGGCGCGGCGGTCGGAGCGGCCAGCGCGGGCGTGATGGCGGCGGCGGACGCGGCGGCGGCCAGGTGCAAGAGGGTGCGGCGAGTCAGCATTGCGTTGAAATTTCCATGAAGAGCGGGGGAGTCGCGGGCACGCGCGCCTCCTCCGGTCGCCGGGGGCGACGGAATTGGGAAAAGGATCGGGCGTGAAGGGGGGCGTCGCAACGACCATGCGGGCGCAAACCGCCATGAGCGGAAACCCCATGAGTGGACGGGCCGACGTGAACAGTCCCGATGCGCGGCGTGTCAGGCGGGGAGCAGGGGCGGGGCGCGGGCGCCGAGGCCGGACCGGCAGGCGGGGCGGGCGGGCGCCGGGGCCTGCGGCTGACGGTCGTCCAGCAGGACCAGCAGCGCGTTGGCTGGGCCGGGGGCGCGGTTGACCGCGACCGGCGTTCCACCCCCGACAAGCCCCAGGCAGTGGATCAGACAGGCCTTGTCGATGGGGGACGGGGCGGGCGTCGGTTGGTCGTCGTTGGTCGGCCCCTGCGGCGACAAGCAGAGCGAGGCGCCGTAGAGGGCGAGGGCGTCGTCGTTCGCCGCCGCAGGCGGCGCGACGGACAGCAGCCCGGCGAGGATGACCTGACACGCAAGGCAAAAAGCGAGCGTCACGGCGACTGCCGTCCGCGTCCAACTCCGCCTCATGCGCTCTCGCTTCATGGCCTGGACCATGCGGGAGAGCGGCGTTGGTGGCAAGGGGAGAAGGAGGGGGCCGCGTTAATGGCGGGCCGACCGACGTTGAGCGAAGCTGACGTCGAAATGCGGGGCGGCGCCGTCGGCGACGCGGACGAAGCGTCCCGTCACCAGAAACACCGTTTCAATCAGACCGCTGTCGGCCAAGGCCGCCGGGGGGCCGTCGAACATCAAGACGCCCTTTTGCAGCAGGGAAATGGCGTCGCACACCGCCATCGCCTGGTTGATGTCGTGAATCGCCATGATGACGGCGACGCCCCGCTCCCGGCTCAAACGGTGGACAAGGTCGAGCACCTCCACCTGATGGCCGATGTCGAGGAAGGAGGTCGGCTCGTCCAACAGCAGAACCTGCGCCTGCTGGGCCAGCGCCGCCGCGATCCAGGCGCGTTGGCGCTCGCCGCCCGACAATTCGCGCAGGCTGCGCTCCGCCAGCGTGGTCAGTCCGGTGTTGTCCAGCGCCCAGCGGATGGCCTCCTCGTCGTCTGGACCATAGCGGCGGAACAGCCCGACATGGGCGAAGCGGCCTTGGCGGACCAGCTGCTCGACGGTCATATCCTCCGGCGCGGCGGGCTGTTGCGGCAGATAGGCCAGCTTTTGCGCCAGCGCGCGGCGGGGCAGGGCGTGGACGGGGCGCCCGTCGATCTCCACCCGCCCGCCGGTTGGTTGGATCAGACCGGCGATGCTTTGCAGCGCCGTGCTTTTGCCCGAGCCGTTCGGCCCGATCAGGCCGCGAATCTCGCCGGGCTGGAGCGACAGGCGAAAGTCGGTCAGCGCCGGGCGGCGGCCATAGGCGACGGACAACTGGGAACAGAGAACCGGCATCGCGCCCTCACGGAGTTTTCCGAAGCAAGACAATCAGAACAGGAACGCCAAACAGGGCCGTGACCACGCCGATGGGGATTTCCTCGGCGCCGCCCAGCAACCGCCCGGCCAAATCCCCCGCCGTCACCACGACCGCGCCCAGCGTGATCGTCACCGGCAGCAGAAGCCGACGGCGCCGCCCGACGACGAAACGCGCCAGATGCGGCGTCAGCAGGCCGACGAAGGCGATTGGCCCGACGGCCCCCACCGCGCTGGCGGCAAGGCCGGAGGCCAGACACAGAACCAGGGTGAAATGCCGCTGGTAGGACAGCCCAAAGGATCGGGCGACCGACGCCTCCAGGCTCAACAAATCCAGCGGGCGCAGGATCAGCGGCAGCACCGCCAGCCCGGCGAGCGTGAAGGGGGCGAGAAACGCGGCGTGCTCCCAACTGCGGGCGTAGAGGCTGCCCGCCAGCCATTCCAGCAGGATCTCGATCCGGGTGGATCCCCATCCGGCGATGACGCCCATCGCCAGCGCGTGCAGCAGCGCGCCGATGGCGACGCCGCACAGGGTGACGCGCAGCGGGCCGAGGTCGTGGCGAAGCGCCAGCAGATGGACCAGCCCGGCGGCGGCCAGCCCGCCCAGCGTGCCGACCGTCGGCAACCAGGCGACCGGCAGTTCCGGCAGGGTGTTGCCGCCCGGCGCGTGGCTGTAGACGCTGAACAGCAGGAAGACGGCGACCGCCAGGGTGGCGCCCTGCGAAATCCCGAGAATCGACGGATCGGCCAGCGGGTTGCGGGTGATCCGCTGCAACAGAAGACCGGCGACGGCGAAATTGATTCCCGCCAGCACGCCGGTGGCGACGCGCGGCAGCCGGAAATCGAGCAGGATGGAGCGGGCCATCGCGCTGCCGCCGCCGGTCAGCGCGGCGAGGCTGTCGGACAGCGGAATGTCGGCGACGCCCAGCAGAACCGCCATGGGCAGCGACAGGGCGACGGCCAGCAGGCAGCCCGACAGCAGAAGCCAGCCCGAACGGGCGCGGGGAAGGGGGGAGGGTATGGCGCTGTCCATCCTCACACCTCGGCCTGGGAGGAAAAGCGGTGGCGGCGGACCAGATGGAGGAAGACCGGGCCGCCGATCAGCGCCGCGACGATGCTGACGGGGATCTCGCGCGGCAGAACGATGGTGCGGGCCGCCAGATCGGCGGCCACCACCATGGTCCCGCCCAGCGCGGCGGTCAGCCCGATCAGCCAGCCGGGGCCGGGGGGAGTCAGCAGCCGGGCGATGTGCGGGGAGGCCAGCCCGACAAAGGCGACATGCCCGGCGACCGGGGCGACCCCGGCGATCGGCAGAACCGCCAACAGCAACAGGACCGGCTTCCACAGGGCCATGTTCACCCCCATTCCGGCGGCGGCCTGCTCGCTCAACCCGAACAGGGTGATGACGCGCAGGCAGGCCAACGCGCCGCCCAGACCGATGAGGACCCAGGGCGTCATCGCCAGCAGTTGCGGCCAGGAGCCGCCCTGGAAGCCGCCCGACAGCCAGAAGAACAGCGCCGTCGATTGCGGGCCGCTCAGCAAAATCAGATAGGTGGTGACGGCCCCCAGAAACAGCGCCACGCTGATGCCGCCCAGCGCCAGCCGCATCGGGCCGCCGCCTCTTGCGATCCAGGCCGTGGTCAGGGCGGCGGACAGGCCGCCCAGCAACCCGACCAGCGGGTAATAGGCCGACGAAAAGCCGGGCAGCAGGACGAAGCACAACAGGATGGCCGTCACCGCGCCGGAGGTGACGCCGGTCAGACCCGGCCCCGCCAGCGGATTCCGCGTCAGGGTTTGCAACAGCAGGCCGGACACCGCCAGCCCGACTCCGCCGACGAAGGCGCACAGGCTGCGCGGCAAGCGCAGCGTCCACACCAGAATGGACTCGATGGCGTCGTTCGGGTGCAGCAGAACCGACAGCAACGTGTCGAGGCGCAAGGGGCGGCTGCCCAGCAGCAGCCCCCCGGCGCACATCAGCGCGGACGCCAGCAGCAGGGCGACCGTCAGCGCGCCGGAACGGACGGATCCGTTCGGCGGCCAACGCTCACTCCACTCCGACGCGGCGGCGGATGACGGGCGGCTTTTCACGGGCCGTCACTTCTGAACGGCGGCGGGGATCAGCGTGGCGGCTTCGGCCTTGACGTTGATCGCCGGGAAGCGGTCGGGGTAGAGGAAATGGGCGGCTTCGCGCAGCACGAGTTCGCGGGCGATGGGGCCGTTCGGCTCCACCCACTCGTCCCCGACATAATGGACGCGGCCATTCTTCACCGCCGACAGGCGGCTCCAGATCGGGTTGGCCTGGTGCGGGCGTTCCGGGCCGGAATCATAGACGACGATCACCTCGGGATCCTTTTCCAACATGGATTCCAGGCTCATCTCCAGGCCAAAGCGTCCGCCCTGGACCATGGGACCGGCGATGTTCTCGCCGCCAAGCTTGGTCGCGATCCAGGCGGCCATGTTCTCGGTGTGGAAGGTGAAGGGGGTGTTTCCGGCCCACATGATCTGAAAGCGCGGGTGTTTGTCCTTCGGCGCCTTGGCGGCGTAATCGTCCAGGCGCTTTTGGAAGGCGTCGTTCAACTCCTGGCCGCGTTGGGGCTGGCCAAGCAGGGCCGCCAGTTCCGCCACCTCTTTGAAGCTCTCGCTGTACAGTTCCATGTTGTAGGCGAGGTAGGGGGCGATCTTCTCGAACTGGGCGGCGTTGCCCTGGGTGTAGCGCCGCATGGCGACGATCAGGTCGGGTTTGGCTTCGGCCAGCAGCTCCAAATTCGGCTTGGCCCGCTGACCGATCTTCTTCATGCCCGCCGTCAGGCCCAGCAGATAATCCGGCTCACGTCCGGCGGTCATATAGGTGGTGGCGACCGGCGTCACGCCCACCGCCAGCGCGACGTCGGCGGCGAGGTAGGAAATCGACGCGACGCGCTGCGGCTTGGCGGGAACCTGCACGGAGACGCCACGGGCGTCGACCACGCTGCGGGTCGGCGCGTCGTCCGCGCGCGCCGATCCGACCGTCAGGGCGGCGACCATGCCGATGGTCAGGCAGACATTCGGGAGACTCCAGGTCATGTCAACGCGCTTCCTTTGAAATGAGAGTGGTGTTTGGGGCCTTGGGCGCCGACGACGCGCCGGTCAGCCGCCCAAGGTCGGACAGAAAGCGCCGCCACAGCAGCAGGCTGGTCGCGCCAAAGCCCAGGCAAAGGCCGAACCAGACGCCCAGCCCGCCCAGCCCGAGCGGATAAGCGCAGAGCGCCATGGCGGGGACGCCGATCAGCCAATAGCCGATCAGCGTGTTGGTCAGACCCGCCTTGGTGTTTCCCAACCCGCGCAGCAGCCCGACGCAAATGTTCTGCGATCCCTTGAAATACTGATGCGCGATGGCGAACCACAGCAGGGTCGTCGCCGTCGCGACGACGGCGGGGTCGGCTTGCCCGCCCAGGAAGGGGCGCAGCACGACAGCCGGGAGGACGGCGTAGAGCAGCCCGACCGCCGTCATGATCGACAGGCCGATGGTCATGGCGCGGCGGGCGATGTCGGCCACCTCGTGCGTCCGCCCTTTGCCGATGGCGCGGCTGACCAGGATGGAGGAGCCTTGCGACAGACCGATGTTCACCTGATAGACGATGTAGGCCAACTGGTTGACGATGTTGGAGGCGGCGAGCGCGACCGCGCCGAAGCTGCCCATGAACAGGGTGGCGATGGAGGTGATGGCGGCTTCCGACCCGTAGGTCAGGGCGATGGGGGTTCCAAGGCCGGTGATCGTCTTCACGGTTCCCCAATCGGCCCGCCACGCGTCCAGCGTCAGCAAGGGACCCAGCAGCGGATCGCGCCCGACCGTGCGCAGATAGACCAGACAGGTCCAAAGCTGCACCAGCGTGGTGGACAGGCCGACGCCCGCCAAACCAAGCTGCGGCAGGCCCAGCCAGCCATAGATGAACACAGCGTTCAGCAGAGCGTTGACGGCGATGGAGATCACCGTCACCCGCAGCAGCGATCCGGCCCGGCGCATTCCCACCGCGAATTGCCGCAGCACGTTCAGCCACAGCATCGGCAGCAGGCCGGGGGCCAGCGTCAGCATGATTCCCTGCGCTTGCGCGGCGACCTCCGGCGCTTGTCCCAGGACGGGCAGCAGACGACTCGCCAGCGCCAGAACGGCGGCGGCGGCGACGGCGGTCAGGGTGGCGACCAGCAGGGAGGCGCGCAGCAGGCCGCGCACCTCCGCGCGGGCTGTTTCGTCCGGCTCCGTGACGCCGGTTCGTTGTTCGCCGCGCCCGGCGGCGGCGGCGACGAGGTTGCCGACCCCCGTCACCATGCCGACGCACATCGTCCGCAATTGGTTGTAAAGCAGCATGGCCAACCCGCCGGCGGCCACCGCCGAAACGCCGAGAAGCCCCATCATCAACAGATCGGTGCTGGTCAGGGCGACCTGGGCGAACTGGATTCCGGCGATGGGGGCCGACAGCGTGATGAGATCCCGATAGGGATGAAGACGCGCGATCATGGCCGGGTCACGCCGTCCGGCAGACGCCTGATGTCGGCGCGATCCGTTCGGGGCAAGACGCGGAGCGCGGGGGCGGGGTTGGAGTATTTCTTCATGCCGACACTATCATCCTGTGATCGATCAGCGCATTTCCGAGTAATTCAATTGTTCAGAAGCATCGCCCAAAAAATAAGACAAACAATTCAAATAAAAATGCGGAATGAAATTTGTCAGAAATTGGAAATGCCGCGTGGATGCTGCTGTGTCATGGGTTCAGTGATAATAGAGCGCAGGTATTTTTCTGGTGCGGTGACATTCCATACAGAGATTGGAAATGGCCGTCAATGAGAATAATTATCAATATCATAAATTTCCACTGACGCCAAACCGGCGATCATCGGTATCCTGCCGTTTCTGAGGCTGGTGCGCGCATTGGCAAGGAGCCGATAGGCCCCTGCCATGGCTCGCTTCAACCAGGGAATGTCAGGCGATGAGGAAAGCGCGCTTGACGAATGATATGTTATAACATATCGAATGCCCTTCCCAAAATCCACGGATTTGAGACACGCGATGCGTCGATTGTTGCCCTGTCTGATCGCCTGCCTTGCGCTGGCCCTCACCCCAGCCGCGTCCGCGAAGGACGTCGCCAGTCGCACCCTGCGCGTCGTGTCGCCGTTGGAGATCGGCGGCGTCGACCCGGCGCGCAGCGGTTACATTTTCACCCGCATGGGCGTCGCGGAAACGCTGGTCGGGGCCGACGCCCAGGGCCGCCCCTTGCCCGCGCTGGCGGAGAGCTGGCGGGTGTCGGACGATGGTCTGACCTGGCGATTCTCCTTGCGGCGCAACGCGGTTTTTCACGACGGCGGCCCGGTGACGGGCGCGCTGGTCGTCCGGTCGCTGGAGCGCGCGCGCACGGCCCCCGGCATTCTCAGCGTCGTTCCCATCACGGCGATCACGGCGGATGGCGACCATGAGGTGACGATCGTCACCGCCACGCCTTTCCGCTCGCTGTTGGCCTTCCTGGCCCATTATTCGGCCATCGTCCTGGGGGCGGGGGCCTATGACGCGAACGGCGCGCTGACGACGATGGTCGGCAGCGGCCCCTACCGTCTGACCGGGATCAACGCCCCGCTCAGTCTGGACGCCGAACGCTTTCCCCAATGGTGGGGGGCGCAGCCCGCCATCGAGCGGGTGTCGTTCCTGTCGGTGAGCCGGGGCGAAACGCGGGCGGCGATGGCCGAAAGCGGGCAGGCCGATCTGGTCTTCACCCTGGCCCCGGAAACGGCGGCGCGGTTGAAACGCAACGCCAGCCTGTCGGTGACGGTCCACCCCATCCCGCGCGTCCGCATGCTGAAGCTGAACGCCGGATCGCCCTATTTCCGTGACCCTGCGGTGCGTCAGGCAGTCAGCCTCGCCATCGACCGCGAGGGCGTCGCCGCCGGCCTGCTGCGCAGCCCGACCTCGGCGGCCAGCCAGCTCTTTCCGCCGACTTTGGCCGACTGGCATCAAGGCGGCTTGCCGCCGCTCCGGCATGATCCGGTCAAGGCGGCGGCGCTGCTGTCGGCGGCGGGCTGGGTTCCCGGCCCGGACGGGATCCGCGTCAAGGATGGCGAGCCGTTCCGCGTCACGCTGCGCACCTTTTCGGATCGACCGGAGCTTCCACCGCTGGCGACCGCGCTGCAAGACCAGTTCCGCCGGGTTGGGTTGGATGTGAAGATCGCCATCACCAGCAGCGGCGAGATCCCCGCCGGACACCGCGACGGCACGCTTCAGATGGCCTTGGCGGCGCGCAACTTCAGCCTTGTCCCGGATCCGTTGGGAACCCTGTTGCAGGATTTTGGTCCCGAGGGCGGCGATTGGGGCGCGATGGGCTGGAAAAACGACGGCTTGATCGAGGCGCTGAACGCCCTGAGCCGCGAAGCCGATCCGGCGTCGCGCGCCGCGCTGCGCTTGCGGGTGGCCGAAACGCTCCAATCCGAACTGCCGGTGATTCCGGTCGCTTGGTACGACTATGTGGTGGCCGCCAACAAGCGGGTGGCGGGCGTCGAGGTCGATCCCTTGGAACTGTCCTACAACATTGAGCGGATGCGATGGGCCGATTGACTCTGGCGGTGTCGCGCCGATTGATCCAGGCCGCGCTGGTCGCGGCGGTGGTCGGCGCGCTGTGTTTCCTGATGGCCGAAACCCTGCCGGGGGATCAGGCGTTCCGCGTCGCGGCGGGGCGGTACGGCATTGATCTGGTGTCGGTCCAGGCGGCGGAAACGGTGCGGCTGGATCTGGGGCTGGACCGTCCTTGGTGGCAGCGGTTGGCAAGCTGGGGCGGCGATCTGGCGCAGGGCGATCTGGGCCGCTCGCTGGTGTCCGGCGACCCGGTGGTGGAGGAGGTGGCGCACCAGTTGGGCCACACCGTGCTTCTGGCGCTTCTGGCGCTTGGGCTGTCGATGCTGGTCGGCCCGCCCTTGGGGGTGCTGATGGCGTGGCGGGCGGGCGGCGCGGTCGATTTCACCGGGTTGCTGCTGGCCGCCATGCTGCGCGCGGCGCCCAGCTTCGCCGTGGGGATCCTGCTGATGCTGTGCTTTTCGGTGTGGCTGCCGCTGCTGCCGACGGCGGGCAGCGGTGAGCCGCTGGGTTGGCTTTTGCCCGCCGGGTCGCTGGCCCTTGGGCTGGCGGCCATGTCCAGCCGGGTGACGCGCGACGCCGCGCTGGCGGCGCTGCGGGCGCCGCCGGTGTCCTTCGCCGTCACGCGCGGCTTCACCCTGTGGCAGGCGGCGCGTCATCACGCGCTGCGCAACGCGCTGGTTCCGGTCGTCACCTATCTCGGCGTTCAACTGGTGGTGCTGGTGGAGGGCGTGGTGGTGATCGAATCGCTGTTCTCCTGGCCCGGCATCGGCCACGCGCTGGTGCACGCGGTGGTCGCCCGCGACATTCCGATGGTGCAGGGAACGGCGCTGGTGATGGGGCTGCTGTTCGTCGGACTCAACATGGTGGTGGACGCGCTGTGTCTGGCCATCGACCCACGGGGACGCGCGTCATGACCGATTTTGCCGTTGACGGCGTGACCGCGCCCGCGCGGGAGGAGGTTCGGCCCGGACGCTGGCGGCGCTGGCTTGGCTGGAGCCTGCTGGCGGCGGTCGTCGCCTTCGGTCTTTTGGGGCCGTGGTTGATCGAGGCCGATCCGTTGCGGCAGAATCTGCGCGCGGTTCTGCTGTCGCCCGGTTCCGAAGCGTGGCTGGGAACCGATCATCTGGGACGGTCGATGCTGGCCCGGCTGGCGCAGGCCACGCGCCTGTCGCTGTGGCTGGGGCTGCTGACGGTGGCGTCGGCGGCGTTGCCCGGCGTCGCGCTGGGGCTGCTGGCCGCCTGGGCCGGGGGCTGGACCGACCGGCTGCTGTCGGGCTTGTGCGACGCGGTGATGGCGCTGCCCGGTTTGCTTTTGGTGGTGATGATCACCGCCTTTTCCCCGGGCGGCTTTCTGCCGCTGTATCTGGGTTTGGCGGTCGCCTTGTGGGTGGAGTATTTCCGGCTGACGCGTGCCGCCGCCCGCACCCGGTTGCAACTGCCCGACGTCGAGGCGGCGCGCCTGCTGGGTTTTGGCCGCCTGCACATCATCCGCCGCCACATCCTGCCCGATCTTCGGCGACCGTTGTCGACGTTGCTGGCGTTCGGGCTGGCCACGGTGGTTTTGGCCATCTCGACGCTCAGCTTCGTCAACATCGGCGTTCGCCCGCCGACGCCGGAATGGGGAAACATGATGACCGAGCTTTTGCCTTACTACGACGAAGCCCCGCTGCATGTGCTGATGCCGGCGATTTTGCTGTTCGCGTCGGTGTTTGGGCTGGCGCTGGTGACGGACGGAGAAGGGTCATGAGCGGAGACGCGGCGATCACGGTGGAGGGCCTGCGGATCGACGCCGGTTCGCAGACTCTGGTCCGCGAGGTTGGTTTCACTCTGCCATCGGGAAATGTCCTGGTGATGATGGGCGAAACCGGGTCCGGCAAATCGCTGGTCGCACAGGCGGTGATGGGCTGCCTGCCAAGCGGTTTGTCGGCAAGCGGGCGGATCTCGGTGGCGGGGCGGCGGACGGTGGAGGAGCGGAAGGGCCTGTGGGGCCACCATCTCGCCTTGCTGCCGCAAGAGCCATGGAACGCCCTGGATCCGACGATGCGCGTCGGCAAACAGGTGGCCTTGGCCCCGGTCCTGCTGGGGCGGAGCGGCTGGCGCGCGGCGTTGCGGCAGGCGGGCGGGTTGCTGGATCGGCTCGGGCTTGCCGGGGCGGAGCGGCGCTATCCGTTCCAATTGTCGGGCGGCATGGCGCAACGCGTGGCCTTCGCGGCGGCCACCATCACCGGCCCGGCGGCGTTGATCGCCGACGAACCGACCAAGGGGCTGGACGCCGACCGCCGCGACGCCATCGCCGCGCAGCTTCTCGGCGCGGCGGCGCAGGGGGCGGCGGTGATGGTCATCACCCACGACGTCGCCCTCGCCCGGCGGCTGGGCGGGCGGATGATGGTGATGCTGCGCGGCGCGGTGGTGGAGGAGGGCGAAACGGCGGCTCTGCTCGACGCGCCGACGCACGTCTACACACGGCGGCTCATGGCGGCGGATCCCGCCCGTTGGCGACCGGCTGCGGCCAACGGTCAAACCGCCGCGCCGCCGGTGCTGGAGGCCGAAGGGGTGGCGCTGACGCGGGGCGGGCGAACGCTGTTTTCGGGTGTCGATCTGACCCTGTCGCCGGGCCGCGTGGTGGCGGTGTCCGGCCCCAGCGGCTGCGGCAAGACCAGTTTGGGCAATCTGCTGCTCGGGCTGCTGCCGACCGGCGCCGGGCGGGTTCGCCGCAGCGATCCCAACCCGTTGCGCTATCAAAAGCTTCATCAGGATCCCATCGCCGCCTTCGCGCCCTCGGTCAGCCTGCGCACCGGCCTGACCGACCTGTGCCGCCGTCACCGGCTGAACTGGGCGGCGGCGTGGGCGCTGCTGGAACGGATGGGGCTGGACGAGGCGTTGTTGGATCGTCGCCCCGCCGCCGTGTCCGGCGGCGAGTTGCAACGGGTCGCCTTGGCGCGGGCCTTGCTGCTGGATCCCTGTTTCCTATTCGCCGACGAGGCGACGTCCCGCCTGGATCCTCTGACCCAGGCCGACGTGATGGGGCTGCTGCGCGGTCTGGTCCGCGATCAGGGGCTGGCCATGCTGATGGTGACGCACGATCCCGCCCTGGCGGCGGGAATGGCCGACCACCGCTTGGCTCTGGCGCCGCCCGTCGGCGCGGCGGGGTGAGGGGCTTGGGGGCGTTGACCTTCGTTCACGCCGGTGCGTGGTTCGACTTTTCCGGTCGGACGGGGGTGCGTTGAATGAGGAGTTCTCGAAGGGGGGCGTCTGATCTTCAGCGCGACGCCTCCCGGACCAGAGCTTCAACATTGTTTGACGAAGCGGCTCATAGGTTTCGGCTTTCAACCGAACGTCGCTCTGTTGGCGGTTCACCGGGACACGGTGATGCATGTGGCGGCGGACGGCGCGGGTGTGACGGTGGTGGGCGAGGCGCGGGCGTCTGAGCCGTTTCGTGGGGTGGCGTACCGACCGATCCATGGTGAAAGCCTGGTCTTTCATGCCGTGTGGTTGCCGGAGAACGACAATCCCGCCTTGCGGCGTTTCCTCAGTCTGGCCAGGGTGTTGGCGAAGCCCTGCGCAGACTGCGTGGCCCGGATGGATCGCTCCGAATCCCACGAGGATGATAAACCCGAAGCGGGCGCCGCAAGCCATGATCGGG